>OGYF01002516.1_pt1 | contig 13706 bp, 9 predicted proteins | sample 1576451 | NCBI WGS metagenome assembly OGYF01 (sample SAMEA3541505, study PRJEB24748) | human gut metagenome | biome: human gut; feature: human-associated habitat; material: faeces | place: China | collected 2012 | reverse complement strand
TGGCCGTCTCCACCAAGGCCGGGTACGATATGTGGCAGGGGCCCTATGGAAACTGGGGCTCCAGGAAATATCTCATGGCCAGCCTGGATCAGAGCTTAAGGCGCATGGGCCTGGATTACGTGGATATTTTTTACCATCACCGGCCGGATCCGGAAACGCCCCTGGAAGAGACCATGGAGGCCTTAAGCGATATGGTGCGCCAGGGAAAGGCTCTGTACGTGGGAATCTCCAATTATAATGCGGAGCAGACTGCTGCGGCAGTGAAGCTTTTAAGGGAGAACCATACGCCGTGCCTGATCCATCAGGTGCGCTACAACCTTCTGGAGCGCCAGGCGGAGGACGGCCTGTTTCCCGTCCTTTCAGAGAATGGCGTGGGCTGCATCTGCTTTTCGCCTCTGGCCCAGGGTGCGCTGACGGACAAATCCCTCCGGGGGATCCCGGCCGGTTCCCGGGCGGCCCGGGAGGGGAGCACCGTGGCAGCCAGATATCTGGATGCGGAGACGCTGGGAAAAATAAAGAAGTTAAACGACATTGCCAGAGCGGGCGGCATGACCCTGGCCCAGATGGCCCTGGCCTGGATCTTACGGAGGCCGGAGGTGACTTCTGTTCTGGTCGGGGCCAGCAGTACGGCCCAGCTGGACAGCAGCCTGGCAGCTCTGAAGCTCCCGCCTCTGGGAGAAGATGTGCGGAAGGAGATCCGTGCAGCGCTCGGGCAGTAAAGGACGGGCAGGAAACATAGGGAGGGATCCGATGGAGTATGAAGTAGGAGATATCGTCAAATTAAAAAAGCCCCATCCCTGCGGAAGCCAGGAATGGGAGATCCTGAGGGTGGGCGCAGACTTCCGGCTGAAATGCCTGGGCTGCGGCCATATGGTCATGGTGACCAGGCGGCTGGTGGAGAAAAATACCAGGGGCCTGCGTAAGCCCGAGAAAAAGGAATAAAAAAGAGGGGCTGTTGTAAAAGCGCGGATTCGGCTTTACAACAGCCCCTTTTGCATCAGGCTTTTTTCTTCTTTTCCTTTGGAGTCATCTTAATGATCCCGGCCTTATAGAGCACAACGGCGCAGAGTACCGTGAGGACCATACAGATCAGCACCACAAAGCCCTCCATTCCTGCCAGAGGGAACACGGCGTTGACGCCGAACACCACTAAGAGCGGGAGGATCATGGTCAGCGGCTTTCCTTTGGCAACATAGTCGCCGCAGTCGTTGTTCACGAAGCTTAAAAAGATGCCGCCGAACAGAGCCGGGAGCAGATAGGTGGTGGCCGTCTGCACCGTGGGGCTGGTGAGGATGGGACGTAAGGGCACCAGGAGCAGCACGCCGCCGGCGATGATCAGGGTGGTGACGATGGAGGACACGGCTACGCCGATGGTGGCCACTGCGTCTCCTTCTTCTGTACCGGAGGCTGTGTCGGACATGATCTGGGCATTTACCACAACGGGGACCTTCAGGTTCATGACATTGCCTGTCAGAAAGGTGATATACGCGGAGGAGCCCAGGATCGGGGTATAGCTGAATACCTCGGCGATACAGGTGGGAATGAACACGGCCAGCAGGCCGCTGCCTGCGGTGATGACCTGGGCCGCGCTTTCCGGCCATACGTCGTATACGCTGGAAATGACCGCCGGGATCCCCAGCATGAGTATGATCCCGATGATGATGCCGATCCGTCCGGTCCGGTGAATACTGTCTTCGTATTTTTTATCCATATTGTGTTCCTCCTAAATTAACCAAGTATCCTGATCCAGACCAGCGAGGACGCCATGCCCAGGAGCAGGGTGTTTGCCATGACAAAGTTCCTGAGCCACAGGCATTTGAACCGCTTGATGATCTGTAAATGGATCAGAACGATGATGCAGGACGTAAATACAACGGCCAGGTGTACCTTGCCCTTCATTAACTGCATGGGAAGGAAGGCCTCGATGATGGCCAGGGAAAGAACGCCGGTGATCAGGGCCCCCAGTTCTCCGTGCTTGCTTCTGGCCTTGGTCAGCCCCATCTGGATCCGCTTGCCGAATAAAAGGATGGCAATGAGGCCGCCCATGATGCAGATGCTCATAACGAACATAACGGTGCCGACCACAGAGGCATCTCCGGCGGCGTTTAAGGCTGCCACGGACTCATAGCCGGTTCCGGTGGCCACCATGTCGGCTGCCATCAGCTCGTATGTGACAGAGCCCACCACGGAAAGGCGGAACCAGGACCAGGGCACGCCCAGGACCGACGCCAGGCTGAAAAGGCCGATGACGATGGAAATGGACGGAACGACAGAATAAATGGCGGAGGAGGTGATCACCAGCTTGAGCTTTTCTCTGGTGATCCCCAGCTCCAGGGCGTGTTTGTAGGCTTTTTTCAGCGTGATCAGACAAAACAGGATAATATAGGCGATTCCCAGCCCCACTAGTCCGTAGAGCAGGGGACTGTTCATAATTTCATTAAAGGTCATCTGTGTTCCTCCTTCATTACATGGCGTCCACATAGGTAAGGTCGTCGGGGATCGGGGATACGTAAACGCCGCCGGTCTCCTCCAGCAGCTCCTTTTTGGCCTGGTCAGCCAGGGCCGGGTCGTCAAAGATCCTGGTGCAGGCCAGTCCAATGGCCTTTGCGGCTGCAAGACAGGCTTTTCCGCCGATGGAGGTGCCCACCTGGGCGGTGTACTGCCAGGTGTGGTGTCCAGTGCCGGGGATGGCTGCGGAGGCGGTAAGCTGGGCGGTGGGAACCAGGTAGCTTACATCGCCCACGTCGCTGGAGGCGGTCAGCACCTTCTGGCGCATCAGGGGGCTGTAAGGGATCACAACGGAATTTAAGGGCCGCTTTTCGAACTCTTCCGGCGTCATTTTGTGGAGGACAGCCATCTTCTGTACCATAGCCTTTTTGGCGTCCTCCGGCAGGATGGCCAGGAATTTTCTGGCAATGGCGTAATCCTCCTCGTCAAATTCGGGGCCTCCCATTTCCACATAAGCATCGGAAAGCACCTGGAAGGCGGTGGGGTTGGGGATCACGTCGCTTAAGCCGCCCAGGACTCTGACCTTGACCTCGGTCTCAGTCATAAGAGCCGCTCCCTGGGCGATCTTTTTGATCCGGGCCAGGATCTCGCTGCTCTGGGCCAGCTTCGGAGCGCGCATAAAATACAGCAGGGAGGCATGGTCCTGGACCACATTGGGAGCTTCGCCGCCGTTGTCCAGATAGGCGTAATGGATCCTGGCATCGCTGATCACATGCTCTCTCATGTAATTGACGCCCACATTCATCAGCTCGCAGGCGTCCAGGGCGCTCCGGCCTTTTTCCGGGGCTGCACCCGCATGGGCGGAAATGCCGGTGAAGTCAAAGCGGACCTTATAGTTGGCTACCATGCGGGTCCCCATGGGAACGTTCTGGTCTGCCGGATGCCAGGTGAACATCATGTCCACTCCGTCGAAGCAGCGGGCCTTGGCCATAAAGCCCTTTCCGAAGCCCTGCTCCTCTGCGGGACAGCCGAAATACACAATAGTGCCCTGGCCTGGATGCTCCAGAAGATAATCCTTCACCGCCACAGCGGCCTCCAGACATCCGGTTCCCAGCAAATGGTGGCCGCAGCCGTGACCGGGCGCTCCCTCGGCCAATGGCTTTTTCACCGTCACGTCCGCCTCTTGGGAAAGCTTCGGAAGGGCATCGTATTCGCCCAGAAGACCGATGACCGGGCGGCCGCTTCCAGCTCTGGCTGAAAACGCCGTAGGGATGTCTCCGATCCCTTCCTCTACCGTAAAGCCCTCGTTTCTTAGAAACTCCATCTGGAGCCTGGAGGACTGGTCCTCCTTGAAGCGCATCTCCGCAAATCCCCAGATCTGGTCGCTCATTTCCCAGAACTGTTCCTTTTTACTCTGGATCAGAGAGTCCAGCAATTCAAAATCCATACGTTCTCCTCCTTTTATGCCTCCGCCTGGATGATCCCGCCGGGATCCCTGGGCAGCAATATTTTTTTCCACACATGTTCCTCCAGCCGCTTCAGATCCCTTTTTTCCTCCTCAGTGAGCCCCCGGGGATCCTTTAATACCTCATAAAATGGCAGAAGGCGGCAGTCGTACTCCTCTCCCTCCTTTTCCTCGCAGAGAATGTAGACCGGAAGGACCTTTAATCCGTGGAGCAAGGTGCGTTCCGCTCCGTCCTTATCCCTTCCCCTGGCGGCCTTGAAACGAACCACATAAGTAAGCTTGGAATTTTTTGTCAATGGATGGTAGCTTACGAAATCCCCCAGAGAGTAAACGGTCAGGCACTGCCTTCCGTCTCTGGCTGTGTACCGCTCCATGGGCTGACTCACATGAGGATGGGAGCCCAGGATCACATCCACGCCCATATCCATGACCTTCCGGGCCGCCTCCATAACATTTTTGTGGGGATACATCTCAAATTCCCAGCCCCAGTGGATAAAGGCAGCCACCAGATCCGCTCCCCGTTCCCGGGCCAGCTTCACATGGCGCTCCACCATAGAAAGATCTGGGTTTTCATCATTGAAACGCACCTCATTGATCAGATATTTTTTTTCATACTCATTGCCGTTCATATCAAAGGTGTAGGACAGAAGAGCCGTTCTGATACCGTTGATCTCTGTGATCAGCACGTCCTCCTGCTCCCCCGGCGTCCGGTTGGTGCCGGAATGAAGCGCCCCCTTTTCATCCAGAACGTCCAGGGTGGCCCGAAGGCCCTCCTCCCCGTAATCATAACAGTGGTTGTTGGCCGTAGAAAAATATCCGATCCCATGGCCATTTTCCCAGAACCGGTCAAACATGCCCCTGGTGGTGTTCATTTTCGGCGGCTGTCCCAGCACCTGGTTCCTTCCCACAGGTGCCTTCTCCCAGATGCAGGATTCCAGATTAGCGCAGGTGAGATCGGCATCCATGTAAAAGTTGCGGATCCCGTCGAACAGCCGTTTTGTAGACTCTTCTGTCAGGCAATCCACAGCCATCAGATCCCCGGCTGCGGTCATGGTCATTTCCCGTTCCGTCACAAAGCCCCTGGGCAGGGAGAAATCTAGTTCCTGGGAGGCAAAGTATTCCTCGATCCCCGATCCCTTTTCCGCAGTCTCCAGCTGATGGACCCAGCAGCGGTACGCCCATTTCAGCTTTTCTTTTTTATTGACAGCCACATCGTAACGCCCCTTCACTGGCTGCGGATAGCGGAACTCGTTCCACATGACCACGCTGGCCAGCTTTGCGGCTGCGATGACAGCTTTGGAGGTTTTGTACTTCATATCGGCTCCTTTCCCATTTCTTTATGGTAATTTTACACAGATCTGCCCGCCTGTTCCACTGGACCCTTGCCCTTTTTTCCATGTTTTCTTTCTTTTTTCATTTACTGCAAAAAAATAGTTCATGAAACATATGTTATTTCATGAACCATTTCTGTTCTATCCGATTTTCCTGATATGCCAGAAGGCCACAGCGTTGAAGGCCAGGCTCTGGCGGATCTCCAGTGTATCCTCCACATTCCTGTCCTCCAGGGCAAGGGCCGGATTGCAGAAGTTTTCCATATATTCGATCACATCCCCATCGGGAACTGTATAGAGATCCACCCGGACCCAGCTCTGATAGATACTCCCGTTGTCCTTATCCAGATACATGCTCTTTAGCCGGTACCTTCCCTTTTCCATCCCCGTAAGTGTCACGGAAACCGTCTGAAGGAGGCTGTCCTTTTTTATCTGGTCCAGGGATAGGAATGGATCCATATAATACGGGGCCCACAGAAGCACAAAATAGCCGCCGCGTCCATCCTCCGTTGCCAGCACGCCGTCCTCCTCCAGAAGAAGCCTGGTTTCCAGCATGGATAGGAACCGCAAGGCAAAAAACAGCGGCCGCTTCACGCCCCGGTACAAATAAAGGCTTAAGGGATATGTAAAAAAGTCCTCCCCGGATGGCTCCAGGTTCAGCCGGAACCCGGCTCCCGCGATCCTTTTTCTGAGCTTTATGAGAAGATCCGGGATCAGGGCAGTCCGGTGGAATTCCCCGGCCTCCACCATGGACCTTCCTGTCAGTGTATTCCAGTCCAGAAGCCACACCGGTGCGTCCACGCCGTTTTCCTTCATCCAGGCCCCGGCCCTCCGCAGGCATGTCTCATGGTAATGGCGCTGGAACTGTTCATAAGAAAACGCGTCTGACGGGGCCTGGGCCTCGTTGGGATCCTGGCGGACGGTGATAAAGTCCACCGGAAAGCCTGGCCTTTCTGTTCCAGCCCCGGGATCCAGAAAGATTCCCAGAAGCGCACCCGGAAAGGCCCTCCGGATGGCCGCCGCCGGAAGCTCTGACCGTTCCGTGCCGGTCTCCTTAAGCTCGAACCGCCAGTGTATCCCTGTTTCCCCTGGGACTTTCCTCCCGGCCATCTCCTGGTGGGACAGCCTGGAAAGTGCCGACTCCACGGCATCAAAAGCCATGTCCTCCTCCACCCGGATGAAAGGTGTGAGGCCCAGGGAATCCAGATACCGGAATACCCTTAAGACATCCAGTTCTCCGATGACATTTTTAAAGAGCTCCGCTGAAAACACCCCTTCCAGGCACACATAGGAGAAACCGATGGCCTCCTGGGCCTCTTTGATCTGGTCCTGTACCGCTTTCTGGCTGAGGCGCGAAAAATCTCCCACATACAGCACCCTGGCCGGAAGGTCCAGACGCTCCCCGGTCCATTTTCCCTGGACCGTATACTCCCTGACCCGGGCGCTCCCGCGCTTTTCATATGAATGGACGAACCGTACCAGCGTATCCAGGGAGCTCTCCGGCCCGTTTTCCAGGAATTCCATCTGGTCCGGCAGTTCCTCTTCCTTTTTCACTCGCCTGCGGTACTCTGCCGCCGTACAGGAAAACTCCCGGCGGAAGGCCCGGTTTAGGGCCTCGGCACTGGAAAATCCGTTGTTTAAGGCAACGCGGGTCAGAGAAGCGCCCGTGGCGGCCAGCTCCCTTCTGGCTCCCCGAAGCCGCAGGGAGGTTAAATATTCCAGGTAGGTGGTTCCCATCTCCCGCTTAAAGAGTCTGGAAAGATAAGAGGGCGACAGATAAAACCTCCCGGCCATTTTCTCCAGAGTCACTGGCTCACCAAAGTTCTCCTCCATGGCCTCCAGTACCTGGAGCAGATGGACGTTTTCTGTTCTGTATTTCCTCCGGCTGCTGCCGCTGACGAACTGGGTCCGCAGGGTATGGAGAAGAAGAGGGGCTACCGACTGGATCAGCAGCTCATAGTCCCTTTCGCGGCCGTAGCTGTGCATGGCGATCTGAAGGATCTGGGATCGCATGGAATCATAAAGAGGGCCTGTGGCCGCATTTTCACTGGTAGATACGCAGGAAAACCGGGTATAAAGCGCCTCCCGGCACACCCGCTCCAGATACTCCTCTCCCATGGAGAGCCATACGGTCACATTGGGCTCCCCGCTTTCCAGAGAGTAGAACTCTCCATGATTGATCACCATCAGATCCCTTTGCGATAAGGTCTGCTGTCTTTCCGAGCTTCGTACCCGTACCGTCCCCCTTAACACCAACAGAAACAGCAGCCCGCTGTTCACAGAACCATGTTTCTTCTGAATGTTTCCCAGGAATACCCGTATCTGCTCCATGGCCTTCTCCTCCTTTGGCGTTCTTTGCCATTTTCGTCAATCATACCGTATAGCTCTGGAAAATGCAATCTGTACCCATTTCGTAAGACCTTATTCATATATTTGTAAATTGCTTTTTCTTCTGTCCTCCCTTATAATGGCCATATCACCACTCATTGTGGCATTTGAAGGAGGATTTTGAATTTATGAAAAAATTTACACAGAAAAAACAGTTGACCGCAGTTATCATGGCCGCTTCCCTGGCCTTTGCTTCCCTTACAGGCTGCTCCAGCTCTTCTGCCGGCAAGGAGCCTGCCGGCCAGGAGACCGAGGCCGCGGTAAACGTATCCCTGGACGACGTTTTAAATAAGATCAAAGAAGCCTATGGAGAGGGCTACATCCCCAACACTCCCATGGACGACCAGATGTTAAACGACGTCATCGGCCTTTCTCCGGAGCTGTGCGAATCCTATGTAGCCGAGATGCCCATGATCAGCACCTTCGTGGAGACCTTCATCGGAGTGAAGGCAAAGGAGGGAAAGGGTGACGATGTGGAGAAGGCCCTGACCGAATACAGAGAGCGTCTGGTGGGCGATACCATGCAGTATCCCATGAACGTTTCCAAGATCCAGGCCTCCCAGGTGGTGCGCCACGGCGATTACGTATTCTTCGTGATGTTAGGAGGACCCGATGACGCGGCCATGGAACAGGGCGATGAGGCAGCCTTAAAATCCGCAGAGGAAAATAACAAGATCGCCATTGACGTGATCGACGGCTTCTTTAAATAAGCCATGGTCTTTTCCAGTCTCTTATTTTTATTCCGTTTTCTGCCGCTGTTCCTGGCCCTCTATTTTCTGGTTCCCAGGAAGCTGCGAAACGGAGTATTATTTATAGGGAGCCTGATCTTCTATGGATGGGGGGAGCCTGTGTATATCTCGCTCCTCCTTTTTTCCACGCTGGTGGACTTTTTCCATGGAAAGCTGGTGGGCAGTTTTTTAGAGCGCGGAAACCGGAAAGCCGCCAGGATGACGGTAGCCTCCTCTGCGTTCATCAATCTGGCCCTTCTGGTGATCTTTAAATATACGGACTTTTTCATCCGTTCCATCAACAGCCTCACCGGAAGCGGGATCCCTCTCCTGGGCCTGGCCCTTCCCATTGGGATCTCCTTTTATACGTTCCAGACCATGTCCTACACCATCGACGTATACCGGGGCGAGGCTCCGGTCCAGAACAATATCATAAGCTTCGGAGCCTATGTGTCCATGTTCCCCCAGCTCATTGCCGGCCCCATTGTCCGCTACCAGGACATTGCCGCGGAGCTGAACACCCGGACCGAAAGCCTTGAGCGTTTTTCCCTGGGGATCCGCCGTTTCGTGGTGGGCCTGGGAAAAAAGGTCCTGCTGGCCAATCAGGCCGGCGCCCTGTGGACGGAGATCACGGCCATCCTTCCTGCGGACCGCAGCGTCCTTATGGTATGGATGGGGATCCTGGCCTTTGCCTTCCAGATCTATTTCGACTTTTCCGGTTATTCCGATATGGCCGTGGGCATGGGCCACATGCTGGGCTTTCATTTTCCGGAAAACTTTAATTATCCGTATATTTCAAAAAGTATTACGGAATTCTGGCGGCGATGGCATATTTCCCTGGGCACCTGGTTTAAGGAATACGTGTACATCCCCCTGGGCGGCAACCGGAAGGGCGGCCTTCTCCAGGTACGGAACATCCTGGTCGTATGGCTTTTAACAGGGATCTGGCATGGCGCCAGCGTAAACTTCCTGTTATGGGGTATTTATTTCGGACTGCTTCTTTTATTAGAAAAGTTTGTACTGATGAAATATTTAAAAAAGCTCCCCTCCCTGCTCCAGTGCGCCTATGCTTTTCTTCTGGTGCTCCTTGGCTGGGTGCTGTTCGCCTTTGAGGACATGGGACAAGGGTTCCAGTACCTCCTTCAGATGACCGGAGCCGCCGGGCTCTCCCTCTGTAATGAACGGACCATATTCCTTCTTTCCGGAAATCTGGTCCTTCTGGCCGCCTGCGCCCTGGGCTCCACCCCCCTGCCGGCCAGGGCTGCCGGGAGATGGAAGGACCGTGTCCCGGAACCCCTGTTCCTGGGCCTGGTACTGCTCCTCTCCGTGGCCTACCTGGTAAACGCAACCTATAACCCGTTTTTATATTTCCGCTTTTAGCACAGAAAGGGAGAAGCCATGAAAAAAAATATTTCCTATCCGGCTGTGATGACCGGGCTTTTCTGCGCCTTTCTGGGACTGGGCGCGGCCCTTTCCGTTTTCATGCCCCGACGGACGTTTTCTGAAACGGAAAACCGCTACCTGGCAAAACGGCCGGCCCTTACCTGGGAGGCCGTAAAGAGCGGAAAATTCGGTTCTGATTATGAAATTTATTTAAGCGACCAGTTCCCTTTCCGGGATTCCTGGATCGGCTTTAAGACGGCTGCCGAAAAAATCCAGTTAAAAAAGGAGATCAACGGCGTCTTTCTTGGAAAGGACGGCTATCTCATCGAGGCCTTTTATGCCGAGGACATGGATCCGGAGCTCTCAAAGAAAAACCTGGACGCCCTGGCGGCCTTTGCCCTCCGCCAGGAGGCGCTTCTGGGAGACGGTCATGTGAAGGTGCTTCTGGCCCCCACGGCCTCTGAGATCCTCACAGAAAAGCTCCCGGCCTCTGCCTCCCCCTTTTCCCAGGCGGCGGCCACGGATTTCCTGGAAAAAGCCGGGCTGTCTTCCATGCTTGTGCCCGTAAGGGACGCCCTTTTACAGGAAGAAGCCGACGGACCGGACCGCCCCCTTTATTACAGGACAGACCATCACTGGACTGCCTCCGGGGCCTATACGGCCTACCAGGCCTGGGCTTCTGCTTCCGGCCTCACGTCCCTGGAGCCTTCCGGTTTTTCTGTGGAAACCGTTTCGGAGGACTTTCTGGGCACCATCCACTCCAGGCTCAACGTTCCTGTAAAGCCTGACTCCATCGAGCTTTACAGGCCCATCCAGGAGCCGGAATGGAGCGTATTTTATGATGGAAGCCAGGAGCCTGTCCACAGTCTTTACTCTATGGAGGCTTTAAAGACCCGGGATAAATACCGGGTGTTCCTGGACGGGAACCATGGTCTCACAAGGATCGTAAATCCCCAGGCGGACAGCGGCGGGAAGCTTCTTATTATCAAGGACTCCTACGCCCACTGCTTCGCCCCCTTTGCAGCTCTCCATTTCCCGGAGACCCTTATGATCGATCTCCGGTATTATAATGGAAGGCTCGGGGACCTGATCCAGGAGCAGGAGATCACCGATGTCCTCGTCCTGTACCAGATCCCTGGATTCTTAAAGGACCGGAATATCAGCAAGCTGGTGTGGGGGTAAAAAACAGCCCCCACACCTTTTTCAGACAGTCTGGAAATCCGGCCCTTTCCACAGACTCCTCTGCTGTCACGGCCACCCGGCCCAGCTCCTCGCCATCCAGCGTATAGACCAGATAACCGAAAACATCTCCCTCTCCCACCGGCGCTTCCACCGGGCCTTCCAGCTGCAGCTCCTTCTCTATGGCGGAAAAATCCTCCCCGTGGAGTCCCAGGAAGGAAAAGCCTTCCCTGTACCCGGCCTTTACAAAGTCCCGGACGCCTCCAAGCACCTGGATCTTTGGCAGCTCCGGCGGCGCCTCATCCCGGTACAGACGGCAGTTTCCATATCCATAATTCAAAAGAGCCACCGCATCCTGGAACCGCACCTTATAATCCGGCGCAGCCATGATGGCGGCGATCAGCTCCACCCCGTCTTTTTTCGCTGTGGCCGACAGACAGTATTTGGCAATGCTGGTGGAACCGGTCTTAAGGCCCGTCACCTGGAAATTCACAGGCATCTTCAAAAGCCGGTTGGTGTTGGACAGGCCGAACTCCTTTGTTCCCTGCTTCGTCACATGGGTGATGTTTTCCATCCATATGGTAGAATAATTGATGATCTGTGGATATTTTGTGATCAGTTCCCGGGACATTAAGGCAATATCCCGGGCCGTGGTCACATGATCCGGAGAATCTGTAAGGCCGCAGCAGTCCACAAACCTCGTGTGCTCCATGCCAAGGCCTGCGGCCCGCTCGTTCATCATCCGCACAAAGGTCCCCTCGTCTCCGCCTATGTACTCCGCCATGGCCACGGAGGCATCGTTGCCGGAGGCGATGACGATGCACTTGATCAGTGTTTCCACGGTCTGCATCTCCCCCTCCTCCAGGAATACCTGGGAGCCTCCCATGGATTTGGCGTAGGCGCTGGTCACCACCTGGTCGTCCAGACGGATCTTTCCTGACTGGAGGGCATCGAATATAAGGATCAGTGTCATGATCTTGGTGACGCTGGCTGGATTTCTGGGCTCGTCGGCATTTTTTTCAAAGATCACCGTTCCCGTGGACGCCTCCATAAGAAGGGCTGACGGCGCAGCGATCTGCGGCCCTCCGGTGCTCTCCTCCGGGGCAGCTCCCGGCTGTACCGTCTCCTGGCCCTGGGGCCCTGTCTGGCCGCTTTCCGGGCTCTCTGCCTGCCCTGCCTCCGTTTCTTCCCGGACCGTTTCCCGTCCCGGGACCATTTCTGCCATCACCGGCATAGAGCCGCCGCCCAGGGCCATCACCCAGGATAGGAGAAGGGCGGCCGCCCGTTTTCCTGTTTTTTTCACGTTTCCACCATGTCCTCTCAAACCGTCATGATCTCCTTACAAAATATGGCCGGGACATGGATCTTTATGTATTTTTCGCAGCAGTCCTATCCGGATCTTTACAAGGCTGGATTGTTGCTTTTTTTCACGGATTCCCATAACACCTTCCGGGAAATTATGTTATAATGTCTGTGAAGCAGACATTATAACATCGCGCATCTGGTTTCTGCGTTCACCGCAGAAATCCAGGCGCTTAAATTCCCCGGAGGGGGGCCATGTCCGGAGGACATGGTATAATGACTGTGAAGCAGACCCACGAAGGGATAAAAAGCCCGCCCGGCAGAAAAGGGCTTAAAAATACGATTCGAGGTGATCCAATGCAGTTTGAAGACGACTATACCCGCCGCCGTGCATACATATCCAGACGCCAGAAGCAGAGAAAACGCCAGCGCATGGTCCGTATCCTCATCTTTTTCATGATCCTTGGGATCCTGGCTGCCGCCGGAGCAGGAATCTGGCTTTTTAAGACAAAAGGCTTCCCCGGAGCCGGCTCCCATCCTGCTCCCGACGACCCGTCTGCATCCAGCCCCGCAGAGCCCGGCGCAGACCCGGGAAACGGTGAGGACGGAGAAACAGGGACCAGTCCTGCGGAAACAGAACCCTCCGGCCTGGACGAACTCCTTTCCAGAGCCTCGGGCCTGGCCGCCTCCTACGACTATGACGGAGCCATCGCCCTGTTAAAGGACAGTGCAGAATTTTCCGGTGAGCAGGCGGTCCTGGATGCCATCGCGTCCTATGAAGAGATAAAAACAACACTGGTCCGGGCTGATACGGCCTCCATCACCCATGTGTTCTTCCACTCCCTGATCATGGATAATAAAAAAGCCTTTGACGGCGATTCAGATGAAAAGGGCTATAACCAGGTGATGACCACCAAAAGCGAATTTTTAAAGATCCTGGATCAGATGTATGAACGGGGCTATGTGCTGGTACGGATGCGGGATATCGCCTATGAGACCACAGATGAAAACGGAAACCCAAAATTTGTGGCCGGCGATATCATGCTGCCGCCGGGAAAGAAGCCCTTCGTCATGTCCCAGGACGATGTCTGCTATTATGACTATATGAAGGGCGACGGCTTTGCCACCCGGATCGTCATCGGGGACGATGGAAAGCCCACCTGTGAAATGGAACTGGACGACGGGACCGTGGTCACCGGCTCCTTCGACCTGGTACCTCTGCTGGAGGATTTCATTGCAGAGCACCCGGACTTTTCCTATAAAGGAGCCAGGGCAGTCCTGGCCTTCACCGGCTACCAGGGTGTTTTAGGCTATCGCACCGATCCGGAATATAAGGACTCCAACCCTAATTATGAGGAGGACCTGGAATCTGTCCGACAGGTGGCCCAGTGCCTCCGGGACGGCGGCTGGGAGCTGGCCTCCCACAGCTGGGGCCATATCAACCTGGGCTCCCGGGATCTGGCTTCTGTAAAAACAGACACC
>OGYF01002512.1_pt1 | contig 13724 bp, 15 predicted proteins | sample 1576451 | NCBI WGS metagenome assembly OGYF01 (sample SAMEA3541505, study PRJEB24748) | human gut metagenome | biome: human gut; feature: human-associated habitat; material: faeces | place: China | collected 2012 | reverse complement strand
CGCAGCGCGCGATCTCTACGGTGTGATCGCCCGTGGAGCCGCCCGCGCCGCCGAAAAGCTGCTTGAGGCTCTCAAAGAAAGCTGACCTGCAAAAAGAAAAGTATTACGCAGTCAAAGGATTGCGCTCTCTGCAAGAAGTCCGTATCAAAACGGCTCCGTGCCGAAGACCTGATATTTTCCTCCTTCACACGGAAAAGACGCACCCCTGACATCCATGCGGACACATCGCCTGCGTTTCCCTGTTGCTCCGGGAGACGGATCATGAAGGCAAACCCTTTCAGCCCCGCCCGCCATCGGCCCTTACGAACGTTTTAGGGAGGATAGGGGTGGGGTTTTGGGAGGGGGCAGGAGCAGCTTTTCCAAAAGGTACTCCTGCCCCTCCCCCAAAAGGAACTCCAATGACATCAAAAGAGAACAAGCAGGGCCTGTTCGACTCGCTGGGGCGCGCCAGCGTCATGGGCCTGCACATGGTTTCGGGCATCATCGTCGGTTGCCTCCTCGGGTACTGGCTGGACAAATGGTTCGGAACCTATCCGTGGTGCGCCGGCGTGGGCCTTATCGTGGGCATCGGCGCGGGATTCCGCAATATCTGGCTGGACGCGCGCATATTGCTCCGCCAAGGGGAACAGGACGATGCAGGCAAAAAGCGACAGAAATAACGGCCCGTTCCATTGGCTGGAGAAGAGGCTGTGGCGGAGCGGCGTGCAGGACCCCACGATCCGGGAAATCCTGTGCTGGCAGTTCAGCGTCATTGCCTTGTCCCTGCTTTTCGGCGCGGTGCTCTGGCCCTTTCACCCGGCGGGGGCGTGGATCTTCTGGTTTGGCTTCGGAGCGCTGCTCTCCGCATGGAATTTTTTTGCCTTAATAAAATTTGTTCCTAAAGTAATCTCGGCTGGTTGGAGCAAAAGCAGCCTTTTTGCCCTTCTCCTCCGCACGAACATGAGACTTTTATTTACCGGAATTTTGTTGTACATGGTTCTGGTATGGTTTAAGGGCTCTATCTCTGCGGTACTGTTGGGGCTTGCCGTGCTTCTCGTCGGGATGACCGCGGGAGGGCTGAAAAAGGCATTGAAAAAGCCGGTCTGACAGGCTACAGAGAGCCCGCGCAAGCCGCATCTTTGTTTCATCAGGTTTCTACAGCCGATTATCGAACCGATTCCGGTCGGCATGAAAACAGGCGTGTTCGCCACTCTCGGGGACGCCTCTTTTCGGACGCATCGTACGCGTAAATGACATTTGAAGGAGCGCACACATGGCAGGCGGACTTCCTGAGCCGATTCTCATCTCCGAACTGGTTCATCTGGATCATATCACCATCGCTGGGCAGACGGTGGAATTCAGGCACGTCTTCTATACGTGGATGGCCATGCTCATCCTTTTTGTCGTCGGCTGGCTTGTGCGCCGCAATATTTCGTTGATCCCCGGCAAGATGCAGAACATCTTCGAGTCGATCATAGGCGGGCTTGAGGACTTCACCGTCACCAACATGGGCGAGGACGGACGCAAGGTTTTCCCCGTGCTCGGCGGCCTGTTCCTCTTCATCGCCGTACAGAACATACTCGGCCTCATCCCCGCCTGTGACGCCCCGACCGCCAACATCAACACCAACATCGGCATGGCCCTGTTCGTGTTCCTGTACTACAACTATCAGGGCATCAAGCGCTGGCACGGCCACTACATCCACCACTTCATGGGCCCCATGCTCCCGCTGGCGCCGTTCATGATGATCCTTGAATTCATTTCGCACCTCGCCCGCCCGCTGTCGCTGACGCTCCGTCTTTTCGGCAACATCCGCGGCGAAGAAATCGTGCTCCTGCTCTTCTTCCTCATGGCGCCGCTCGTGAGCACGCTGCCCATCTACTTCCTGTTCCTGCTCGCCAAGGTATTGCAGGCCTTCATCTTCTACATGCTGGCCCTCATCTACCTCAAGGGCGCTATGGAACCGGCCCACTAAGGGGCCACACCTCTCGGGGGAAATGGTCTTTTTGACCAACACAATACAACCGCTCAAGGAGCAACATACATGCGCAAGATTCTTGTGACCCTGCTCAGCACCGTGGCCATGATGGGCATCGCCAGCCTCGCTTTCGCCGCCGACGGCGCTCCCGTAAAACTGGATTCCGCCTCTCTCGGCCTCGCCATCTTCGGCTGCGCCATCGGCATGGCCGTCGCCGCCGCCGGTTGCGGTATCGGTCAGGGCCTCGGTCTGAAGAGCGCCTGCGAAGGCATCGCCCGCAACCCTGACGCCGCCGGCAAGATTCAGGTCAGCCTTATCCTCGGCCTCGCCTTCGTGGAATCCCTGGCCATTTACTCCCTCGTGGTGAACCTGATCATCCTGTTCGCCAACCCCTTCATCTAAATAAGCAAGCGGCTTATCCCCGGCGGGTCCTCGGCCCGCCGGGGTTTCCGGGGAGGGACCGGCAACGCCGTTCTCTCCCCCCTGTTTTTTTCATCTTTAGCAATGCGATACCACTATGCTCTCATTGAAAAGCGAACGTATTCCCAGAGCCACCATTCGTCGCCTTGCCGTGTACGTTCAAGTGCTCGAAAGTATGCAGCGCAACGGCGTGGAGGTCATCTCCTCCGGCCCGCTCGCTGAAGCGTGCGACGTGAACGCATCTCAGGTGCGCAAGGACCTTGCCTATTTTGGCGAATTCGGTGTGCGTGGCGTAGGGTACAACGTAGCCAGCCTCATCGCCGCCATCAAAGCTTCCCTTGGCGTTGACCGCGAATGGCGCGCCGCGCTGATCGGGGTGGGCAACCTCGGCCGCGCGCTGCTGCACCATGCCGAATTCAAGGCCCGCGGCTTCAACATCGTGGGGGCCTTCGACTGCGATCCGTTCAAGATCGGCGAGCAGGTCTATGGGCTGGAAGTCACGTGTACGAGCGACCTGAAGTCCGCCGTGGACGCCAAGGGCATTGAAATCGGGATCATCACCACGCCGCCGGAACGCGCGCAGCGCGCGGCCGACCATCTGGTCGAAGCGGGCGTATGCGGTATCCTGAATTTCGCGGGGGCCCGGATCCACGTGCCTGAAAAGGTCGTCGTGGAGTATGTGGACTTCTTCCACTATCTCTACGCCCTTGCCTTCAGCATCACCGGCAGCGAACACCGCTCCAAGTAGTCCCGGAGAGGGCCAACCGCCCCGCTCCGAACCGGCCCTGATACTGTACTGTCAGCCCCGCCGTTTTCGCGGATCGGGGGTCGGGGCTTTCGTCGTTTTTTCGTCTTTCCCAAAGGTCTTGCATGCCCCGCCTCAAGCTGACGATAGCCTACGTAGGCACCCAGTATCACGGCTGGCAGACGCAGGCCCGCAAAAACGCCTCCCCCCTGCCCACCATTCAGAACATCATTGAGGACGCCGTGGCTCACGTGCTCGGCGAGCGCGTCCATGTGCACGGTGCAGGACGGACCGACGCGGGCGTTCACGCCGAAGCGCAGGTCGCTCACCTCGATGTCCCCGAATCGCGTGCCCGTATGGACTGGCAGCTGGCCCTCAATACGCTCCTGCCGCGCGACATACGCATTGCGGACGCCGTTCTTGTGCCCGACACGTTCCACGCACAGCACAGTGCCGTCCGCAAGACCTACGAATACCGCCTCTGGCTCTCCAAACGCTACACGCCGCCGCAGCTCTTTCCTTTCGTCTGGGCCTGCGGCCCTGTGGATGTGGAGCGTATGGACGAGGGGAGCCGCTACCTCCTTGGCAAGCGGGACTTCGCCAGCCTGAAAAACGCCGGGACGGATCTCCGCACAACGGTGCGTACCATCCTGTCCATCACCCGCACCCCCGAGGGCCCGCTCCCCGAAGGCTGCCTCGAACTGACCTGGCGCTTTGAAGCGGACGGCTTTCTCAAACAGATGGTCCGCAATACCATGGGGCTGCTCGTCGCTGTCGGGCGGGGCAAGCTGGAACCGGCGGACATTCCCGGCATCCTCGACGCCTGCGATCGCCGGATAGCTCCCCTCACGGCTCCGGCCTGCGGTCTGACTATGAAAAAAGTATGGTATGACGACATGTTCCCACTTGCTGCTTCCGGGCACGAAGGCGCTTGAATATTAAGAGATTCTACGATAGCGTCTAGTCAATATTCTTCACAAGGAGCCGCGTATGCCTCAGGTCGCAGCACGCATCAACGAGCAGCAGGAACGCTGGTTGAAGGACTACTTCCGCACAAAGAGTGCGGGGGCCGAATTCATTCTGCCGTGGGCGGTAGACACGTTTTTCCGCGCGATCACGACCATCAAAGGCACATTTACCGGACCGGAACTCAAAACCATTCTTGAAGCTCACCGTGATCAGCGTCTGCTCCCCGCGCATACCCGCCTCTCCTATCTTCTCCTGCGCGTTGCCGATCTGTGCGAGCAAACCGACTTCCATTCCCGTTACGGCGCGAGCCGCACCAGCCTTGAAGCCAAGCTGAAACGCCTGGACGACACCGAAGCCACGGCCCTTATGGTTTGGGCTTCGGCCTTCTGGGTAAGCCGCAATTGCTCGGCGGCGAACATGGATGACTACATAGCTTCCTATTAAGCCCTCCATGCCCGTTTCCCTGTCAGGATACGCCCCGCACGCTCGAAAGGCCGGGGCGTTTTTTATTGAGATCTTACTGGCGGGGGGAAGAGGAAATGTTCTGGAGAAAGGTTCCCCTTCCCTCACCACCCTCCACTCATCCCGCTTCAACGGTTTTTGACTTTATGGGATCCCCTGTTTCAGTCGGAGGTATGCCCGGATTGACTCCATTGATCGGAATAACCCGACGGGGTACACTGGGGAATCTCGAAAGAGCCTATCAAGGCGGCGTGGAGGAAAACGGATACGGGAAAATCTCCGTTGGCCAGCCTCCGCCGCTCAACATTTTGGGGACAGAGCAATGGAACCAACGCATTTTCTCCATTATTCCCTCTTTCCATTCAGGAACGCATCATGAAGACAGTCTATAGCGTATGCGGCATGTGCGGGACACGGTGCCCGGTTGCCGTCGGAGTCGAAAACGGCGAAGCGGTCTGGATTCAGGGCAATCCCCACTCGGCCACGGGTTCGACATTGTGTCCTCGCGGCATCGCGGCGCTCGCGCTGGAAAAGGATTCCGAGCGCCCGCAGTCGCCCCTGATGCGCGTGGGGGCCCGCGGAGGGCACAAGTGGCGCGCCGTCCGCTGGGAAGAAGCGCTCGATGCCGTAGCCGGCAAGCTCCGCGCCATACGGGATCAATACGGCCCCGAAAGCGTCATGTTCTCGCACCGTGGCGGCCCGTTTACGGATCTCTACAAGGCCTTCGCACGCGGCCTCGGTACGCCTAATATCTACAGCCACAGCGTCACCTGCACCCGCAACGTGGATCAGGCCTGCGCATCCGTTTTGGGGCTGGATCGCGGACGCCTCGTCATTGACTACCGGGAATCGAAACACATCGTGCTCCAGAGCCGCAACGCGCTGGAGGCCCTGAACCTTGCGGAAGTCGCGGGCATCACCGCAGCGCGGGCCAACGGCTGCAAGGTGACGGTCATGGACGTCCGCGCCACCGTCAGCGCCGCCAAAGCGGACACCTTTTTCTTCGTCCGCCCCGGCACCGATTACGCCATGAACCTTGCGGTGCTGCACGTGCTGATTTCGGAAAAGCTTTATGATCCCCATATGCTGCCGTATATCGACGGCTTCGGGGAACTGGAGGAGCGCGTCCGCCCCTGTACGCCGGAGTGGGCGGAAACCGAAACCGGGATCAAGGCCGACCGCATCGTCAGGCTGGCGCGTGAATTGGCTGAGGCCGCCCCCCGTGTCCTCTGGTACCCGGGCTGGTTCACGGCCCGGTATGCTGACAGTTTCGTCACCGTGCGCAGCGCCTACCTCATCAACGCCCTGCTCGGCTCCATCGGCGCGCGCGGCGGTATGCCCATCAGCCTTTCCCCCAAGGAAACGGGGAAACGGCTGCGGCCCCTCTCGGCGCTCTACCCCAATATCACCAAGCCGATGGCGGACAAGGCCGACTGGCAGCAGCCCGGCCTGCTCCACCGGGCCTTCGACGCCGCCGTGACCGGCGATCCGTATCCGGTCCGCGCCTATATCTCGATGCGCCACAACATCCTGTCTTCGCTGCCCGATCCGGATACGCTGCGCAGCAAGCTGGACAAGCTCGACCTTATCGTCGCCATCACCACCACGTGGTCGCCCACGGCGGACTATGCCGACATCGTGCTGCCGCTCTCCCCGGCCTTGTCCCGGGAAAGCATTCTGGCCTCCAAGCTGGGGCTGAAGCCGCAGTTCTTCCGCCGCCAGCGCGCCGTGCAGCCGCGTTTCGACACGCGCGCCGACTGGGAGATCCTGTGCGGCCTCGCCTCGCGCCTCGGGCTTGACAAGCTCGCCTTCTCACGCATTGAGGATATATGGAACTACCAGCTTGAAGGTACGGGGCTCGGCATAGAGGCGTTCGACGCAACCGGCTTTGTGCCGCTCGCGCCCGCTCCGCGCTGGAAAACCCTTGCGGAAACCACGTTGCCCACGCCTTCCGGCAAGATAGAGGCCCGCAGCCGCTTATGGGCTGCATCCGGGCACGACACCCTGCCGCCCTACACGGCACCGGAGCGGCCTGCCGCGCCCGACCAGTTCCGCGTCATTCCCGGCCGGGCGGCATTGCATACGCAGGCCAGCACGACGAACAACCCCCTGCTGTCCGAACTCGCGCCCACCAATACGTTATGGATCCACACGGAACGGGCCCAGGCCCTTGGCATTGCCGATGGCGACTGGGTTGAAGTGTGTACAGCCACAGGCCCCGTTGGCCGTTTACGCGCTAAGGTAACCACGGGCATCCACCCCGAGGCCGTCTTCATGCTGCACGGCTTTGGCAGGAAAACGCCTCAAGAAACGCGGGCCTTCGGCAAAGGCGTGGCCGACGAAGCCTGCATGGTCAGCGGGCTGGAGCATGAAGATCCGCTCGGCGGGGGGCTGGCCCTTCAAAAGCACTTCGTAACGATCCGAAAAGCCGAAGAAACGAACTGAACCGGCCCTCAAGAATGGACGTTCCCCTGTACCCGCTGCGGGGGACGCCGCATCAGCAAACAATCGCCGGATGCAAGGCATCCGAGTGAGGCACTATGAGCAGATATCGCCTTGTCGTTGATCAAGATCGCTGCATCGCCTGCCATGCCTGTGAAGCCAGCTGCAAGGCGGCCCATGACAGCGCACCGGGCATTTCCCTCGGAACGCTGCTTGTCGATGGCCCCCGCTTTGAAGACGCCGCGGAAGAAGCAACGCCGATCATCGTCAAACATGCACGGCCGGAAGAGCCCGCACCGCTTGCGGCGGACGGAGAGCCCCGGGTTGTGCTTCATACCCGCTACCGGGCCTGCGTACAGTGCCCTCAGCCGCGCTGTGTGGAAGTCTGCCCCAAAGAGGCGCTTATCCGCCGGGAGAGCGACGGGATCGTCTTCATACGGGAAGAAGCGTGCGTCGGCTGCGGGGCGTGCCAGAAAGCCTGCCCGCATCACCTGATCTGGGTTGATCCCCGCAAAAGGAAATCCGTCAAATGCGATCAATGCAAAGACCGCCTCGATGCCGGGCTGGATACCGCCTGCGTCACCGTCTGCCCCACAGGCGCACTGAAGCTCGTAAGGAAAGAAAGGCCGGGCCGATAGGCATTGCAGGCGGCTGGCTCGTCACGCGGATTTCCCCCTCAAAGAGCGCCGCTTGCCCTGTCCTCCTTGCGAATGGTATTTGCCTGTTTCAATTTTAAGGGAAGGTTTTGCATATGGCATCACGGAAAGGTATCCTGCTGGCGGGCGGTTCCGGTACGCGGCTTCACCCCCTCACGCTCAGCGTCAGCAAGCAGCTGTTGCCGGTCTACAATAAGCCGATGATCTATTATCCGTTGTCGGTTCTCCTTCTGGCGGGCATCCGTGAGGTTGCCATCATCACCACGCCAGACGACGGCTGGCAGTTCAGCAAACTTCTCGGGGACGGCAGCCAATGGGGATGCTCCTTTGAGTACATCACACAGCCGAAGCCGGAAGGTATCGCTCAAGCGTTCCTCCTTGCCGCTGATTTCATCCAGGGAAGCCACTCCTGCCTGATCCTTGGGGACAATATTTTCTTCGGCAACGGCCTCGAAGATCTCCTCATCAGCGCCCGGGAGCAGGAAGAGGGCGCGACCGTCTTCGGGTATCACGTCAGCGATCCCGAGCGTTACGGCGTGGTCGAGTTCGATCAGGATATGAAAGTCCGCTCCCTCGAGGAGAAACCCCAACATCCCAAATCCAGCTACGCCGTGGCCGGGCTTTATTTTTATGATCAGGACGTCGTGGACATTACACGAGAAATCAAGCCCTCCCCCCGGGGCGAACTGGAAATCACGGACGTCAACAAGGCCTATCTCGACGCGGGGAAACTGCATGTGGGGCTGATGGGGCGCGGCATCGCGTGGCTGGACACCGGCACCCACGATTCGCTCATGGCGGCGGGCACGTTTGTACAGGCTATCGAAACCCGGCAGGGCCTCAAAGTTTCCTGCATTGAGGAAATCGCTTGGCGCAAGGGCTACATCTCGACGGAGCAGCTCATGAAGCTGGCGGCCCCGCTGCAAAAATCCGGTTATGGGGACTACCTCATGACCCTGCCCGAACGCGTCGCCGAGTCATGGAAATAACCCCACAGCCCAGTACGGCCTGAGGGATGGGGGAGGCGCACCCCTTCATAAGGTGCGTACCTCGGCTGCACCCCGCCGGGTATGGATTCGGCGTGTCCGCCGATTGCTCCCGCTTCACAAAAGGCTCCCAGAGGAAACGCCGAGGAAATATCGCATGGATGAAAGAACATTGCCGCATCTGCGCGTAGCCGTTATCCATTACTGGCTTACGGGTATGCGCGGCGGAGAAAAAGTCGTCGAAGCCTTGTGCAGGATTTTTCCACAGGCGGATATCTACACGCATGTCGTACGCCCCGAGGCGCTCTCCGAAACCATTACGTCCCACCCGATCCATACGACATTTATCCAAAAGCTTCCGGGAAGCGTGCGGCATTACCAGAAATACCTTCCCCTGATGCCGCTTGCGTTGGAGCAGCTGGATCTGCGCGGCTATGATCTCGTCATTTCCAGCGAGTCCGGGCCCGCCAAAGGGGTCATCACCCGGGCCGACACGCCGCACATCTGCTATTGCCATTCTCCCATGCGCTATCTCTGGGATTTTTATCAAGACTATCTGGAATCCGCCGGAGCGGTGACGCGTCTGCTCATGCGCCCGCTGTTCCATCGGCTGCGGCTGTGGGATTATGCCTCGGCGCAACGCGTCGATCACGTTATCGCAAACTCGCGCACCGTGGCGCGCCGGGTCAAGCGCTGGTGGGGAAAGGAGGCCGCCGTCATCCATCCCCCCGTTGACATCTCACGTTTCTCCAGCCCCCACATGGCGGCCTTCAAAGTGTCCCCGGCACCCCAGAGCCCGGCAGCTACTATCTCTGCCTCAGCGAACTGGTGAGCTACAAGCGTGTGGATCTGGCGGTGGAGGCGTGTACCCGTACCGGGCGGCGGCTTGTCGTTGCGGGGGATGGCCCGGAGCGAAAGCGCTTGGAAAGCATTGCCGGGCCGACCGTCAGTTTTGTGGGCCGCGTGGACAATGCGGCGCTCCCCGCCCTCTATGCGGGCTGTAAGGCTTTCCTGTTCCCCGGCGAAGAGGATTTTGGGATCACGCCTCTTGAGGCTATGGCCGCCGGACGCCCCGTTATCGCATACGGCAGGGGCGGGGTCTTGGACAGTGTGGCGGACGGAGAGACCGGAATCTTTTTTGAACGGCAGACGCCTTAACCGAGGCGCTCGACGCCTATGAAGCCTCCACAGAACAAACGTGGGTACACGATAAGCTGAAAAGGCAGGCGGAAAGCTTTTCCGAGGAGATCTTTCGGAAGAAGATGATTGCGTTCATCGCGGACGTCCTTGAAAACAAGGTATGACAATTCACGTCCCGCGGACTGCAACGCCGTAGTTTCCCAACTCATGGCCATTTTGCCTTTTTCCCGAAAAAGACGCGAAAACATCCGTATTTCACTATCCCGGCACTTTCAGCCGCCGTTGCGCGCGAACGGGGAATGCTCTTGGAGGCTGGCGCTCCTCGATGCATTCCCCGCTCTCAGTTCCCATACTTTTTGAAACCGCCCATCTTGCGCGCCGGCTTGACGTGAGCCGCCCGCAGCTTCGTACAGCCTACCGCCCGCTATAATTCGTTTCGAGCCATTGGCGATATTCCCCGCTTTGAATGTTCTCCACCCACGCGGCATTCTCAAGATACCAGCCCACCGTTTCCCGAAGCCCTTCCTCAAAACGACGGCGCGGAACCCAGCCGATCTCCTGTTCGATCTTCGCGGCGTCAATGGCGTAGCGCAAATCATGGCCCGGCCTGTCCGCCACAAAGGTTATCTGCTTTTCATAGGGGGCCGCTGTGGGGCGGAGCTTGTCAAGAATGCGGCAAATGCTCCGGACGACATCGATATTGGCCCGCTCGGAGTGCCCGCCGATATTGTAGCACTCTCCCGGCGCCCCTTTTTCCAAGACGGCAACGATGGCCTCGCAGTGGTCTTCCACATGCAGCCAGTCGCGGATGTTCTCCCCGGTGCCGTAAATGGGCAGCGGCTTTCCGGACAGCGCGTTCAGGATGACCAAGGGAATGAGTTTCTCCGGAAACTGGCGCGGGCCGTAATTATTGGAGCAATTCGTGATGAGCGTGGGGAGCCCATAGGTTTCGTGATAGGCCCTCACGAAATGATCGCTGGACGCCTTGGATGCCGAATAGGGGCTGTTCGGCGCATACGGGGTGGTCTCCGTGAAGGCGGGCTCGCCGGGGCGGAGCGTTCCGTATACCTCATCCGTGGAAACGTGCAGGAAACGGAAAGCGTTCCGCCTTTCTTCGGACAGCTCTTTCCACCATTCCAATACGCCGCGCAGGAGGGTGCAGGTTCCGAGGACATTGGTGCGGACAAACGCATCCGGGTCATGGATGGAGCGATCCACATGGCTCTCAGCGGCAAAATTGATGACCGCATCGGGCTGGTAATGGTGCAGCAACTGGCGGACGAGCAGCGCATCCCCAATATCGCCCCTGACAAAAATATGCTCGGCATCCCCATCAAGAGACGCCAAATTACCGATGTTGCCGGAATAGGTGAGCTTGTCGAGGTTGACGACCCGCTCCCCCGCAGTGCGCCGGGACAGCACATAGCAGGAACCGATAAACCCCGCGCCTCCGGTTACAAGAACTGTCTTCATTCGGATACCTTCCAGACACGTTTGGGAAATACATCAAATGCCCGCAACGGCCTCATTGCCAAGATGATGGAGGAATTTTCCCCCGACGATGCACCACATCCGGCTCTTGACTTCTTTTCAGGATACAGAACACTCCCCCAAAACGAACCGCCTCTGCCCCCGAAGGATACGCGGACGGGACATATCGGGAAAAGATGTGTACAGCCCCAATTCAAAGACAACGAGGCTGGGACAGGCAGCGTTCCCTTTGCCTCGCCTAAAGCCTCCAGTAGGCCATGCCTTCGGCTTGCACGGCACTGGGCGAGAGACAGCCCTTCACATCCAGCAGGAGGGCCTTATCGGGCACGGCAAACCGTGCGTGCAGGGCTGCCGGTTCCAGAACGCCGTTTTCGGCGTAGGCCTTGTGCGGCACGGCCAGAATCAGCGCGTCCAGATTGGCGAGCTCATCCAGCGCCGCGAAAGAGAGGCCATATTCATGGCGTACTTCCCCGGCGTCAGCCAGCGGATCGTGTACCAGCACATCGACGCCGTATTCCTGCAATTCGCGGATCACGTCGATAACCCGGGTGTTCCGCAAGTCCGGCACGTTTTCCTTGAACGTAAAGCCAAGGATGCCCACACGGGCCGCATTGACCAGCCGCCCCTGCCGGATCAGCAGTTTGACGCAGGTTTCCGCCACATGCTTGCCCATGCCGTCGTTGATGCGCCGCCCGGCCAGAATGACCTGCGGATGGCAGCCGAGTTCCTCGGCCTTGAAGGTCAGGTAGTACGGATCGACGCCGATGCAGTGCCCGCCGACCAGCCCCGGACGGAACGGCAGGAAGTTCCACTTGGTCCCGGCCGCTTCCAGCACATCCAGCGTATCAATGCCGAGCCGGTCAAAAATGATGGACAGCTCATTCATCAGCGCGATGTTCAGGTCGCGCTGCGTGTTCTCGATGACCTTGGCGGCTTCCGCAACCTTGATGCTGGGGGCACGGTGGATGCCCGCGCGCACGACCGTCCCGTACAGCTCCGCCAGCAGATCCAGCGTCGGCGCGTCGCTTCCGGAAACAATCTTCTTGATGGTTTCAAGCGTATGCACCTTGTCGCCGGGGTTGATCCGCTCCGGAGAATAGCCCACCGTGAAGTCGGCTCCGCACCGCAGGCCGGATTCGGCCTCAAGGATCGGGACGCAGACCTCTTCGGTCACGCCCGGATAGACCGTGGACTCGTACACGACGACCGCGCCACGGGACAAATGCCGCCCCACAGTCCGGGAAGCCCCTTCCACCGGGGACAAGTCCGGATTCCTGTGCTCGTCGATCGGCGTCGGAACCGCCACGATGATGACGCCCGCCTCGCGGAGTGCCGCCGGATCGCTGGTGAAACGAGCCGTGGAAGCTTGCAGCGCCTCCGAGTCCACTTCGCCTGTCCGATCCGTGCCTGCGGAAAGCTCTTCCACGCGGGCGGCGTTCAAATCAAAACCGATCACGTTGAAATGCCGGGCAAAAGCGACGGCCAGCGGCAGGCCGACATACCCGAGGCCGACGACGGCCACCGAGTGCGCGCCCTGATGGAAAGACGCAATGGAAGGCAAAGAAACAGACATAGGCAGTCCCTAATACGTAAAAGGAAAGCGCAATACTCTGAAAAAAAATAGCTTTAAGCTTTTTTCAGGCGTTCCGGAGCAAAAGCAATGATAAGGGCCCTGGCAAGCACCTTGGTGGCGTCCAGCAGCGGAACGCCGCGCAAATCGGGCTCCGTGAGCGCCAACGGGATTTCCGTACAGCCGAGGATCACGGCGTCGGCCCCCTGCTCCACCAGTTTTTCCGCCTCGGCAAGCAACGCCGCGCGCGCTTCCGGCGTCACCGGATTCGACTGGGCCTTGATGCCGTACGCAGTATTGCTGATGGCCTGCTGGACACGCTCGCGGCCTTCCTCATCCGGGAACAAAGGAACGAACCCCGCGGCGGAAAGGGCATCCTGATAGAGCCCGGTCGCGTAGGTCCCCTTGGTGCTCAGGACGCCTATCTTCCGGGCATGGGGCAGGCTCTCACGGATAAAGGCGACGACGGAATCGATCATATGGACGAAGCGCGTCTTCGGGGACGCCTCATGCAGCATGGCGACGGCTACATCCATGATCCGTGGGCTGTGCGCCGTATTGCAAGGCACGCCGATAACGGTGGCCCCGGCCTTCGCCATGCGCACCATGATTTCGCCGATGGCTTCGCCGGGATTTTCGTCCGTCTCCCCAAGCAGAAAGCGCGTTCTGTCGATGATATGTTCGGAAAGGGAATACTGGATCACGGACAGATGTTCCTGATCGCAGTTCGCTTCGGTCTGATCAAAAATCTTGCGCATGAGGTCCAAGCCGGCATACGGCCCCACCCCACCCAGAACACCTATGGCCCCGGTATCCGTTTTCATTGCGTTGCCCTCCAAAGGCTCAATCTTGCTGCGAGGCAGTTTAGCTGAGCTTGCATGAGGGG
>OGYF01002510.1_pt1 | contig 13725 bp, 8 predicted proteins | sample 1576451 | NCBI WGS metagenome assembly OGYF01 (sample SAMEA3541505, study PRJEB24748) | human gut metagenome | biome: human gut; feature: human-associated habitat; material: faeces | place: China | collected 2012 | reverse complement strand
AATATGGAATGCAGAACTTATTTACCAAATCGGTAAATCCCAGCAATGGTTTCTTTCTGAAAACATGGCAATGGATGTATGACGGAGTACACCGTGCGAATGCAGCTATTGCCGGTATTCAAAATGCTCCTATAAATGATGCTAAGAAAGCGCGTCTTGTAGCTGAATGCAAAGTGTTACGTGCCTTTTTTTATGACCGTTTGAATATTCTTTTCGGTAATGGTGGTCTGGGTGTACCTCTTTATACCGAGCCTGTTAATCCGTCTGAATGTAACAAGGGGCAGAGTACTGAACAAGAGGTATGGGTACAAGTCATTCAAGACTTAAGTGATGCCATAGCTGAACCTAATTTGCCGGATAATCAAATTCAAGGTGAAGGACGCGTAAGTAAAGGCGCTGCTTATGCATTGCGTGGTAAAGCTTATTTGTTGACCAAAGAATATGATAAAGCTATTGCTGATTTTGCTAAAGTAGGAGACTGTGGCTATAAACTATTTCCAAACTATAGACAGCTTTTTAAGGTTGCTAATGAACGTTGTGAAGAAATGATTCTTAGCGTACAATATATTGAAGATCCTACCGGATATGGTACAGGTATACAAAAATATTGTGCAGCATTCACTCAAGGTGCAAAAGATTCTCGCGGATGCTGGGGGGACTTACAAGTCACTCCTGCGGTTGTGAATCTCTATGAAGAAGTAGATGGACAAACAGTAAAAAAATTCGCTTGGGAAGATTATTTGTCTGATTGGAAAAAAGTAACTGACATGGAAGCTGCAGAAGGTCATACTAAATACCGCAAAGTTTTCTTTATTCGTGATAAATACGTAAATGGTCAGGAAATTCATCCAACTGTAACTAAAGTTATTGACACCGAATTAGCAAAATTGCCCAAAGAAGTTCAGGCGTTCTATTTACCTGAAGGCAATGAGGCCCGTTTGAAAGCAGCTTACGCTCATCGCGATCCTCGTTTGGCTTACAATGTGGTAACACCTTATGCCAACTATTTAGGCGTAAACAGTAACTCTACTGCAGAAGAATGGTATACCTTCCGTTGGCCGGTAGCCGGAAAATATTATGCAGACCAAGCATCTGCCGAACCCAATGCTAATCCTAACTTGCCAGATAGTTATTATGCTTCAGGTTTCATGAATGCACAGGCTGAATTTAAATACATCCATCGTAAATTCATTGGCGAAGGTTTGGAATATCAACGTCGTGAACAGAATCCGGTGGATGAGCCGATTATTCGTTATGCCGACGTATTACTAATGTGGGCTGAAGCTCTCGTTGAAAAAGGTGATTTATCCGGTGCTATGAGTAAGGTAAAAGAAGTGCGTGACCGTGTTGGCATACCTACAATGGCTTCAAGCTTCTCCGACCAAACTACAGCCCGCAACTATGTACGTGATGAACGTCGTCGCGAATTTGTAAACGAGGGTGTTAACTTCTTTGACGAAATGCGTTGGCGTACATTGAAAGAAACTAAATTTGATGAAAAAGTTGCTCAACATGCGTGGGGAGGTTCAGAAAGTACAGGCGGTACTGTTTATGATTGGATAGGAGAACAATGGTATACATGGCCTGTACCTAAGAGCGAAATTGAACTTAACCCGAATTTGACACGTACGCCGGGATGGGAATATTAACATTCTTTTAGTGGTTATCAATATTCCTAAAAAGAATAAAAACTCGCTTGAAGTTTCTAAAATAGATTTTCGAAAGCAGGCGTTGATTTTTAAAGCTCGATCTTCTATGATTTAATTGATAAAGTCATAGATTGATACAGAATATAGCTGAGTTTATCTGTTTCCGGATAGACTCAGCTGTTTTCTTTTTTATCCTGTCCTCTTCACATATACTGGTCATTTTTGTTTCAAATAAAATTACTTAGCTCTATTTAGGTAAAATGATTGAACTTTATCGTCCCTTTAAACTGCACCGTGCAAATATCCTATATCGGATATAACACGCAAGAGGTAAAAATTACTTCTACTACACAAACATTAAATATTAAAATGGTAGAAGACTCTGAAACTTTGGATGAAGTTGTTGTGGTAGGTTACGGAGTTCAAAAGAAAGCCAATTTGACCGGTGCCGTTGCTTCGGTAGATTTTGAAGAACAAGCGAAATCACGTCCTGTAACGACTGTATCTGCTGCATTGGCAGGATTGAGTGCCGGTGTGCAAGTTATGCAGAATTCCGGTCAACCGGGTAGTGATGGCGCTACCATCCGTGTGCGTGGTGTAGGAACATTGAATGATGCTAACCCTTTGGTATTAATTGATGGTATGGAAGGGTCTATGGATAATATTAATGCACAGGATATCGAAACAATCTCTATTTTGAAAGATGCTGCATCTTGTGCTATCTATGGTTCTCGTGCCGCCAACGGTGTTATCTTGATTAATACCAAGCGTGGTAAAGGTCGCATCAGCGTGAACTATAGTGGCCGTTTTTCTTTAGCTAGTCCAACTAAATTAGTTGATTTTGTGAACAATTATGCTGACTATATGGAATTGATTAACGAATCATTCGAAAATATTGGTCAGCCAATTCACTTTAGCCAACATACTATTGACACTTGGCGTGAGAAGTCTTTACATCCAAACGATGTAAATGAACTGGGAGTACCTAATTATGTAGCTTACCCGAACACTAACTGGCAAGATGTTATTTTTAAGAATGGTGTAATCAATGACCACAATGTATCATTGAGTGGTGGTACTGAAAAAGTACGTTTTCTTACTTCATTAGGCTATTTGGATAATCCGGGATTAGTGGACAATACTGGTATCAAGAAGTATAAGTTGCGTGTTAACTTAGAAGCTGATGTCTCTAAATGGTTGACAGTAGGTACACGTGTATATGGTGACATGGAGGATAAGGATGCCGGAAACTTCTCAAGTGCTAATAATTTCTTGCGCCAAACGACTCCGGGTATCTATCCTGAATGGAACGGTGCTTATGGCTATCCTGAAGCGCCGGAAGAAAGTCCGACCGCCAATGGTATCCTTCAGTTCTTGAATAACCGTAATGGTGCCATTAAAAAGACAAATGTCAATGCAACAGCTTTTAGTAAAGTAACTTTTATGAAGGGATTGACTTGGACATTTAACTTTAACTACAAACGCTATTGGTATGAAGACCGTATTTGGACACATGCATCTGACCAAGTGAAATTCAGTACTGGTGAGGTAGTTAAACCAGCTACCACTCCCGATCAGATGACAACTTCTTTTTCTAATTCCGGAAATTGGTCTTATACATTAGAGAATATATTGAATTATAACACGACTATTGCTAAAGACCATAATATTGGTGTGATGGCAGGTTATCAGGAATGGTATAAATATTGGAACTCTTCAAGTGGAAGTTTGAAAGGTTTGATTGACGAATCTATTAACGTACCTGGTTCTGCTACAGAAATGCTAAGCATCGGAGGTAGTGCTGACGACCGTTCTACTCGTTCATGGTTTGGACGTATCAACTATGACTACAAAGGACGTTACTTGTTTGAAGCCAACATCCGTTATGATGGCAACAGCCGTTATGGAAAAGATTTTCGGTGGGGTACTTTCCCATCATTCTCTGCAGGATGGAGATTGTCTGAGGAGTCATTCATGGAATCTACTCGCTCTTGGTTGGACAATTTGAAAATCCGTGCTTCTTGGGGTAAACTAGGTAACGATGGTGGTGATAATGTAGGTAACTACGAATACCAGTCGGTTTATGGTATTACAGATTATTCATTCGGCGGAAAACAAGTGGCAGGTTTGGCCATGACTGGTTTGGCTAATCGTGCATTGGGCTGGGAAACTTCAAACAATTTAGACTTCGGTATTGATTTTGCAGCTTTGGGCAACCGTTTGACTGCTACATTTGATGTGTATAACAAACGCACCACCGGTATCTTGACAACTCGTAGCATTCCTATCACATTGGGAGGTTTGTCTGCTCCACGTGTAAACATTGCCAAGATGGATGCTAAAGGTTTCGAAATCGACTTGGGATGGAGAGATCGCATCGGTGAAGTAGAATATTCTGTAAGAGGTAACTTCTCTTATAATATGAATAAAGTGAAAGACTATAATGGTCGCTACGCTGAAGGATGGAAATACGAAAAGGGAAAAGATGCCACTGGCAAACCTGTTTATGATTATACTACCGATCCTTTGTATGAAACAATGTTTGCCTTTGAGGGTAGTTTGCCGATGGGGATAAATCTTGTTGATGAAGGTACTGACTACGACAAAGATGAATCCAAGTACGGGGCTACGAGTACGAGTGACGGAAAAGAGAACACGTTAAAGATTTTCAAAGCATTGGAAGGATATGTGGCTGAACAGATTAATTATGCCGCTCAGGGAATGACGGCTCCACCGGTCTTTTCACCGGCAGGTTTTTGTATGATGATGAATGAAGAATGGTGGGATATAAACAGTGCGGATGATCCCCGTTTGGAATGGTATCTGCCTGCACGTTACCACGGATTGATGGGGGCTACTGCCGTTATGTTAGGAGTGAAAGGCATTGCGCTTAATAGTCGTGGACATTACTGGACGAGCACGGTGCCGAAGACTACTCCCTCGTCAGTACAGAATTCGGCATACTTTGCCGGAACTACCGTGGATGTGAGTGCCAATTATAGCTCAAGCAGTATTGTGCGCTGTGTGCGGGATAATAAAAATGTGGAAAAGACGTATCCATACCTCACGAATATAAGCGGTAATCCGGTAATCGTATCATACGAAAAAGTGAATGGTGTAGAAAAAGGATATGTCGATGTTAATCCCATGACCACAGGAACGTATAGTTATTACAGATTGGGATCGCCCTTGCGTTTCACTGAAAAAGATCAGGTATCTGACGTGTCGGGAGAAGGTCCAGCAGACCCAAACTGGAGTTACCTTTCCCCCCGATTCCGTGTAGCGAAAAAGGATGCTGTTATAGTTAATTCTTTGTCAAACGGCACTTGGGTGGAAGCTTCAGGATGGAGTAATTCGAATGCGGTTGATCTTGCAACACCTCTTACTGGTTGTGCTGCTTACAGTGAAGAGGGCAGTGAATCAGGATGGCGTCTTCCGTCGGAATTGGAGATGAGGCAGATTCTTTTGCTGGGAGGTGGTGTCGGCTCTAAATCGGGTAGTCCCGCGCAGATTCCGGAATTACAAAAAGGAGGGATGACTTTTAATGATTTTACTGATCTCGGTTTCGACCATCTCGGAGGAGAGCAAACTAACGGACGTTATTATTGGGTAAACCGAAAATATCCGAATGATAATCGTGCTGTATATTTCAATGTAACCAATAGATGGGACAATGCAATCAGCGGTAGTGCCATGGATTGGAATACGTCTTCTGTTTACGTCCGTTGTGTAAGGGATATGTAAGAATGATGCAGTGTAAATAAAAAGATATAATATACTCATTGAATTAATATCAAAGCCACTCCACCCCTAATGAAGTGACTAATAACCTCATGTTTGCGATGAGTTTCCGAACCCCAGGCATACCCCGGCTAACAGGACAAAAACTACTATCCAAATACTCACAGACGATGAGTGTTTGTACTGATTTTCGGAAAAAAAAGAAGAAACAGCGGTTTGATGGCGGGTCAATTCTACTGACGAATTAGCGGTCTTACTACTTATGTCGGTTATGCTGTGATGTTTTTTCCCTTGCAATAAAGCTATCTCTGCCGGATATTGTCGGCCGGTACTATCGGGTGGCGAAAAGACCACCCGGGTTATATTCCAGTTAATAGAATCTATAGTGAATGTTTTACGGTTAAAAAGGGAAGAGTCTTTGCCGGAGGCAACTAATGAGTCAATATAGAAAGCATGTTCTTCTCTCGTGCTGCCCCGTCGTATCTGGCAAGACGGCAACAGAAATACCAGACATAAAATATAAAATAATATCTGCATTCTATTGGTACCTTTCTCTTTCAGGGAGAGATGAAGAAAATTCCGTTTCTTGTACAGAATGGCCTGGTCGAAAAGCAATCCTGATTTCTTCAGGATATCCAGTAAACGGCACGGTCCTTCCGGGATATAGCAATCGGCAGCCTCCCCTTTCCGGTGCTGGCTGTTAACAACACCACCAGCTAGACGGTTAACAGAGTCACTACGATAACCACTCAGTACGGCAATCGGACTATTATAGAGCCCTCCCAATGGTTCCAACAGATGAACGGCCAGATAACAAAGTGACTGACGGACAGCAGGAGGCGGTTCATTATCCAATCCGTTCTCTACCGCTATACGGCTATAAGTCAACTCTTCCAGACTGAAATGTTCACTCAACATGGCTTTATGCTTTTTGTTACTCATGATTGTTGATTTTAAATTTATACGAATAATCCACTCCTTTATCACGAGCTATTGTCGCCCAGGAATGCCTTGCCACATGAGTCGTCAATTTTACATTCAAGCCGAGAATCTTTGCAACCCGTTTCAATCGTTTATTTTGTAACCTAAGCGCACTTTCATAGCCTGCTCCATCTTTTGTCAGGAGTGGGAACAGATAAGGGCTGTCTTTTACTTCAGATGCATACCGCCGGATAATCATGATCATTTCCGGGAGTAATTCAATATGTAACACCTTTCCAGTTTTGCGCCTCACATAAGTCAAGACTCCCCCTTGGATATCCTTTTTCTTTAAATGTGCCAAATCCACAAACGACATTCCCCGCGTATAATAAGAAAAAAGAAATATCGAAAGGGCAAATTCCAGCTTTTCGGGTAATCGCGTCACAACCTTTTCCTTCCGGCTTATCTTCCATCAACCAATGTTCATACGCCACCATCAACTCCCCGTCCATCTTTTCCGCATACACTCTCTTCGATCCTAAAAAACGCCGGAACGAATTGAGCGTACTCCTGTAATTATGTGCCGTACTCTTTTTACCACTATCTTCCAAGCGGTCTATTTTCTGCAGCATAAACTGCAACATTTCCACTTTCTGCCGCCTGCCTGTAGCCCGGCTTTTGTCTGTTCTCATATACTTAATTATTTACTAATTGATAAATATTGAAGGAATTTAGTAAACAAAATAACACATAAACAGGCTTTCTACTAACAAGCGAATCAAAGAAATCCGTATAAACAGAAAAGTATGTATTCCTTTCCTTCCGGATAGCATTCACTACCTGCACAGATAGATAAAAAGGGAATCAGAAAAGAAAGGACATGACCTGATCTGAGGTATACAAAGTGAATATTTTTTTTAAATAGCAGCTATTTTTCTTCTAAAAGTATCTACCAGACAGTCTAACTTTCACTTTACTAAATGTTATACAAAACAATATAAAAACAAACCGGACTACACCTATCCGTACAGATAAATGCAGTCCGAAAATCATTTTTCCATATTATTAGAAAACTACCATCCAAAAAGATAATCCTTAACTTCCGTACAGTTCCATATTTTACAGGCAAACCGGAACCGGATACTTACAAAGCAAAGATACAGAAGGTAAAATAACAAAATGACATTTTGACTTTAAAGTGATAATACTTCATCTACTTAGACTTTGCAAATTTAGAAAACAATTTTTCATCCAACTTAGTATGAATAATTTTAAGTATATCACAAAATTCTTCTTCAGTAATTATTTCTGGTTCATCCTCTATTATTATTTCACAATAATTTTCTCTTCTGTTTGTATATTCATCAGAATTTTCATATTCAAATATACCATATCTAAATCCAGCATAAACGCCTTTAAAATCAATAACATCATACCTATCAAGATCCAAGCGGTATATTTCTCTTACATAACAAATTTGTAATTCTGAAAGCCGCAAATACTTGTTATTATAGACCTCTTGCAAAAGCTCTTTTCTCTTCTTTTCACATGATTCTATTTTCCTCTTTGCATTAGCGATAGACTTCTCCATCTTCTCTATTTCCGCGTTCAATTCATCTATTTCCATTATTATAATATTTATGTTTCAACAAAAGTAAACATTTCTACACCCAAACCGTAAAAATCAAGATGTTTAACAACACAAACAACGAGATTGGAGATAATATGTGACAGGAAACAACACCCTGAGACTCAATCAGCAAAGAGTACTTTTAATAATTAATGATTATTCGCATTACAGATTGATTTATTTGTCTATTTTTGCGCACTCATTTTAATATTCAATATGAATAATGTGCTGATTCTTTTAGACAGTCTGAATGATTGGAAACCGTATTACAAGACAAGCAGTATCTTAACTGTTTCCGATTATTTAAAAAACAAATCTCTCCAAAAAGAAAAGGGGAGTAAATTTGTCATCAACCTCAGTAATGACTACAGTTATAATTCCGAAGGATATTACTGTTCATTACTGGCTCAACCCCGAGGACACAAGGTGATTCCCGGAGTAGATATCATCAATAAGCTGGAAGCCGGGGCGGGTGTCCGCATGGACCTTACAGAAGCTCTGTTATCAATGGATACAGAAAAACAATATTACCGATGATATCTGGTATCTGAACCTCTATTTCGGGACTTGCCAGGAAAAAGGGCTGGAGAAAATTGCCCGATTCATCTTCGAAAACTATCCTGCTCCCCTCCTTAGGATCAGTTTTAATACCCGGGCTAAGAACCAGATTGAATCCATTCAACTCTTGTCATTGGAACAACTGAACGATGAAGAACAAAGTTTCTTCGCTGAAGCGCTCGACCGTTTCAACAAAAAGGTATGGCGTGCACCCCAAACCGTTAAATCCGCCCGCTATAGCCTGGCTGTATTATACGATCCGGAGGAAAAGTTCCCACCCAGCAACAAACAGGCCATAAACAAACTGTTGGAAGTAGCCAAAAAGATGGATATACATGCCGAACTGATCACGGAAGAAGATGCCACCCGTCTGATGGAGTTCGATGCTTTATTTATACGTACGACGACTTCACTGAACCATTACACCTTCCGGCTTTCGCAATTGGCAAGGCAGAACGGAATGGTCGTGATAGACGATCCGTTATCCATCATCCGGTGCACAAATAAAGTATTCCTGAATGAATTATTTGAAAAGGAAAAGATACCGGCTCCCCTCTCGATGCTGATATTCAAGTCTAACGAAAATACATTCGAACAGATCAGCAACCAGTTGGGATCACCGTTCATCCTGAAGATTCCGGATGGTTCTTTCTCTTTCGGGATGAAGAAGGTGACCAACGAAGCTGGAAGCAGCCCTCGACCTGCTGTTTGAAAAATCGTCCATCCTCCTCGCCCAGGAATTTACTCCGACTGAGTTCGACTGGCGGATCGGTATCCTGAACGGTGAGCCGTTGTTTGCCTGCAAGTATTATATGGCCAAAGGACACTGGCAAATCTACTGTCATTATGATTCGGGAAGAAGCCGGTGCGGACTGGTCGATACCATTCCTATTTATCAGGTTCCCCGCAAAGTGCTTGACACGGCAGTCAAAGCGACTTCATTTATCGGAAAAGGATTATACGGAGTCGATATGAAAATGGTCAACGACCGCGCCATGATTATCGAGATCAACGATAATCCGAGTATCGACCACGGTATCGAAGACGCTGTACTGGGCGATGACCTGTATTACAGGATACTGAATCATTTCGGGCGTATGTTGGATATGAAACACTTCTAAAAGATGGAACAGGAGATTATAACCAGGCAGGCAACCCGGGCAGACCTGGACGGGATTATGAGAATAGAGACATCCTGTTTCGGTCCGGACAGCTTTTCCAAAAAACAATTCGTCTATCTGATCACAAAAGCCAAAGGAATGTTTTATGTCGTTGAATACCAAGAGAGAATAGTCGCTTACGTTTCTCTCTTGCAAAACGATCATACCCCTAATCTGCGCATCTATTCTTTAGCCGTACATCCCGGTTTCAGAAAGCAGAAGTTAGGGCAACACCTGATAGACAAAACGATCGAATTTGCCAGACAGCATAATCATCCAAAGATTACGCTCGAAGTAAACGTATCAAACCCGGCAGCGCTCCGTCTTTACCAAAAAAACAAATTCGAACCGGTCCGCACAATAAACAATTATTATGCGGACGGTTCGAACGCTTATTCCATGCACCTGGAAGTCGGTTATTTATAGATCTTTGCAGCATATCCGCCGCCCGGAGCCATTTTGATCTTCAGCTTACGGTCGGCGGGAACCGGGATGATTTCTTTTTTATAATCGCAGGCGGCACGGTCGGCATTGATACCGTCTTTGAAAAGTTCCAGTTTGTAATCGCCGTCACCCAGGAAAGAAAGATCCAGTTCCATCTCGCGCGGCTCCCAATTGGTCAGGGCACCCAGATACCAGATATCATCGTGCTGGCGGGCCATAGCAATATATTCGGATACTTTTGCATCGAGCACCTGTGTTTCGTTCCAAACGGTCGGGATGTTTGCGATAAATTCGGTACATTCTTTTTCACGCATATAATTGGTCGGATTATCGCAAAGCATATTCAGAGGCGATTCGAAAATCACATAAGTAGCCAGCTGGCGGCAACGGGTACCCTGGCTCATCGGTTCGGAGTTGACCGGACGATAGTTGGCACGGGTTGCATTCCGCATGGCACCCTGTGTATAATCTACCGGACCGGCAACCATACGAATGAACGGGAATGTTACGTCGTAAGTAACCATATCGTAAGAGGCAGGCGACCATTTCAACTGTTCCAAACCATTCACCCCTTCATAATTGATCACGTTCGGATAAGTACGCTGCAAACCGGTCGGTTTACATATGCCGTGAAAATCGACCAACATCTTATATCTGGCACAAGTTTCTGCCGAGCGGTACAAGAAATTAATAAGTTCCTGATCGTCACGGTCCATAAAGTCAACCTTGAAACCTTTGACACCCATATCCGCATAATGCTTCACAACATTCTCCATATCACGGTCGAAAGCATAAAAACCTGCCCACAAAATAATATCCACATTCTTCGATTTGGCGTACGATACGATGGTTGGAAGATCGATTTCCGGGATGACTTTCAACAAATCTGCTTCCAGGTTAACAGCCCAACCCTCATCCAGAATTACATATTCGATGCCATGTTCGGAAGCGAAGTCGATATAATATTTATAAGTATCGTTATTGATACCGGCACGGAAGTCCACTCCGTAAATGTTCCAATCGTTCCACCAGTCCCAGGCAACCTTACCCGGTTTGATCCAGGAAACATCACTTACACGGGAAGGAGAAGCCAGGCGATACACCATATCGCAATCGACCAGCTGCTTGTCATTTTCAGAAACGACAAACACACGCCACGGGAACGAACGGTTTCCTTTCGTTTTAGCTATAAAATCTTCACGTTCCTTGACCAGCATCTGAAGGCGGTTATGTCCCCCCTGCTGTTTTACCTTCGGATAAGGGGCATGCACAGATTTCAGAGAGGGTTTATCTGTTGCATTGTTCAGGAACATACCCGGATAGTCTTCCAAATCGGCTTCGGTGATACATAGTTTCTTTCCATTGCCCAGATCCACCAGATAAGGGAGGATCATCAAACGTTTGTCGTTCAGTTTGGTGATAGCTTCATTCACATAAGGTTGCTCAAACGAGTTGGAGAACTGTTCTTCGAATGTCGGCTTCGTACTGTTTACATAAGCAGAAAATGTCTTATGGTCTGTCGAGAAGTTGTAGGTTGCCGCTTCGTCTGCAACGACAATCTCCCCTTTCTTACGGGTAATGAAACGATAAGCCAGTCCATCGTTATATAAGCGGAAGGCGATACTGTAATCTCCACGGAAAGAAATCGTCATTTCATTATAGATATCGCTTACTTCCGCCTTCTTATAGAAAGGAGAAGGAATCACTTTGTCTACCGACCCTTTGGTTACTTTCGATACTTTCGGTTTTGCTCCCAAAACTTCTCCATTCTGTAAAGTCATGGAGATTGCGGATGGGGCCAGGACCTCTGTTCCGTCATGAGTCAGGGAAAATTCTACATTATCACCTACGGTAACTACCGTTTGCAGTTTTCTGTCCGGCGATTGTAACTGATAACTCTTCTGAGCCATCAACGACATGCTTCCGGCCAGAAGGAATACGAGCAGTGCTTGTACTTTCATGGTATTTTTACTTTTTGTTTAACAGTGGCAAATATACATGAATAAATAAAAATAGAATTCCTGAAATTGTTTTATCTTTGTCAATATCGTATCAAAAAGTAACATAAACACATAATAACGACCATGAAAAGACTCTTTTGCCTACTATTTTTCTGTATGGCATGCCTTTCTGCCGGGGCACAATGGAAATGGCAGAATCCGATGGATGCAGGTTTTCCTGTAGTACAAAACCAGGGCTGGCCTGATGAAATAGGTTACAAATATGTCCGCCTGCCTGACCGGGCAGAGAAGGAAATAAGAACCGCCGTATGGACCCTCTCCCGCAACTCGGCCGGGTTAGCGATCCACTTTTATAGTAATGCCCCACAGATCACCGTCCGCTACAAAGTGAGTGGCGGATTGAATATGCCGCACATGCAAAGTACCGGTGTATCCGGCGTCGACCTGTACAGTATCGACAGCGACGGGAAATGGGGCTTTTGCTTCGGAAACTATTCTTTCGGAGATACCATTACATACAGTTACAGAAATTTAGGTCAGGACAGCTATCATAACCGTGGATTTGAATACCGTCTTTATTTACCTTTATATAATACGGTAGAATGGATGGAGATCGGCACTCCCGAAGACAGCGAACTGACCTTTATCCCGCAATCGCCGGAAAAGCCGGTCGTACTCTATGGAACCTCCATCGCACAAGGAGCCTGTTCCTCCCGTCCGGCTATGGCCTGGGCCAATATCCTGCAACGTTCGCTGGGCTATCCGCTTATCAACCTGGGATTTTCCGGAAACGGGAAACTGGAAAAGGAAGTGCTGAACTACATCATAGAGCAGGATGCACGTATATATATCCTGGATTGCCTGCCTAACCTGACACCAAATACCGAACAGGAAGTTACAAACCTGGTCGTTGCCGCCGTAAAACAAATCAGGGCGACCCGCAACGCTCCCATCCTGCTTGTCGAACACGCCGGATACAGCAATGCACCGACCGACAAGGGACAATATGAACTATATACCCGCCTCAACAGAGGTTCACAAAAAGGTTTCGAAATACTACAATCGGAAGGAGTGAAAGACCTCTACTACCTGACACACGACGAGCTCGATTACTCGCCGGATGCCTGGGTTGATTACGTACACCCCTCCGACCTGGGTGCACAGGCTCAGGCAACAGCCGTAGAAAAGAAAGTACGTGAAATACTCCGTATCTCGGAAGGTAACCGCCCTACCTGCCAGCCGGTAACCCAACGCCGCGAACTGCGCGGACCGGGGCCGGAGCGGGAGACGCCGGGGCGCGGGCGGCAGGAGACTGCCCGTGCCCCGATTGCGCCTCTGTTGGTTCAGGCGCCTGGTCGCCGGGACAGGGGAAAAAGCCTGCCGCCGAACGCTTTGGAAGCTTGTCGCTGTGCAATGGGCGCGGAGAATGCATGGAGAGGAGCGTGGATGGTATGGACGAGCAGAATATATTCCGCCGCATTGACCCGGCCAACCGGCCGATTCAGCTGATTATGGGGCTGGGCCTGGCGCAAATCTGTGTGTTCCTGTTTGCCGAACACCGGGAAAGCCGGGCGGATCCGGAGAACAAGGCGATCCAGCTGGCCGCGGCGGTCTGCCTCCTGGCCTATGCGCCGCTGGCGCCCCATGTCTATCAAGCGGGG
>OGYF01002499.1_pt1 | contig 13769 bp, 10 predicted proteins | sample 1576451 | NCBI WGS metagenome assembly OGYF01 (sample SAMEA3541505, study PRJEB24748) | human gut metagenome | biome: human gut; feature: human-associated habitat; material: faeces | place: China | collected 2012 | reverse complement strand
ACAGACGGAATAAGTTCCTTAGGGATGTTACCACCCTTCACTTCGTCAACGAATTGCAATCCACCTTCCTTGAAGTCTTCATCAACCGGGCCGATATTCACGATAATATCAGCGAATTTACCACGACCACCAGACTGCTTCTTGTAAACTTCACGCAAATTAACTGTCTTAGTGATAGCCTCCTTGTAGTTAACCTGAGGCTTACCTTGGTTACATTCAACCTTGAACTCACGTTTCAGACGGTCGATAATAATATCCAAGTGGAGCTCACCCATACCAGAGATAACTGTCTGACCAGTCTGTTCGTCAGTCTTAACTGTGAACGTCGGGTCTTCTTCAGCCAACTTAGCCAAACCATTTGACAGCTTATCCATATCTTTCTGAGTCTTAGGCTCAACAGCGATACCAATTACCGGTTCCGGGAAGTCCATAGATTCCAATACAATCGGTGCAGTTTCGTCACACAATGTATCACCAGTATGTATATCCTTGAAACCTACGCCAGCACCAATATCACCAGCACCGATAACTTCTACCGGATTCTGCTTGTTTGAGTGCATCTGGAACAAACGGGATACGCGTTCTTTCTTACCAGAACGAGAGTTATAGATATAAGAACCAGCCTCTATCTTACCGGAATAAACGCGGAAGAAAGTCAAACGACCTACATACGGGTCAGTTGCAATCTTAAATGCCAAAGCAGAAGTCTTTTCGTCTTCGCTCGGTTTACGATCTTCTTCAGCACCAGTTTCGGGATTTGTACCGACAACATTCTCTGTATCCAGCGGAGAAGGCAAGAATGCACAAACGTAATCAAGCAATGTCTGTACACCTTTGTTCTTGAATGAAGAACCGCAAAGCATCGGAACGACAGCCATTTGCACTGTTGCGTTACGGAGAGCTCTCAAAACCTCTTCTTCTGTAATGGTAGAAGGATCATCGAAATATTTCTCCATCAAAGCATCATCAAACTCAGCCACTTTTTCGAGCATCTTATCTCTCCATTCGTTAGCTTCGTCTACCAGATTTGCAGGGATTTCCTCTACTGTATAGTCAGCGCCCATTGTTTCATCATGCCAATAGATAGCTTTCATTTTGATAAGGTCTACCAGGCCTTTGAAAGATTCCTCAGCACCGATAGGAACGACGATAGGACACGGATTAGCTCCCAAAACATCCTTCATTTGGCGAACTACTTCAAAAAAGTCAGCGCCCGAACGGTCCATCTTATTAACGTAAGCGATACGCGGTACGTTATATTTGTCAGCTTGGCGCCAAACTGTCTCAGATTGCGGTTCAACACCACCTACTGCACAGTAAGCAGCAACAGCGCCATCAAGAATACGCAAAGAACGCTCTACCTCAGCGGTAAAGTCAACGTGTCCCGGAGTGTCAATCAAGTTAATTTTATAAGTATCACCGGCATATTTCCAACGAGTGGTAGTAGCAGCGGAAGTAATAGTGATACCACGTTCCTGTTCTTGCTCCATCCAGTCCATTGTAGCGGCACCATCGTGTACTTCACCGATTTTGTGCGTCAACCCCGTATAGAACAAAATACGTTCCGAAGTCGTTGTCTTACCGGCATCGATGTGTGCCATAATACCAATGTTTCTGGTATATTTCAAATGAGCGTCAGATTTTGCCATTTTCTTTATTCCTTATTTTATTCAATTAAAATCTAAAATGAGCGAATGCACGGTTAGCTTCTGCCATCTTGTGCATATCTTCTTTACGTTTAAACGCACCACCCTGTTCGTTAAAAGCGTCGACAATTTCGGCAGCCAATTTGTCGGCCATCGTTTTGCCTCCTCTTTTACGAGAATAGATAATAAGATTTTTCATTGAAATAGATTCCTTACGATCGGGGCGGATTTCCGTAGGTACTTGGAAAGTAGCACCACCCACACGGCGAGATTTAACCTCTACTTGAGGTGTAATATTTTCTAGGGCTTTCTTCCATATTTCGAGGGCAGATTTTTCCTCGTTCGGCAACTTAGATTTCGCAATCTCCAATGCACTGTAGAAAATAGTATAGGCAATATTCTTTTTGCCATCATACATCAAGTGGTTTACAAACTTCGAAACCCTCACATCATTGAATACGGGATCTGGTAATACAACCCGTTTCTTTGGTTTTGCTTTTCTCATTTTTTACAATAAATTGTCGTTCTTGTTTTTGGTTGCTGTCCTTTACATCTTCAACGAAGTCCGCCGACCTCATTTACTCAACCCAATCAGCCTATCCAATAAACGAGAACCAGTGTTCGACACTAATTCTTTAATTCTCTTTGCTGGCTTTTATAAAAAAGGGATTCTTATTTTTTACCCTTTGCGGCAGGTGCAGCGCCTGCTTTCGGTCTCTTAGCGCCATACTTGGATCGACGTTGTGTACGTCCTCCCACTCCTGCGGTATCCAATGTACCACGAACGATGTGATAACGCACACCGGGAAGGTCTTTCACACGACCGCCACGAACAAGTACGATAGAGTGCTCTTGCAAATTGTGACCTTCACCCGGTATATAAGAGTTCACCTCTTTCCCGTTGGTTAAGCGCACACGAGCTACTTTACGCATGGCAGAGTTAGGTTTTTTAGGAGTCGTCGTGTAAACTCTCACACACACACCACGTCTTTGGGGACATGAATCCAATGCGGGAGATTTACTCTTGTCTTCCAATACAACCCGTCCTTTTCTTACTAATTGTTGAATTGTAGGCATTTCTTAGAACTTTTTTAAAAAATCTTTTACTTATAACTCTTCTTATTTTTCTCTTTATCCACGACACCAAAACCAGCCATTACTTCCACATAATCAAGCGATTATATAAAAATATCGACCTTCTACGGCATCAAAAGTGGTGCAAAGATAAAGACTAAATCATTAAAAACCAAACATATTGGGATTATTTTTCAGCTTTTTCTCTTTATGCCACAAACATAAAAAAACGAATATAAAATTTTCGTTTTATTCGAAAACCTCGATTTCTTCAAATCCGAGTCCCTTCTTATCTTTTTCCGAGAGCAACATATCCTCGGCCTTTATAGGCCATTGCACGGCCACATGAGGATCGTTATAAAACAATGTCACTTCCTCATGAGGAGCATATACATTATCTACCTTATAACAGAATTGGGCAGTTTCACTCAATACGGCAAAACCGTGAGCAAACCCTCTGGGAACAAATAGTTGCTTTTTATTTTCATCGGACAGCTCTATCCCTACATATTGCCCGAACGTAGGGGACGTACGACGCAAATCGACAACCACGTCATAGACACGCCCCTGTGTCACTCTCACCAATTTGGACTGTGACCATTCACCCCTTTGGAAATGGAGCCCCCTCACCACACCATAACTCGACCGCGACTCGTTGTCTTGAATAAAATCGACAACCCCTATATACTTCTCGAAAAGTTCCTTCTTATAACTTTCCATAAAATATCCCCGGCTATCGCCAAACACCTGCGGTTCTATGACAAAAACCCCCTTTAACTTCTGCTCTGTAAATTTCATCGAAATATATTTTGGAAGACAAAGATAGCGCAAGCCGAGAGGAGAAACAAATATAATCTCCTCTAAACGCAAAAATTTTACAACAAAAGATAAAATGTATCAGAACCGCTACATGAGCACGATCAATTCAAGTCAAACTTTTCAACTGTAAACACAGAGACAACAACTTCCAAGCCTTTACCGGATCGGAGAAAACTCCGCTTTCAGGATTCTCCCACGCTCTTTCCAACCGGGGATAATCAAACCATTCCGAAACTTGCCCGAATCGCAAATCATACACCACTTCATCGGCCCAGCCTTTTAATTCCGTGGGAATATCATAAAGTCCCTCTACCTCACTTTTGGGAGCAAGCCTTATTTTTTCAGGAAGTAAAGGCATCACGATTTTATCCGAAAACCAAGCCTTTCGATGCTTACCCGAACTTCCATCGGCCAATGCAAAAGCGATTTCGATCAAGTTGTGATTTAGAAAAGCATTCCTGATTTGAACCCCGTAATACATACTCATTTTATCGACACTTCTCAACAAATGTGGTATACGTTCATAGCACAAATCACAAAACCGTAAATTTTCATTTTCCGAAACAAACGAATGTCGATATTCGGGTTTCCGTGCCAATCGTCTGAAATCGGCCGACAGGACCTCCGAAGGGACCAATGATGTAGAACTGTCACCCGGCAACGAAACCCCGCCTAAAAAATGATTAAGTCCCCATCCGCCACTAAGCACCGAAAGTCCGCGCTTGTGCATAACCCTGAAAAAAGCAGAGTAGGTAATTGTGTTCAAACCGTCGATAGGTTCCTCTTGCCATCTCGCCAGATAATCGAGCTCCTTCAACAACATCGATTTGGTAATTTTCACCTGTTCCATTGGCAAAGGTGTCTCCGCAAGCATCTCGGCACTCCACAAAACTCCGCTTTGATGAAGTTTCCCCCGATAATGCATATAGCTCTTCAACGACCTCGGAAGTCCTATTTCCTTCATCAGAGAAATAAATAACGCCGACTCCAAACTACCATTTAGCGACAAACCTTTCTCCATTTCTCCCATCAAGCTGTATCCGACACTCCTGTGCATCTGTTCCAGAAAAGCCTCCGGCAATCGCTCGGGCGACTCCTCGCTCCACAATGAGACTCTTTTTTCAAACTCATACCAACGTTTCTCTACCAGCGAATAACCATTATAATGCAACAAAAATCCGGCAGGGAGCTGATGCACACCTTCCCAAAAAGTTTCATAAGGACTGCCATAAGTAGAATAGGCCAAGTAACTCGCCCATCGTTCCGCCGACAACAAAGAACGAATTCCACCGGCAAACAAAGCTTTGATTTCGGATGCGAAAAATAAGTTACCCCTTTGGGTGGCATAATACAAGGGCTTTATGCCAAACCGATCTCGGCAAAGCAACAATTCCTCCGACCAGCGATTGTATATAACGATAGAAAAGTATCCCTCGAACCGGTCGAAACAACCATCTCCCCAACGGTCATACGCTTTTGTAATCACCTCGCACATTCCACGAGTCGTAAAAGAATAATAATTTTCGAGCTGGCGCCGGACGTCTTCATAATTAAATATTTCACCATCTAACATAACGACCAATCCGGTATCGTTATCTTCGAACGGTTGTTTAGGAGCCACGGCCATATCGATGGTTTTCATGCGATTATGCATCAATCCCACCCGAGCATCAATAAAAGAAGAGACCCAACTATTAGGAGTCTCTTTCCCTCTGTGATTTTGTGCCGCAGACATATGAAGCAATACTTGCTCCATCAAATCCACCTCTCCCACTATCCCGGCTAATCCGCACATATTTTCTATTCCTCCGATTTTTTTAGTTTTTATCAGCCAAACTGGGTTCACAAACCCGATGGAACAACTCACCCAACGTTCTCGTGCAATCAAAATCCTCAGGAGTAACCTCTACTTGATATTCCTCTTCGAGCATCATAGCCAAAGAAACCTCAAATAAATAATTCCACTCTTCCAGACTTTTATAACGAGTCTCCAAATTCAAAGATTCCCGATCCGTCCGATACAGCATATCGGCCACCAACTGCACAAAACGATTCTTCTCCATATATCCCTTTTTCCCTCATAAACGACTATATGGCCTCATTTGTTCAAAGGATTTCACAAACCGCTGTTCATTCGTTACCTCGCTCTACTGCACACCCCTCTGTATGAAATATTTATTAAAAAAACCGAACCTATTTCTAAGATTTACATTACCTTTGAAGTATCAAATTACATTTGGTTATGAAAAATATCATTCTTTTCGACGTTAATCAACAGCATTTCGATCTTTTACCGCTGGCATTCACCCGTCCGGTTTCGGACATTAGAATAGGAATTCTTACCATACGAGAAAAATGGGAACACCGGTTACCCGGCATGTACTCCTATCTCACACCCGAATATATGGCAGCCAAATATCCGGCGGCTCTCTCGGACGATAACATTTTTATCGCGAGCCACATTCTTCCCGACGATTCATTGGTAAAACAAATATCCGATTTGGATCCCGGAGAAGCCATCGTCTGCAATCAAGAACTGCTTGCATTTCGAGGAAATGAAGCCGATTTCCGAAACGAACGATACAATCGCACGATAGAGTACGACCACACGCTGAAATGTATCCGACATCTTTATGATATATTTCTGATGAACGGAGAATGTCTGGAAGCCGATTTCCGACTCATTACAAACGGACGAACGAGCGAGAAACTCAGCGATTCGAACCGTATCATCGGCGAGCCCTGCTTCCCAGACGGAACTCCCAAGATATTTTTAGAACCGGGAGCACATGCCGAATGTGCAATTTTCAACGTCACAAACGGTCCCATATACTTAGGGAAAGACTGCGAAATCATGGAAGGCAGTTGCATTCGCGCGCCATTCGCTGCCTGCGAACACGCCGTTGTCAACATGGGTACTAAAATTTATGGAGCGACCACGTTGGGGCCATATTGTAAGGTAGGCGGAGAATTGAATAATGTAGTCATGTTCGGATTCTCCAATAAAGCCCACGATGGATTTTTAGGAAATGCCGTTATTGGCGAATGGTGTAACTTGGGCGCCGGAGCTGTATCCTCCAATCTCAAAAACGATTACAGCGAAATTAAATTGTGGAATTATCCTACCCGCCGCTTCCTCCGCACGAACCTGCAATTTTGCGGACTTATCATGGGCGATCACTCCAAAGCCGGAATCAACACCATGTTCAACACAGCGACGGTAGTAGGTGTAGGCGTGAATATACACGGAGCCGGATTTCCGCGTAACTTTGTCGCCTCGTTCAGCGAAGGGGGGACCGCCGGATTCACCGACGTACAACTCACCAAATTTTATGCTATCGCCGAGAAAATGATGGCTCGCCGCGGACGCACTTTAACCGATGCCGACAAAACCATTTTCGAAGCTATTTACAATCAAGCGGAACAATTGAAATAAAATCCGTATATTTGCGCAAACAAATAAAACACAAGAGCCTATGTAAATAACTTATCGTTTTTAAGACATATATAAAAGAGCGTTAGCTTTTATTCTTGTATCTCAGAATCTGGAAAATTCTATAAACATTAAGCAAGGATATAGAGTTATAACGCCTGCGTCGCACGACGTGGGCTTAACTTTATTGCTTAATAGGGTATTCCAGAACCTTGAGATACGATAAAGTTAGGTTCCGCGTCTTTTTTATATCCGTCTACAATCCATTTTCAAACAATCCGATTTTGGAACCGGTCGGATATTTACCTTTTTATTTTATGAAACATTTAACATTTCAAATCTCTATCTTTTTACTTTTACTCATCACTTTCACCTCATGCGAGAAAGAATATCCAACCAACGTCGATACCGTATGGACAAGGGGATTGATCAGCGACCAGTCCCCCTTCGAGTTTCTCAATAAGAATATTATCATCTCATGGAATAACGGAAAAGTCGAGGGACAAGAAAACAGAATAACCACCTTTACCGATTTAGGGAAACGGGAAACAGAAGATATAGACCTGAATACCATTGGCATTCCACAAGAAGGAGAATCATACTGTTATCCTCAAATCGGGCATCTTTATTTTGTACATCAAGCATGGAAAAGTTCTTCTCGAATACAGAACCATTGCGGATATTTCTTAGTCATAGAATCTCTCCGAAATCAAGAGGGAATCGTTATTCTTTCATCGGAATATACACCTTCCGGTTGGGAATGGATAGGTCGATACTAAAATTTCACCGAGGGGACTTCATTTAAATAAACGATAACCTATCCTTAACGACAAGGGGCTGTCCAAAAGCAGGATAGCCCCTTGTATTTTCTAAATTATCTCAATTCATTTCGAAATATCTTTTATATTCTTTCCCATAAAAAATGAGCAATATCTATTCATTAACGGTACGAAAGCCGCTATTACCACCAAATTTTATGCTATCGCCGAGAAAATGATGGCTCGCCGTGGACGCACTTTAACCGATGCCGACAAAACCATTTTTGAAGTTATTTACAACCAAGCAGAAAAATAAAAACCCAACAACTATCGATCTACTCTATTATTCCCGTTGGAGAATAATGGGGTAATTTTTTTGAAAAAGAATCTTTTCCTATCTTTAATCCCCACGAAACGATTATTGCCAACACCAAGTCTGTTAAAAAAACAATACTGTCATACCCCAATCCATTACTGCCAATTACATATTTCCCAATAGGTCTAGCAAATTCCAATAAAGGAAGATGCACTGCAAATATATACAGTGTATTACGACCTAAATAACATAATACCTTAACAAAAACACCCGACAACACAGCACAAAGTATAGCTCCCATCAAGATAAAAAAGATACCCGAAATAGCCGTAAACAAATGAATAATCCTAAATAGCATTTCCTTATCGACATATATCTTTTCCGCACAATAAAACAAGCAAACAAAAGCAATAGCACTCAAAAGGAACAAATATACCTGACACGACTTTTTTAACCGATACAATTGAAACACATATCCTCTTTTATAAAAGAAAAATCCCAAATGCATATATATCATTTCACCTATTCCCCGGCCTAAAAAGAAAGGTAATGACACCTCGTATTTCTCCGCTAACTCCACGATAAAATAAAATACCACAACAACCGTCCCGACAATCCATTCACGTGAAACACATTTTCTTATTCCCGAATAAATAATCGACATCCAAAAAAGGGAAACCAAAAACCAAAGCGGAGTATTAATTATTTCATTATCATAGGGGAACAAATCTACCAAACTCCATAAGTGATTTATTGTAAACCGATGCGACAGCAATAATAGCATCCAATAAAAGCAACAACTCAGTAAAATAAAAAACACATAAGGTAAAAGCAATTGTTTTACTTTCTTCTTAATAATCTCTTTATAAGGTTTATCTACACTTAAAACACATCCTGATAAAAAGAAAAATAGAGGCATGTGAAACGCATAAATCTCACCAAATAAAAATTGACTACAATGTCCCCATACGACCAATAAAATACCCAGTCCCTTCGCTATATCTAAATTCTCATCACGAGTAAATATTCGTAATTTACCCCCCCCATAATTTAAAATATTTTAACATAATATCCAGTTATTATCCTACAATCCTTGTCCCCCTATCCTTTTTCCCTATACAATCGGCACGAGTAATGATTACCTCGCATACCCCGTTCCGAATAGCCTCGAATGCATTTTCGAGTTTAGGAATCATGCCGCCCTGTATAATTCCTTTCTCCCGATATTCTTGAAATAAAGGAAAATCGATTTCCGGGATAACACTCTCGTCGTCCTTCTCATCTCGCAACACTCCTTTTTTCTCGAAGCAATAGACCAGTGAGACATCGTAATAAGAGGCCAAAGCCTTAGCCGTTTCTCCCGCCATAGTGTCGGCATTGGTGTTTAGCATAAAGCCTTTACCGTCATGGGTAAGCGGAGCGATTACGGGAACGACCCCCATCTCGATTAGACCTGTAAGCGCTTTGCCGTCGGCATGACGCACATCGCCTACATAACCGTAATCGACCTCTCCTGCCGGACGTTTGTCCGACAACAAAATATTCATGTCAGCTCCCGTCATACCCAAAGCATTCACACCCACTGCCTGTAATCCGGCTACAATGTTTTTGTTTACCAAACCGCCGTAAACCATTGTCACCACTTCGAGCATAGATTTATCCGTAATGCGACGACCTCCGACCATTCGGCTCTCTATCCCCAAGCGGGAGGCCATAGCGGGGGCCGACCGACCGCCGCCATGTACCAAGACCTTTCTCCCTGGAATGGCAGCAAAAGCAGCAAGCAGGCGACTCAACGTCTCCTGCTCCTCCACTATTTTACCCCCTACTTTTATCAGTGTCAGTTTGTCCATTAGTCTAACCGTTATTTTCTTCCCCGGCAAACTCCATCAAATAGGCTTTGATAAAATCGTCTATCTTACCGTCCATGACGCCCTGCACGTCCGAAGTTTGATAATTGGTACGGTGGTCTTTCACCCGACGGTCGTCGAATACATAACTGCGTATTTGCGACCCCCACTCGCTTTTTTTCTTGCCGGCCTCGATTTTAGCTTGTTCGGCCATACGATGTTGCAACTCTTTCTCATACAAAATAGAGCGCAACTGACGCATGGCATTCTCCCGGTTTTTAGGCTGATCCCGTGTCTCGGTATTCTCGACCAAGATTTCTTCTTCCTCTCCGGTATAAGGGTCTTTGAACTGATAGCGCAACCGCACGCCCGACTCCACCTTATTCACATTCTGTCCCCCGGCCCCGCTCGATCGGAATGTATCCCACGAAATATTCGCCGGATTGATATTGATTTCTATCGTATCGTCGACCAACGGTGTGACGAATACCGATGCAAAAGAAGTCATGCGCTTTCCTTGCGCATTATACGGAGATACCCGCACCAACCGGTGCACACCGTTCTCGCTTTTCAAATAACCGTATACATAATCACCTTCGATTTGTATCGTCACCGATTTGATACCGGCCTCGTCGCCCTCCAATATATTGGCGATAGAGGCTTTATAGTTATGCTGTTCGCACCATCGCAAGTACATACGCATCAACATCGATGCCCAGTCTTGCGACTCGGTTCCTCCGGCTCCCGAATTGATTTTCAGAACGACACCCAATTTATCCTCTTCCCGACGCAACATATTGCGAAGTTCGAGATTCTCGATAAGCTCCGTAGTGCGTTTGTAAATCTCGTCCACCTCTTCTTCCGACACGATACCTTCTTTCACGAAATCGAAAGCCAGCCTCAATTCTTCCACCGACTTTTCTATTTCGGTATAACTATCTATCCAGAAATGTAAGGCTTTTACTTTCTTCATCTGTGCTTCCGCCTTTTTTTGGTCTTCCCAAAAATCGGGCACATGGGTACGCAACTCTTCCTCTTCTACCTCGATTTTCTTCGAATCGATGTCAAAGATACCTCCTCAACGCCAACTTGCGTTCTTCCGTCTCTTTTAATTGTTCTTGTGTAATCATATTTATAGGCTTCCTTATGATATGACAAAAGGGTGTACAAAAATATACACCCTCTGCCTATTTACCAAATTTCATATTTCGTTTTTAAGCATACATGGCCTCTATCTCGTCTTTATACAATAAATTGATAACCGACCGACGAATTTTCAACGTATTGGTCAACTCGCCCTTTTCCATGCTGAAAGCCTGCGGCAATAGCGTGAACCGCTTGATTTGTTCGAACCGGGCGAAATTCTTTTGCAACGCTTCTATCCGTTCCGAAATAAGAGCCTGTATCTTCTGGTTTTTTACCAGCTCTTCCAAATTTCGATATTGTATCTGTTTTTGAGCAGCATACTCTTTCAAAGCCTCATAAGCCGGAATGATAATAGCCGTCACATATTTCCGTTGGTCTCCTATCACCGCCACTTGGTCGATATACTTATCTTCGCCCAGACGAGTTTCCAACGCCTGCGGAGCGATATATTTCCCATTGGACGTTTTGAACAAATCTTTCAAACGCTCGGTCAACACCAATGCCCCTTGTTCGTTTACCTTGCCAGCATCGCCCGTACGGAACCAACCGTCCTCAGTAAAGACTCTGGCCGTCTCTTCGGGTTTACGGTAATAACCCTTCATTACGGTCTTTCCTTTTACCAATATCTCGTTATTCTCACCCAACTTCACCTGAATATCGGGCATTAAAGAGCCTACCGTTCCGAATTCATATCCCACCAAATCGAAGCAACTCACCGTCGCTGTCGTCTCGGAAAGGCCATAACCATAAACGATATTGATACCGCAAATATGCAGAAACTCGTTAATCGTGTCGGATAACGGAGCTCCCGCCGTAGGAAAGATATTCCCGTTTTCTACCCCGACAGCCCGACGAATTTTCGAGAAAACGAACTTGTCGTAGAATCTGTATTGGCATTCGAGCCACAGCGGTACACGTTTCCCGGCTCGCAAATATTCCACATTGCGACGACGACCTATTACGAACGCCCTCTCTGCCAAGCGACGAGCGATACCTTTCATCTTCGACAGGTTATCCTGTATGGCCGAGTAAACCTTCTCCCAAAAACGGGGAACACTGCACATAATAGTCGGCCGTATCTCTCGAATCGTATTCTGTATATCTTTCGGATCGACATTGATAGCGATACGCATGCCCACGGTCAAACAATAATAAGACCACGCCCGCTCGAACACATGAGTCAACGGAAGGAAACAAAGCGAAACGTCTTTATCCGAACATGTTACTAAACGTTGAAGATGTATACGCATAGCCTCGTCGTAATTGGAATGCGCCAACATAACTCCTTTGGGCTCTCCGGTCGTTCCAGAGGTATAAATCAACGTAGCCAAATCGTCGGGCGAACCGGCATTTCTACGCCGCTCCACTTCTTCGCAGACTTTCTCGTCGGCCGATTTTCCCATTGCTATCAGGTCTTCGAAATAGACAGACGAGCTATCGCTCTCTGCTCGTTTTATATCGGGATCGAAAAGTATCAGCTTTTCCAACGTCGGGCACTCCCGCAAGGCGATAATCGCATTGTCGTACTGCACTTGACCGCCAACGAATAGGAATCGTATCTCTGCCTCATCGATAATATACTTTATCTGATCCAAAGAACTGGTCGGATAAAGGGGCACTGTCACCGCACGGTTATCGAATGCAGCGAAATCCACGATAAGACCTTCCGGCTTATTCTGTGTATATGTAGAAATATTTTCTTCTTCGCGAATACCCAATATTACCATAGCTTTCGCCATGTCCGATACTTGCTCTGCGAAACGGTTCCAAGAAGTAGAAACCCATCGATTGGTTGAATAGTCCTTGTGGCTGAACACCTCACGGTTGCCATATTTTGCAGCCTGCCTGCGGACCAACGAGGTCAATTGATTTACCATAAATATAACTATAAATCTGCGACAAAGTTACAGATTATATCGGTACGATTCCCGTTTTAATAAGTTTTAAGTAGAATATATATTTCATTTTGTTAAGTCGACATTGCAAAATTCGGCTTTATATCATTTGTACATCAACCTTTCCCCACAAATAAGCATTCAAATCCGAATAGTTAATATCAGTTAATATTCAAACCCATATCGCCCCCAATAAATCCGGTCAGAAATTATCGAAACCGATAAAAATAAACTACTTTTGTGAAAATCGAAATCGGAAATGAACTCAAAAGACGAACTATATTATTCTGCCATAGATTTGCTACATCGGTTAATCAGGACACCTTCCATCAGTCGGGAGGAAGATGCGGCAGCGCAAATAATCTGTGAGACCTTGCAAAAAAACAGATTCACACCATATCGAGCCGGCAATAACGTATGGACTTTCGCCCGCGAATTCGATTCAGAAAAACCTACCGTTCTCCTCAACTCGCACATAGATACGGTAAAGCCCACAGACAGTTGGAGTCGCCCGCCCTTTGTTCCGATCGAAGAAGATAACCGGCTATATGGCTTAGGAAGCAACGATGCCGGAGCAAGTGTCGTCTCTTTGTTAAGCGCATTCATTCACCTTTCCGAAACCGAACAGCCCTACAACCTTGTCTTTTTGGCATCCGCCGAGGAAGAAGTCTCCGGGCAAAACGGTATTGTCAAGACTCTGGAACAACTACCGACTATCGATTTCGCTGTGGTAGGCGAACCCACGGGTATGCAGCCCGCCGTCTGCGAAAAAGGGTTGCTTGTACTCGATTGTTCCACACATGGAAAGTCGGGACACGCCGCCCGCAACGAA
>OGYF01002498.1_pt1 | contig 13770 bp, 9 predicted proteins | sample 1576451 | NCBI WGS metagenome assembly OGYF01 (sample SAMEA3541505, study PRJEB24748) | human gut metagenome | biome: human gut; feature: human-associated habitat; material: faeces | place: China | collected 2012 | reverse complement strand
ACCGCAAAAAGGCCCGCTGTCCGGGTGCGTTGGGAGTTTTCAGATACACCCTAAGGGAAGCTGTTTTGGGCGCGGCTAAAACAGATCCAGCATGGCGTCCAGATAGATGGCCTCGCGCACGTGCAGCTGATGCTCCGGCTTTGTCAGATAGTAGAGCAGAAATTCCAGAAGTATGGCGCTGCCGAGGCCGCGGCCTTCGAGCTTGAAATTGGTGAAGCCCATGGGCAGATAGACTGTCCGGATGTCCTGCGCGCTGATAAAGCCGAGGTTTTCCATGGCGCGGGAAAACCGGTAGCCGTCCGCTGCGCCGGGAGCGGTGCAGCGGTGCGGAGCGTCCTCGCCGAGCGTTTTCCGGCTGACGGCCTCGTAGCAGGCTTTGCGGTCTTTGCAGCCGAACCAGCAGCATTCGTTGCACAGAAATTCTGTCTTGTCCTTCAGCGACTGCGGCAGTGTGCGCAGCTGTTCAAAGGCCCTGTTCAGCCGGAAATCCGGCACGACGAAGCGGAACGCTTCGCGCTCCAGCTCCTTCCGGAGCTGGGGAAAGCCGGTCAGCACCTTTGTCGTAGAAGAGACAAAGTAGAATCGCGGATAGGCAGTGCGCAGATAGTCCAGCAGCAGGTCGGAATGGACGATCACGCCGTTCTGCGGCCCGCCGGGTTCCGAGAACAGGCGGCAGAGCGCATTGCAGGCTGGATCGGACAGATGGGCCTCCGTCAGAAGGGAATTGCTGAACGTCAGCCGGGCGGAAAGGCCGTATTCCTGCGTCAGCGCCAGAACCGCGCGCGGGTCCTGCTTGCCGCAGCCCACGCGTCCGCCGCCCCAAATGCAGCCCTCCGGCGCGCCATAAATCGAGGCGATCTCGCACCAATCATAAAAATATTCCCGGTGCGCCCGGTAGAGCGGCAGAAAGACGCGGTAAAACTCATAAAATTCAAACAGGCCGGGCAGATGCAGCTGCGCACGTTTCGGTTCGGTCATGTGGTTGTCCTCTGATACGAAGCCCCGGGTTCCAGACGGAAACCGGGGCATTGTGTGTGATGGGGCAGGGGAGATTAGGCCTCTTCCTCTTCCTTCTTTGCGTCTTCGATGATCTTGGCCTGGTTCATCTGCGGGACTTCCTCGTAGCGGACGAACTTGAGCGTGTAGCTACCGCGGCCCTGGCTCATGGCGCGCAGGTCGATGGAATAGGTGGTCATTTCGCCGATGGGGACTTCCGCCTCAACGATCTGATAGCCGGGATTCTCGGGATCGGGGTTCATGCCCATGACGCGGCCGCGGCGCTTGTTGAGGTCGCCGATGACGTCGCCCATGTTGTTGTCGGGGATGAGGACCTTGAGTTCGCCGATCGGCTCGAGCAGGGTCGGGCCAGCGGTGGGCAGACCTTCCTTGTAGGCGATGCCGGCAGCGGTCTGGAACGCCATATCGGAGGAGTCGACGGGATGGTAGGAGCCGAAGTACAGCGTGGACTTCAGGAACACGACCGGATAACCGGCCAGAACGCCCTTGCCGACGCAGTTGCGCAGGCCCTTTTCAACGGACGGGATGAAGTTCTTCGGCACGCAGCCGCCGACCGTCTCATCCGCGAAGATCATCTCTTCGGACTCGGACTGCGGCTCGAAGCGGATGTAAACATCGCCGAACTGGCCGTGACCGCCGGACTGCTTCTTGTGACGGCCGTGGATCTCGACCTTCTTCTTGATCGTCTCGCGGTACGCGATCTTGGCGGGCTTGAGAACAGCCTCGACCTTATACTTGCTCTGGAGCTTTGCCATGAGGACGGACAGCTGCATATCGCCGACGCCCGCAATGATGAGCTCCTTGGTCTCGGGATCGTTGCCGTAGGTGAAGGACTCGTCCTCTTCTTTCAGCTTGACAAGGCCGTTGGCGATCTTGTCTTCGGTGCCCTTGACCTTGGCGTAGACAGCCATCTTGTACATCGGCTCGTCGTAGGTCATGCCCTTGATGCGAACGGTCTTGCCCGGCAGGCCGAGGGTGTCGCCGGTCTTGACGGAGGCAAGCTTCGTGAAGACGCCGATGTCGCCGCAGCAGACCTTGGAAGTCTTGGTGTTGTCCTTGCCCTTCGGGAAGAACATATTGCCGAGCTTTTCAGAATCGCCGGTGCGGACGTTGGTGACGGTGAGGGTGTCCTCCATGTCGCCGGAGATAACCTTGAAGTAGGAGTTCTTGCCGTACTGGTCAGCCAGCGTGTTGAAAACGAACGCCATCGGGCTGCCGTTCGGGTCGAGCTTGAACTCGGACTCGCCGCCCTCGTCGTCGACCTTGGTCATGGGCTTGCCCTCGAGGGGGTTCGGCGCATACTTGACGATGTTGGCCATCAGGTTGGTGGTGCCGAGGCCGGTGTAGGCGCAGCCGCAGAAAACGGGGGTCACGCTGCGGTCCCGGATACCGGCCTTGATGCCGGTCTGAAGCTCTTCAGCGGTAAACGGCTCTTCCATGAAGAACTTCTCCATGAGGGCCTCGTCAGTCTCCGCGACCTGCTCGTTGAGCTCGGCCATGTATTCTTCGATCCTGTCGTTGGCGTCTGCGGGCAGAGTGATCTCCTTGCCGTTTGCGTCATAGGCCTTCTTCTCAATCAGGTCGACCAGGCCGACAGCCGTTTCGCCCTGCATGATGGGGAAGGTGAACGGAATGACGGAAGCGCCGAACATTTCGCGCAGGGAATCGAGAACGTTGAAGAAGTTGGCGTGCTCCTCGTCGAGCTTGGAGACGTAGAACATGGCGGGAAGACCGGCCTTGGCGAGATACTTCCAGCCCTTTTCGGTGCCGACGCCGATGCCGCTCTTGGCGGTCAGGCAGATGAGACCCGCGTCAACCACGCGCAGGGACTGCACGATCTGACCGGCAAAGTCAAAATAGCCCGGATTGTCGATCACGTTGAGCTTGCACTTGTTATATTCAACGGGAATGACGGAAGAAGAAATGGAATACTGTCTCTTCTTCTCTTCATCGTCAAAGTCAGAAACAGTGGTGCCATCAGCACGCTTGCCCAGACGGGTGATCGCCTTGGTGGTGAACAGCATACTCTCGCACAGAGCGGATTTGCCGTCGCCGCCGTGGCCAAGCAGGCAGATGTTGCGAATGTCATTGGCAGTATAGCCCATAGTAAAAATTACTCCTTTCTCCAGACGGGGCGCAAGACGGCGCGCTCCGTCCCTCGGCAGTTCTCATTTCGCCGACTCTTAAATTCCATTATATACGAATCCTCATAGGATTGCAATTAGAATCTTGTCAAATCCCATGAAAATCTGCGATTTTTCACGCGCGGCTATGCGCGGCCCGCCAAAAGTCCGGCCAGAAGCCCCGGAAGGAGCCACAAAGCCGTGTACAAAAACAGGTTCCAGCACGACGCGGCGAGGTCTGCGCCGAGGAATGTCAGCACAAACATCAGCCCCGCGCCGAGGATGCTTCCCACAAGGGCAATGCAGATGCACAAAATCGCCGTGCTCCGCAGTCCCCGCGCCGCGACAACGCTCCCGGCGAAGCTTGCAAAGCTGCTGCGGGCCATGAGCGCGCCCTGCGTTCCGCTGCGTACAGTCTCCGGCTCGGAAAGGGCCGCGCGCTCCTCCACGATGGGGAATTCAATGTGCTCGGGCGGGATCTTGTAGCGCTGCTTTAAAAACTGCGGCGTGATCATAAAATCGCGCGTGGCCAGCACCGGCACGAGCGCGCCTGCGCGCAGAACGGAGGCAAGACCGGCCCGGACGGATTCCGCCGGAGCGTAGTTGAGGGCGAAGACGGCGGTAAGCTCGCCGTTGACGGACAGATAGACCGCCTGCTTCAGCCGCGTCCCCTCCGGCACGCGCACACGCATGAGCTTCATGAACGCGATGGAGCCCATGAGCACGACGTCGCCCCGGATCGTCGCGCCGAGGCCGCCGCTTTCGTACCGGCGGAAGCTGTCGACGGTATAGCGCCTGCCGTTCTGGTCGTGCATCATCTGCTCGAACAGCGGGACAAGACCGCTGCCCGCCGTCTGTACGACGGCGTTGGCATAGCCGATGACCATGGGCGCGGGGCGGCTGCCGTAGAGCTTCATGCCGCCCTGCGTTACGTTCTGCGGCGGGAACAGGTCGGCGTCCTCAATGATCAGTCCGGCCTCACCGGACAAGATCCGTGCGCCCTGCCAGCCAGCGACGGCTGCGCCGACGCGGTACAGCTTTTTCGCAAACGTGGAAAACGGTTTGGCGTAGGCAATGAGCACGCCTGCGGGGAAGCCCGCCAGCAGCATGGCTGTCCACGACCAGAGAAAGCTCTTTCCGCCGCGCATCGCGGTCAGAATGGACAGCACGAGCGTCACCGCCGTCATGACAGGGGCATAGACGCGCATGATGCGGCTGCCCGCGTCCGGCATTTCCAGCTGGATGGCGAACTGCGCCGCGTCGCCCGGCGCACGGAAGATGCAGTCGTAGCCGTGCCACGCCTTTTCCTCCCGCACGGCGGCGACAGGCTCTTCCATGTTGCCTGCCGCGCGCAGCGACCTGCGCCGCGCCTCATATAATAAGCTCCGGCCCCAGAGGGCAAGCAGCAGCAGGACCGACGCGACCGTGCAGAACGGCGTTCTGCCCTGCATGACAGCAAAAAAAGCATCGACGATCACGACACAGAGCACCACAAACAGCATACTGGTCTGATCGAACCGCAGACGCAGCGCCTGCATTACGCCGGACAGGCAGATATCATAGCTCAGAAGCGCCTGCGCAAGCAGAAGCCCCAGCATGATCGCGGAAAACACGCGAGAATAGCCGCTGAAATCCCCGATCACAGAGGATGCCGACAGAACCAGCAGCAGAATCGACGCCAGACACGTCAGTACGCTCAGCAGCAGCCGCAGCCGGACGCTGGAGGCGGCGGAATAGAACTGGTACGCGGCCTCCAGGGAAGAAAAGACGTGCTCAGGCTGCTCAGCAGCACGCTTTTTGCGGGCCTCCTTCTTCTGGAAGCGTTCGAGCTGACGGCGACGCTTCTCGGCCTGCCGCCTTTCCCGGCGCTCGGCACGGGCGCGTTCACGCGCTTCTCTGGGGTCAGCTGCGGCTGGCTCTGGATCCGGTTCGCCCTGATAGGTCCAGACGGCGGGGCGCTCCGGCTCAGACTCTGTCTTTGTGTGGACGGGCGCAAAGCGGATGGTGTCGGCAGGCTCCTCGTCCTCCTCGGACGCAGGAGCATCGGGCGCACGTCCGGCTGGCGAAGCAAGCCGGACAGTCTCGCCGGGCTCTGCGGCCTGCTCCTCGCGCTTCGTCCAGCCGCCGAACTCGTTCATGATCTCCTCAAGCGAGTATTCCGGCTCCTCCTGCTCCGCAGGCGTCTTGTTCAGTTGTACTTCGTCCTCAGGACGCCTGGTTGGTTCCATAGTGTGCTCCATGTTTTGTGAATCTACCATACTCGCTTTGTAGGGGCCGATGCCCACATCGGCCCGGCAGGATGGGCCGCTTTTACGGAACTCTTCGGCAAAGTCGTGGCTGCCTCACGGGCCGATGTGGGCATCGGCCCTACAAACCGCCGTACCCGGCCTGCAGAGATCCAGAAACGGGAAATTACCCCCGCTGCCGGACGGCCTCATACAATAAAATTGCGGCGGCGTTCGATGCGTTGAGGGATGAAATGCGGCCGCGCATGGGAATACTGACTTTAAAGTCGCACGCTTCGGCGACAAGGCGGCTCATGCCGTCGCCCTCATTTCCGATGACGATGGCTGCCGGACCCTTGAGATCGGCCTGATAGAGCGCCGTATTGCCGTCTGCCGCTGTACCGAAGACCCAGACCCCGGCCTTTTGCAGATCATGGATGGCGCTGACCAGATTGGCCACGCGCGCCACCGGCAGATATTCCAGCGCGCCCGCAGAGGCTTTGCCCACAACGGCGGTCAGACCGACGCTGCGGCGCTTTGGGATGATCACGCCATGCGCGCCCGCGCACTCTGCCGTGCGGATGATCGCGCCCAGATTGTGCGGGTCGGAAAGCTCGTCGCAGATGACGATCAGCGGGGCTTCGCCCCGGCTTTTCGCGTTTTCGAGAATTTCATCGACCGTTGCATAGGCGTGCGCCGCGACCATGGCAATGACGCCCTGATGCGCGCCCGTGGCCGAAAGCTGGTCGAGCTTACGCCGGTCGGTTTCCACGACGGCGGCTCCTGCTTCCCTTGCCATGGAGGCCAGCCGTGCAAGGGCGCGGTCGGTTTCTCCGGCGGCGATGTAAAGCTTGTCGATGGGACGGCCTGCGGCAAGCGCCTCCTGTACGGCGTTGCGGCCCTCCAGCATATTTTCGGCGGCCTCCGCAGGCTCCTGCGCACGGCGGGCAGGCGGGCGGCGGTCGTTCCGGTTCCATTGTTTCTGTTCCATAGTTTCTCCAGCTTGTCATAATAATTCACGATATAGTATAACAGCTTCTTTCGGAAACCTCAATCCCAATCTCACAATTCACAGAAAATTTACCTGCCGGTGCAGGTTCTTCCTTGTAAATGCGAGGCGAGTGTGATAAGATTTGTAACAGAAAATTCCCTACTAAAACTTCCCACGTTTTCACAGAAGGAAGGTGCGTTTCTTGAATAACGACCCCAAAAACAAAAAACCGCAGGACAATAAGCCGCAGAACGGCGACGATGGACGGCAGGGCAGACGGATCATATTCCTGATGGTCGCGGCGCTGATCGCGACGCTGCTTATCAATTCGCTCTATACGACCATTGCCAACGCGTATCTGTCGGAGATCACCTATAACGAGTTCCAGACGTATCTCGACAAGGACGAGATCGCCGAGCTGGAGTTCCAGTCCGACCGCATGGTCATCCTGACGCGCGACGAGGCCAAGAAGCCGTCGTCGCAGCAGCGGCTGTACTACACCGGCTATATCCCCAACGTTTCGAATGACGATCTGAAAGACCGGCTCGACGCGCAGGGCGTGGAATACAACACCGAGATCGTCGAGCAGGCCAGCCCCATCGTGACCTTTGTCGTCACATGGCTGCTGCCGGTCATCATCATGTATGCCCTGTTCAGCCTTCTCATGCGCGGCATGACGAAGCGCATGGGCGGCGGCATCGGCGGTATCGGCGAGAGCAAGGCCAAGGTCTATATGGAAAAGTCCACCGGCGTCACGTTTGCCGATGTGGCCGGACAGGACGAGGCCAAGGAATCGCTCGTGGAGATCATCGATTTCCTGCATAACCCGCAGAAATACGCCGCCATCGGCGCAAAGCTCCCCAAGGGTGCACTGCTGGTCGGCCCTCCGGGCACCGGCAAGACGCTTCTGGCCAAGGCCGTCGCGGGCGAGGCAAGCGTTCCGTTCTTCTCCATTTCCGGCTCCGATTTCGTGGAAATGTTCGTCGGCGTCGGCGCAAGCCGCGTGCGCGATCTGTTCCAGCAGGCGGCGAAGGTCGCCCCGGCTATCATCTTTATTGATGAGATCGACGCCATCGGCCGCACGCGAGACTCCAAATTCGGCGGCAACGACGAGCGTGAGCAGACGCTCAACCAGCTGCTGGCCGAGATCGACGGCTTTGATTCGAGCAAGGGCGTCGTGATTCTTGCTGCGACGAACCGGCCTGAGATCCTGGATAAGGCGCTGCTGCGCGCCGGCCGTTTCGACCGCCGCATCATCGTCGACCGACCCAATCTCGCCGGACGCTACCAGACGCTGCGCGTCCACACAAAAAATATCAAGCTGGCCGAGGATGTCGACCTGCACAAGATCGCGCAGGCGACCGCAGGTGCGGTCGGTGCAGACCTTGCCAACCTCGTCAACGAGGCGGCGCTGCGCGCCGTGCGCATGGGGCGCAAGGCTGTCAACCAGCAGGATCTGCTGACGTCCTTTGAGCTTGTCATCGCGGGCACGGAGAAGAAGGGCACCGTCCTGACCGACACCGAAAAGCGCATCGTGTCCTATCATGAGGTTGGCCATGCGCTGGTTGCCGCGCTGCAGAAGCACTCGCAGCCCGTCTCCAAGATCACCATCGTCCCGCACACCTCCGGCGCACTGGGCTACACCATGCAGATGCCGGAGGAGGAAAAGTTCCTGTCCAGCAGGGAAGAGCTTATCGTCGAACTCCAGACCATGCTGGGCGGCCGCGCCGCTGAGCAGGTCGTCTTCGGCATCGCCACGACCGGCGCGTCGAACGACATTGAGCGTGCGACGGAGCTGGCCCGCAAGATGGTCACACAGTACGGCATGAGCGACAAGCTCGGCCTCATGGCGCTGTCGACCGTCTCGAATCCGTATCTCGACGGCAGCACGATGATGAACTGCGCCGACTCCACCTCCTCCGCGGCGGACGAAGAGATCCACAAGCTGCTCATGGACTGCTACGCGGACGCGAAAAAGCTTCTTGTCGAGCACCGTTCGCTTCTTGACGAGATCGCGATGTACCTGCTGAGCAAGGAGACCATCACGGGCGACGAATTCATGGCTTACGTCAATGCTGACAGCAAAAAACTGACGGACGGCAGCGAGGCGGAAGAACCGCCCGAGCAGACCGAGGCCCCGTCCGAATCCGAATAAAACCACTCGTGCCTCTGCTGAAAAGCGGGGGCACAGTTCGTTTGTCCCAAACTCCCGGCCTTCTCCTGCCGTGGAGAGGTGCATTTTCAGGGAAAATGACGCAGAGGAGTCCGGGGAGCTCCCGTGCCGGTGCGGCACAGAAAAAACAGCGCGATCCCGCTTGACGCGCAGGGGGAAAGCCTCTATAATAGGGAAGCTTTTGCGGCAAATGATACGAAAAAGAGGAACTGTCGTTATGGCAAGATCGCGTCCCGCCCGTGCGGGCGGTATCCAGATGACCGAAGGGCCACTATACAAAAATATCCTGCTGTTCAGCGTCCCGCTGATCTTCTCACAGCTTTTGCAGGTGCTGTTCAACATGGCGGACGTCGCTGTTGTCGGAAAATTTTCCAGCGCGACGGCGCTCGGCTCCGTCGGCTCTACGTCAACGCTTGTCACGCTGTTTACGGGCTTTCTCATCGGCCTGTCCAACGGCGTCAATGTCCGCGTGGCGCAGTATCTCGGCGCACGTCAGGAAGAAGACACGCGAAATTGCGTCCACACGGCGCTGATTTTGTGTACGCTGTCCGGCGTCGTGATCGCGGTTCTTTGCTTTTTCCTGGCCGCGCCGATGCTGGAGCTGCTGAAAACGAAGGACGATCTGCTGCCCGGCGCGGTGCTCTATTTCCGCATTTACGCGCTCGGTATGCCGGCGCTCGGCATTTTCAACTTCGGCAACGCCGTCCTGAGCGCCAGCGGTGACACGAAGCGGCCCCTGGCCTATCTGACGGCGGCAGGCATCCTGAATGTGATCCTGAACCTGTTCTTCGTCATCGTCTGCAAAATGGCCGCCGACGGCGTGGCGCTGGCAAGCATCATCTCACAGTATCTGTCGGCGGTTCTGGTGCTTCTGCACATGACGCGGCTGACAGACAGCTGCCGCGTGGAGTGGAAGCTTCTGCGCCTGCATGGCAGCGAGGTCGGGCGCATTCTCGGCCTCGGCGTCCCGGCGGGGATCCAGCATATGATCTTTGCGGTCGCGAATCTGTTCATTCAGGTCGGCATCAACTCGTTTGATTCGACCGTCGTTTCCGGCAACTCCGCCGCGGTCAACGTGGACAACGTGATTTATAATGTCATGGCCGCGTTCTATACCGCCTGCTCGACCTTCATGGGCCAGAACTGGGGCGCAGGGAAAAAGGACCGGATGATGAAGAGCTATTACATCAGCCTCGGCTATTCGTTCGCGATCGCGGCGGTTCTCGGCGCGGCGTTTCTTCTGTGCGGCGAACCGTTTCTGTACATCTTCACAAACGACGCGGACGTCGTCGCCGCAGGCATGGAGCGGATGCGGATCATGTGCTTCTCCTACTGCGTCAGCGCCTTCATGGACTGCACCATCGCTGCCTGCCGCGGCCTTGGCCGCAGCTTTATGCCGACGGTGATCGTGATCATGGGCTCATGCGTGTTCCGCGTGATCTGGGTCTATACGATCTTCGCGCATTTCCACACCATTCCGTCTTTGTATCTGCTCTACATCTTCTCGTGGACGATCACTGCCGCGGCGGAGATCCTCTATTTCATTCGCTGCTGCCGCCGTCTGCGCACGGCGCAGACAGCCTGACGAAGACGCGCACGATTCTGGTCATATCTCCGCGTGATGGTTCGGATCTCACGCGGATATAAGCTGCTATGATGTGCCCCCCCCGGCCCTGTCCAGACGCGGACAGGGCCGGGGATTTTCCATTCGTGCGCATATTCGCCGATTTTTGACTTGAGAAGTGCGGGAAAGCGTGATAAAATAAATCAAATTGGACCCTTCACGAAAAGGAGCAGAGAATACTATGGCACTGAGAAAGATCGTGACGGTGGGCGACCCCATTCTGACGAAGGTCTGCCGTCCTGTCACAAGGTTTGACCAGAAGCTTGCGATTTTGATCGAGGACATGATCGAGACGATGCACAACGCGAACGGCGTGGGCCTTGCCGGGCCGCAGGTCGGCGTGATGCGCAGGCTCTGCGTCGTCGATACCGGCGAGGAAGACGTAGAGCTTGTGAACCCCGAGGTCGTCGAGGTCAGCGAGGAAACGCAGACCGGCGTGGAGGGCTGTCTGAGCCTGCCCGGCAAATACGGCATCGTCACCCGTCCCGAGCACGTTGTCGTCCGCGCACAGGACCGGAACGGCGACTGGTACGAATATGAGGGCGAGGATATCGTCGCCCGCTGCTTCCTGCACGAGATCGACCATCTCGACGGCCATATGTACACCGAGATCGCCGAACGGATGCTCACGCCGGAGGAGCTGGAGGAGATGACCCGGCAGGAGGAAGAGGAGGACGGGGAATGAGACTCGTCTTCATGGGCACGCCCGAGTTTGCAAGGGCGTGTCTGGAAAAGCTGCATTCGGACGGCTTTGACATTGCTGCCGTCTATACCAAGATCGATACGCCGAAAAACCGCGGCATGAAGCTCATCCCGTCGCCCGTCAAGGAATATGCCCAGTCTGTGGGCCTGCCGGTGTATCAGCCGCAGTCCTTCCGGGACGAGGAGACGGTGCAGCAGCTGCGGGAGCTGAAGCCCGATCTGCTGGTCGTCGTCGCCTACGGCAAAATTTTGCCGCAGGCCGTGCTGGATATCCCGAAATACGGCGCGATCAATATGCACGGCAGCATCCTGCCGCAGCTTCGCGGCTCCGCGCCCGTGCAGCGCTCCATCCTGAACCACTGCGATGAGGCCGGCGTCACCGCCATGTACCTCTCCGCAGGCATGGACGAGGGCGATATCATTGAGATCCGCAAAACGGCAATCCAGCCGCTGGAAACCTCCGAGGAGCTGATGGCGCGCCTTGCGCAGCTCGCCGCGCCCCTCTGCGCCGATACCGTCCGCTCGATCGAGGCTGGGACGGCTCCGCGCATCCCGCAGGATAACGCCCGCGCGACCTACGCGCCCATGCTGTCCAAGGAGGAAAGCCCCATCGACTGGAACCAGCCCGCGAGATTCATTGTCGACCACGTGCGCGGCCTTGTCCCGTGGCCCGTCGCCACGGCGGAGCTTGGCGGCACGGAATTTAAAATTTACCGCGTGGAATATGCCGATCAAAAAACGGAGAAAGCCCCAGGTTCGCTCGTCGCGCTGACGAAAAAGGGCCTGCTCGTCGCCTGTCAGGACGGCGATACCGTCCTCGTGCGCGAGCTGCAGGCCAAGGGCGGCAAGCGTATGCCCGCCCCCGATTATTTCCGGGGACATCCGATCACCATCGAATAAGAGGTAGCTATGAACGCAAGAACGACTGCGCTGTCCGCGCTGATCGCCATGCGGCGGCAGAACGCCTGGGCCGACGGTGCGCTGAAGGACTATACGGCCCGCGACCGGCTCGACCGCCGCGACGCGGCGCTGGCTGCAAGGCTGTTATACGGCGTGGTGCAGAACCGGATGCTGCTGGATTTTTATCTTGCGCAGGCCGTAGCGTCCCCGCTGACAAAATTACAGCCGGTCGTGCTTGATATCCTGCGTCTCGGCGCGTATCAGATCTTATTTCTGGATAAGATCCCTGTCTCTGCCGCCGTCAATGAAGCGGTCGAGCAGACGAAGACCTATGCGAACAAACGCGCCGCCGGTCTGGTCAACGGTTCACTGCGCACCCTTGCCCGCAGAAAGGACGAGCTGGAAAAGCCGCACGATCTGGCCACGAAATACTCTCACCCGCAGCCGCTCGTCGACTGCCTGCGTGCGTCCATGGACGAGGAAACGCTCGAAGCCTTCCTCGCCGCCGATAACGACATTCCCAAAACGGCGCTTCAGGCAAATCCCCTGAAGGCACCTGCAGAGCAGGTGGCTGCCGCGCTGGACGAAGCGGGGATCGCCTGTGAGCCGCACCCGTGGCTGCCCGGCTGCTTCCTCGTCTCCGGCACGGGCAATCTCGAATCGCTGCCGCTGTTCCAGTCCGGCGCAGTCTATGTGCAGGACGCCGCCGCAAAGCTGGCCGTGCTGGCCTCCGGCGCGGCGGCCATCACTTACGCCGTCCAGGCTCTGGCCCAGGCGGGGGAGCATATCGTAGCCCAAAAGACCATTTACGGCGGCAGCTATAACCTTCTGGCCCACACCCTGCCCCAGTTCGGGATCTCCACCACCTTTGTGGACGCCCACGACCTGTCCCAGGTGGAGGGAGCAATCCGGCCAAACACCAAGGCAATTTACCTGGAGACGCTGGGCAATCCCAACAGCGACATCCCGGACATTGACGCCATCGCCGCCATCGCCCACAGGCACGGTCTGCCCCTGGTCATCGACAACACCTTCGGCACGCCCTATCTCATCCGTCCCATTGCGCATGGCGCCGATATCGTGGTCCACTCGGCCACCAAGTTCCTGGGCGGCCACGGCACCACCCTGGGCGGCATCATCGTGGACAGCGGCAAATTTGACTGGAAAGCCAGCGGTAAGTTCGGCAACATCGCCGATCCCAACCCTAGCTATCACGGTGTTTCCTTCGCCGATGCCGCGGGCCCTGCCGCCTTCGTCACCTACATCCGCGCCATCCTGCTGCGCGATACCGGTGCCACCATCTCCCCCTTCAATGCATTCCTGCTGCTGCAGGGCACCGAGACCCTGAGCCTGCGCATCGAGCGCCATGTGGAGAACACCAAGAAGGTGGTCGAATTCCTGGCAAACCATCCTCAGGTGGAGAAGGTCAACCACCCCTCTCTGTCCGATCACCCGGATCACGCCCTGTACGAGAAGTATTTTCCCAACGGCGGCGCATCCATCTTCACCTTCAACATCAAGGGCGGCCGCGAGGAAGCCTTCAAGTTCATTGACAACCTGAAGATCTTCTCCCTGCTGGCAAACGTTGCAGACGTGAAGAGCCTGGTCATCCACCCGGCCTCCACCACCCACAGCCAGCTGAACGAGCAGGAGCTGGCCGAGCAGCAGATCTACCAGAACACCATCCGTCTGTCCATCGGCACCGAGCACATCGACGACATCATTGCCGATCTGGAAGCCGGTTTCGCAGCAGTCCGCGGCGAGTAATTACCCGTCTGCACGAGCTGCATCAGAACCTTTGTCTCTTTGTCCATTCTTCCTTTTTTCCAAAACAAACGCAAAAGCCCTCCGGTCCGGAAGCCGGAGGGCTTTTGCTGTTTCCGGGGTGTGATGCAAAGTGGGTTCGAGCAAACGAAAAGCGCCCGGAAAATTACGTTTCTAGGTGCCATTTCTTGGTGGGCGCGGGTGGATGTCGCAAGCCGCGCATCTAAAAAAGCCCCGCAGGGGCTTTTTTC
>OGYF01002497.1_pt1 | contig 13775 bp, 12 predicted proteins | sample 1576451 | NCBI WGS metagenome assembly OGYF01 (sample SAMEA3541505, study PRJEB24748) | human gut metagenome | biome: human gut; feature: human-associated habitat; material: faeces | place: China | collected 2012 | reverse complement strand
TGGAGCGCAATGGTATTCATATCATTGATTTATATAAAACAGTTGCTAAAGTAGACGAAGCAGCAGAAGTAATGAAAAACCTGGCAAAACAGGGCAAGAAAGTACTTTTCGTTGCTACTAAAAAACAAGCAAAACAAGTTGTCGCTGATAAGGCTGCTTCAGTAGGTATGCCTTACGTTATCGAACGCTGGCCGGGTGGTATGTTGACTAACTTCCCGACTATCCGTAAAGCCATCAAAAAGATGACTACTATCGATAAGATGACAAAAGACGGTACATTTGATAACCTGTCAAAAAGAGAAAAACTTCAGATCACTCGTCAGCGTGCTAAGCTGGAAAAGACATTAGGTTCTATCGTAGACCTGACTCGTCTTCCGTCTGCTTTGTTCGTTGTTGACGTGATGAAAGAACATATCGCAGTTCGCGAAGCCAACCGTCTGGGTATCCCTGTTTTCGGTATGGTTGATACTAACTCAAACCCGAACAACATCGACTACGTGATCCCGGCTAACGACGACGCTACTAAATCAGTAGAAGTTATCTTAGGCGCTATCTGCGAAGCTATGAACGAAGGTTTGCAGGAACGCAAAGCTGAAAAGATCGATACAGAAGCAGCAGGTGAAGGCGAAGGCGCTAAAAGAGAACGCAAAGCTAAAGCTGCTGTAAAGAAAGAACGTACTAAGAAGGAAGACGAAGAAGCTTTGAACGCTAAAGTTGCCGACAAGTACGCTAAGGATATCGAAGAATAATTCAGTTGACAATTGCCGGTTGACAATTGACAATTAGAATATAAATACAATGGGCAATTGGCTTTTGACAGTAAGAGATTGTCAATAGGTAATTGTCCATTGTTCGTTAATAAAGAAGTAGAAAGAGTATAAACATTAAATAAGAAGGAAATAAGATTATGGCTGTAACTATGGCTGATATTACCAAGCTGCGCAAGATGAGTGGAGCTGGTATGATGGACTGCAAGAAAGCGTTGACCGAATCTGATGGCGACATCGAAAAGGCAATGGAAATTATCCGTAAAAAAGGACAGGCTATCGCCGCTAAGCGTTCAGACCGTGACGCTGCAGAAGGTTGTGTGTTAGCAAAGAAAGATGGCGGGTTCGCCGCTGTTATCGCTTTGAAATGCGAAACAGACTTTGTTGCTAAGAACGAAGATTTCGTTGCTTTGACTCAGGCTATCCTGGATGCTGCTGTGGCTAACAAATGTCAGACTTTGGATGAAGTAAAGGCTTTGCCTATGGGTAAAGGTACTATTCAGGACGCTGTTACTGACCGTAGCGGTATCACTGGCGAAAAGATGGAACTGGACGGTTATAATGTGGTAGAAGGTGCTTACACTACTGTTTATAACCATATGGGTAAAAATCAGCTTTGTACGATCGTTGCTTTCAACAAAGAATCAGAAGAAGCTGCTCACAACATCGCTATGCAGATCGCTGCCATGAATCCTATCGCTATCGATGAAGCTGGTGTTCCTGAATCAGTAAAAGAAGCTGAAATACAGGTGGCAATTGAAAAGACAAAGGCTGAACAGGTACAGAAGGCTGTTGAAGTTGCTTTGAAGAAGGCAGGTATCAATCCTTCACATGTAGATAGCGAAGACCATATGGAAAGCAATATGGCTAAGGGCTGGATTACTGCTGAAGACGTAGCTAAGGCTAAGGAAATTATTGCAACTGTTTCTGCTGAAAAAGCTGCTAATTTACCGGAACAAATGATTCAGAACATCGCTAAAGGTCGTCTTAGCAAATTCTTGAAAGAAGTTTGCTTGCTGAACCAGGAAGATATCATGGATGGCAAAAAGACTGTAAAAGAAACAATGAAGGAAGCAGATCCTGAATTGCAGATTCTTGCATTCAAACGCTTCACTTTGCGCGCTGAATAATTTTGCGTTAGCAGAATAAAATAAAAAAGGGGCTTCGATTATTTCGGAGTCCCTTTTTCTATATATAAAAGTTTACTTTCTCTTATTCCAGTTCAGCCAAAGCCTCTTTGATACGTTTGATGGCTTCCACGATGTTTTCATCGCTGGTAGCATAACTCATACGGATACATTCGGGAGCACCGAATGAAGTACCGCCTACGCAGGCAACGTGTGCCTTTTCCAGCAGATACATAGCCAGGTCGTCAGCATCTTTGATTGTGTTGTTTCCGTCAGCTTTACCATAATAGTAGCTACATTTCGGGAACAGGTAGAAAGCGCCTTCCGGCTTATTTACTTCGAATCCCGGAACTTCTTTAGCCAGATTAACGATCAGGTCACGACGGCGTTCGAATGCTTTACGCATTTCTTCAACCGGTTCCTGTGAACCTGTGTAAGCGGCTTCGGCAGCTTTCTGGGAGACAGAGCAAGGACCTGAGGTGTATTGACCTTGTAATTTGTTTACAGCCTTCACGATCCATTCCGGTCCGGCAATGAAACCGATACGCCAGCCTGTCATTGCATATGCTTTGGATACGCCGTTTACAATAACGGTGCGATCTTTCATGCCGTCGACAGAAGCGATACTGTGATGTTTGCCGATATAGTTGATGTGTTCGTAGATCTCGTCAGCAATAACGATGATATCCGGATGTTTTTTCAATACTTCAGCCAAACCTGCCAGTTCTTCTGCACTGTAAACAGAACCAGTCGGATTGGACGGAGAGCAGAGGATCAACGCCTTTGTCTTCGGTGTGATAGCTGCTTCCAGCTGTGCCGGAGTGATCTTGAAATCCTGTTCGATACCTGCTGTAACGATTACCGGTTTACCTTCAGCCAGTTTGACCATTTCAGGATAGCTTACCCAGAACGGTGCCGGAATGATAACTTCGTCTCCGGGATTAACCAACACCAGAATTGTGTTACAAACGGATTGTTTAGCTCCGTTCGCGCAGGAAATCTGTGTAGCTGCGTATTCCAACCCGTTTTCATTCTTCAGCTTGGTAACGATAGCATTGCGTAATGCCGGATAACCGGGAACCGGAGAATAGCGAGAGAAATTGTCGTCTACCGCTTGCTTGGCTGCTTCCTTGATGTGATCAGGTGTGTTGAAATCAGGTTCTCCCACACTCAGGTTGATAACATCGATACCTTGTGCTTTGAGCTCATTGCTCTTCTGAGACATCGCCAACGTAGCGGAAGGCGATAAACTTGCTAAACGATCTGAAACTTGTGTCATAACACTGCTGTTTGTATAGGTTATTTTAAATAGTTGCGACAAAAGTAATTAATAATCGGATTCTTTGCAACAAATTGCTAATTATTTGATGTTATGGAGAACATGTCCCATACGCTCCTTTTTTGTCTTCATATAAAATTCATTATATTTGTTCGGAGTGACTTCGATAGGAACGTTTTCCACAATTGTTAAACCATAAGCTTCCAGGCCTACACGCTTGATCGGATTGTTTGTCATCAGGCGCATTTTGGTAATGCCGATGTGCTTCAGGATCTGTGCTCCGACGCCATAATCGCGTTCATCAGCCTGGTGTCCCAAATGCAGGTTGGCGTCTACCGTATCCAATCCTTCTTCCTGAAGTTTGTAAGCTTTCATTTTATCCATCAGGCCGATGCCGCGTCCTTCCTGGTTCAGGTAGACGATAGCTCCGCGTCCTTCTTTTTCAATCATTTGCATGGCTTTGTGCAACTGTTCGCCGCATTCGCAACGCATAGAACCGAAAATATCACCGGTTGCACAAGATGAATGTACGCGAACCAATACCGGTTCCTCTCCGGATATATCGCCTTTTATCAGAGCGATATGCTCCAATCCGTTACTTTTCTGTCGGAAAGGGATCAGGTGGAAATGACCGTACTGGGTCGGCATATCGACTTCTACACCTTTGTCAACAATGGACTCTGTTTTCAGGCGGTAGGCAATCAGATCCTTAATACAAATGATCTTGATATCGAACTTTTTAGCTACTTCCACTAATTGCGGCAGACGTGCCATTGTTCCGTCTTCATTGATGATCTCGATCAATGCCCCCGCAGGATAGAGGCCGGCCAGGCGGGCCAGGTCGACAGCTGCTTCGGTATGACCGGCACGACGGAGTACACCGCGTGAACGGGCTCGCAGCGGGTTCACATGTCCCGGACGTCCCAGGTCAGAAGGCTTTGTCTGTGTATCAGCCAGTGCACGGATCGTTTCGGCACGGTCGAACATGGATACACCGTGCAACCGCCACCCAGTTTATCGACAGTTACGGTGAACGGTGTCTCGAGCATAGAGGTGTTTCTGGCAACCTGCATATCCAGGTCCAGCTCCTGGCAACGTTCTTCGGTGATCGGGGCGCATAATACACCACGACCATATGTCATCATGAAATTTACTTTTTCGGGCGTTATCTTTTCCGCAGCAACAATGAAGTCCCCTTCGTTTTCACGATCTTCGTCGTCAACAACGATCAGGAATTTACCTTCACGAAAATCTTCGATTGCTTCTTCGATGGTGTTTAATTTGATCTCACTCATATCTGTTTTAATTTTTAATTTCTAAGTTCCGGATCATATCTTCCAATTCGCGGCTTGTTTTTTGTACTACTTGTATATCATGGCGTAATAATTTACGCTGGTATGTAGCAAGCAAATAGACCGGAAGTCCGATCGGGAAAAATATACCGAATGCCAGTCCGATCTTTCCGTTGAGATTTGCATTCAGTTGGTTGTATCCGCCGATAACAGGATAATCCATCAGTTTGTTTAGTACCAGATTCTGATCGGAGTTACCCAGTTCTTCAATGATACCTTCCATTTCTGTAGCCAGCTGTTCTGCCGTATGATCCTTTCCGCCTTGTTTCCAGAAAGTGAAATAGTTCAACCAACGTTTATGGCTTTTGAGATATTCGGCGCAGTTTTCCGCCAGCTTATCCAGGCGCGGCAACATAGCTGCATAGTCCGGATTAAAAATGATTACCTCTTTTTTCTCCACCTTACGTCCGGCCCGTTTACCAATAAAATTCTTTATGGCGTTCAGATAGGTGTCTGCATTCAATATGACACTGTCATTAACAGCCTTATAAGTCAGGAAAATCCCTAGTGGTGCCAGAATAGCGGAACTCAGCCACATTCCTTCCCAGGCTTCCCATATACCGTCGCGTGCCATTTTAAATCCGATATTGTCTATAATATAATAGAATATAAACAGGATTACGGAAATAACGACCGGCATTCCCAGTCCTCCCTTACGGATAATTGCTCCCAGTGGGGCACCGATAAAGAAGAAGACCATACAAGCGAAAGATAAGGTGAATTTCTTATGCCATTCAGTCAGGTGGCGGCGTACTTTGTAAGCCTCGTCTCCTAATGTTGCAGCTTTGAAATAATAATCGGCCTTTACACTTTCAATGTTTGATTTGGCACGGACCAATAAGGCGGCTTGCCCGCTTGGTGCTTCGGCTTTATACAAACTATCGAAATTGATTATTTTGACCGGTTCGTTTGATATTTTGGTGAGAGAATCAGCGTCGTTTGCTGTTGCAGTATTGCCGGTTCCCGTTTCTGCCTGTTGGGATAACTCCCTTTTGGGTTTGGAGAATGTCTTTTTATAAGACATGTCATACACATTTTTGGAATTGATCGCCTTGATGCTGTCGAGCCGTACGGTCATGGAGTCAATAGAGGTCTGTAAATCCTTCAGCTGCTTACCCATATATTGGTTTTGCATAAAAGATTCATCCGTGCGGGTGAAGTTTGCATCGAAATCTATCAGAATATCTTTGGTGCTGAATGTCTCCCTGCGGTAAGGAACAGCTGTTTTCCGGTTGTTACTGCCTGTCTGGCCTTCGGACAGGTTTTCAAACGACTCCCCATTGAAAAGGGATAAGACCAGAAACAGCTTGTCCGCAGATGTTTTCAGTCTGCCAGAGTCTGCAAGGATCACACGTGCGTTATTGAAACCTTTGGAATAGTCATAGATCATGACATCTTTCAGTAATCCGGTCTGATTGTTTTTTTCTTTTACATATACATTATATCCCGTAATTTCCCCATAGAATACACCTTCCGGAATATCCAGTTCCGGCGACTTCTGGCGCATGGAGTAGAGAAGGGAATATAGTTTCACCTGTACGACAGGCATTGCATTGTTCTGGAAAAAGAAAGCGCCGATACTGATAATCCCGATTGTGATGATCAACGGCCGCATGATATGTATCAGCGATACTCCGGCAGATTTCATCGCCAGCAATTCCAGGCGTTCGCCCAGGTTGCCGAAAGTCATCAGAGATGCAAGCAAAATGGCCAAAGGTAAAGCCATGGGGAGGAGGAATAAAGCAGCATAAAAAAACATTTCGCCGAGCACAGGAATCCCCAGTCCCTTTCCCACCATGTCGTCTATGTACCTCCAAAGGAACTGCATGAGTACAATAAACAGACAGATACCGAAGGTCATAATGAACAACGGCAGGAAAGTCTGCAGCATAAATGTATATAATCGTTTTATCTTCAACATTGCCTATCCGGGTTGACGGGGCAAAAGTAGTGTAAAAAACGATAAGAACATTACATAATTCTCTAAAACAACCTAAATCCCGAGTGTACGTTTCAATTCATAGACTTGTGAGTCCCATAAATTGATTGAATCTTTCTTTTCATCCGGCTCGGCAAAGTCGGTTATTTCAAGAGCAGTTGCTCCGGTAAGTTCAACCGTGTGAATTAAAAATTCGAAGTAAACATTATCTTCTTCCTCGTCTGTCCACCGGTAGCGGATACTAATTTCCGGTTTTACCGACAAAACTTCTGCCTCCTGCTCATCCCTGTTCCACTTAAAAACATACGTGTTGTCATTGATCGTTACGTCATCAGCAAACCAGGCAGACAATCCTGGAGGGGTAGTGAGGTGATTCCATAAACTTCGTCGCGAAACTTTATCGAAAATGTATTCGATATGAAACTTCTCTTTTTTCATCTTTCATACAATTATTTGCGCAGCAAGTTACTCAAAAGATTCATATTTCCCAATATTATTAGAGTAAAAAAGCATCTAATTTTTAACGCCTTAGCTGAAAGCCCTGAAAAATAAAAGATTTTTTTTCGCAAAAGTGTTGCATAATATAAAAATAACCTATACTTTTGCAGCGTCAATAAGAAAAGTTGACGACATGATGGCGAGATAGCTCAGCTGGTTAGAGCGCATGATTCATAATCATGAGGTCCCCGGTTCAATCCCGGGTCTCGCTACACATAATAGCTGTTAATCTTTTGATTAACAGCTATTATGTGTTTTGTGGGGCGCCAATAGGGTGCCAATATTGTAAAACGTTATGTGTTTTCTCTTTCTTTTGTTCTCATAGCTGTATTCCTTATTTGTGAATCCAAGAAATTTTTATAACATTGCGTCTTTAAAATCACTCGATAGACAAATCAATTCCATTAGAGACATAAATTATAAACAAAGTACCTTTTTGGAATAGTTGTCACTTTTTACTATATATACCCCTGGTGATTTTACTTGAATCTCAATATTACCAGTGTTGACATTCTTTTGATCTACCATGTTTCCATGCATGTTATAAATATAAACCGTCATTTCTGGTCCATTGTTGGAAATAACTATTTTATTCTTTTCTGTATGAACATCTAAATGATTATTGTTATTTATTCTTTCATTTGATGTCGAATACTGACACCATACAGTGTGATATTTACCATCTTCTAACCATTTATCTTCTAAAACAAATAATGTATCTCCCATAGATACATGTGCCCAAACTTGTTCTGTATCATCAAATAGATATCCAGTAAATTTATCACATTTTATATCAACTCCAGCTTTCAACAGAAATCCAACATCTTTCATTATTCCAAGAGATATTTTGCCCAAATGGTTTACAGCAATGCTCTTTCTATGATTGAAAGCAAAAAATTTGTCATCTGTGTATTCGAAAGCATTAGTGAAATGACCTGCGTATAGCTGTATTGGTTTACCAGCATTAGCAAGCATTGCGTTTTTTCCACAGTAAAAATCACTAACAAGTTCGAGATCATCAGAATAACGTTTATAACGATTTGGCTCGTATTCGTATGTCCCATCTGAAACCCAAGAGTAAGGGTATATTTTGTATTCAGGATCTCCAGCATTCCAAAATACACTATGAAATATTTCATGTGCAATCACTTCTGCTAAATATAACCCATCGTAAGACTCACCTTCATTTAATACATAATGTAGTTTTTTTCAATATCAATATCAATTATCAATCCAGCCCATGTTGATGATTCCCCTTCTTGAACTCCTTTAAGTCTACCTGAATAACAGTATGCTACTCCTCCACAATTTTTGTAGTTAATGAATATAGGCACAGTATATGGAAATTCTACATCTTTTTGATATATCTCAGCAACAAGTCTTAGGCATTCCTCAAACCTTGGATCGTCAGGTGCTTTATAATATATGTCTTTATCGTCTTGTTTTTTAAACACTCCGTTTTCGTCACCGATGAAAAATATGAAATTTCCTTCTTGTACAACTTTATATACATTGTATGGGTTTACTTCATCTATATCTAATCTTCTATTTGTTTGTATATTAAAGCGACTTCTAATTACACGATCAAAGACGTCTTTATATTGTGCATTCGTTATATGAATAAATAGCAAGTAAAGTAACATAAGGGAAATTTTTTTCTTCATAATACTAATGTTTGTCCTCACTGTCCCCTTCGTTCGGTGTTCTTAAATAAAAAGAAGCGTGGAGACTATTGGATATTATTGACATTGAGGCTCTGGACTGCCCATCGAACAATAATAAACAATAGCCCCACGCCTTATGTCAGTATACTATTATCCCTCTTGTATAATCAGAATGGGTATACAACAACATAGGCGTAGGAACACTTGCTATTATCCTGTTCGATGAAATTGTCCAGATTTCAATGTCGGATAATATCTTAACGCTTCTACGTCTTTATTCTAATACGTGAGGGCAAATATAGTAATATTCAGAAACGAAAACAACTTCATCACATAGATTTATATCCTGTGTTGTTGAGTTATTGAAAGGATGAATATACTTATTAGGTATGAAGTGATATGGTATAACCATATACGATTACAGATGATCGTATCTTGCATTATATATAATGAGCTTTGATAGGTTTAGCCAGAGAAAGCCGTGTTTGGCTCCGACCACTCCCGTCTGTTTTTGGTGTGTGAAACGAGCGAGCAAGGTGGTTATATTAATGTTTTTCTAAGGATTCTGTGATATGCTTTTTCCTAGTAATTGGGTGAAAAATGGGCATATCAGTAACATTTTGGTCTCTTCCCAAAATCTGTTGGTTAGTTTGATATAGACGTGTTTTTTATTGATTTTGTTAAAAACGCGTGTTATACCACCTACCATGTACTACCCCCCCCATCTTAATACTTTTGAGGGAGGGTACCTATAATTATAATGTTGTTTTCTTTATTTTGATCTTGAATCATTTATCTATAGTTTAAAACCTGTTTTGTTATTTGAGTAGATAAGGTGTTCTCTCTGATAAGTTGTTATAGGCAATTTGTTTTACTTTTTCTTTTAGTTCTATTATAGGGTCTATATAGTCTGGGGCGATGATTTGGGATGCTTTACTAATTCTATCTTGAATATTAAAATAATTTCGTGATGAGAGTATGTTCTTTGAACGGGCTATCTCTATTTGTGAAATTATCTCTTCGTAGTATTCTGCTATGATTCGGTCAAAGCAATAATTTTTTAAAGCTGTGAGATCTTTTACATCATTGTATGTTGGCGAATGATTATTTGTAGGTTTTAATTTAATATGACAAAAACAGTTTAGCCATGTATAAACTAATTTGTCGTATATCTGAGGATTATATAAATCTTCAGCTAAAAGGAGTTTTTTAAATACTTTTTTAGGGTTATGAATCCTTATTTCATACCTTAAAAGATATGGATATTGTTGTTCTGTATTAGCTTCTTTATTCTTGTCATAAAAAGCTAATTCTATATTTGTTGCCTTAAAGTTTATTCCGTGTTTCATTGTTGATGGTTGGGTATACTTGTATTTGCTAAACCGATTTAAGTATGTAGCAATGGGATTGTCTACTTGTATATTTGCTCCAATGTCAACTCTGCAAACACTCGCTTTGTTTATAGGTAGATTTAGAACTAGACTAAGATCATTAATAGCGTTTTTAATATCTTCTCTTGATAATATGTGTGCTACATTATCTCCATGGACGTATTTGCATAGGCTTCCTTTGTTAATACATATTCTTTTTGAAGTAATTGTTATAGTGTAGTTTTTATATAATCCTACAACTTTACGACTGTTTGTTTCATAATTTATCCCATCAGATATTACTGTGGTTAAATACTGTGGTACCTCTTCTAAAAAAGATACTTCAGGATATTCGTATTGTCTTAAAATCAAATCTAGTGTATCTATCATCTTTTACATATTTAATGTATAAAATATATCTTGATAGTAAGAAAATTCATATTACTGAATTTGTTTTGCGATTTTGTGAGCCTCATGAGCTGCTTCTTTGATTGACATTCTACGATTACTTAGAATGTATTGATCTATATCAGAACGAAGGAAAAACAATAATTTTCCTCCAGGCTTATAGCAAGTGAGTTTTTGACTACTGGTTAGTTTGTATAAATAACTTCTAGAAAATCCAGTATACTCTAGTACTTCTTTAAAACTAAGAATTTCTTTATCTTTCATATCTTTTCTTTTTTTGAGCAAAAGTATATGGGGGAGATAGAAAAATCACTATAAAGTAATATATAGTTAGGAAAAAAGTTAAGGTTTTGTTTATGTTATCTATAAAATGTTCATAGATTTTTAGGGTTTTAAATCTGCTTTTTTTAGAATGCTATCAATGAGTTTTGTTTTTGGGGGAATACCCTTCTTGTTATTGTATATGTTTGAATTGGCTTGCGCTAAAAGATTTATACCGAATACATTACGACCAATTTTCCATTTTCTTTTTTCATTTTGAAATAATCGACTAATGAAAAATCCACATGAATTTTTGGGGCCTATCCATTTGATTCCCATATATGAGTCTGGCTTCTTGAATCCAGTACAAGCATAGTAAAAATCCTCAAAGGTTATATAACCTGCAATGAAAGCTTCTTTTATTAGTTCATCATAAATAATCTTTATTTGTTCTTTTTTTGCTTGTAATTTGTAGTGATGGTCTGTGTCTATGTCTACAAATTCAATCTCTCCTTTTTCATATAGATCCTCTAATATGTAATCTAAATATCCATTATCTTCAATGTATTTGCGTATGGCATCAAACGAGATTTGATCTAAATATTTAGGTGCCTCACTATCAGATATAGGTGGAATCATTTCTTCTCCATCATCAGAAGTTAATTGTCTGATTAATGATTCACACTCATCTATAACATAATCTCGAAAATATTCGTCAGGAAGATCATCTATTGACATAACATACTATTTTAATGGTTTATAATTTGAACTTATCTGAAACGCTTTCAATGGCAGTTTTTTTGTTTTCGTTGACGGCTCGTGTGTATCTTGTTACATATTTTAGTCCAGAGTGTCCTAGCAGAGCTGCTATAATGACTGGGTTGGTATTAATGTTTACTAGCATAGTACCGAAAGTGTGCCTCGCACAGTGCCAAGTGATATTTTTTGTGATACCTGCTTTTTTAGTCCAACGTTTTAGAGATTTACAACAACATTCATAAGAAGGTAACTTGAATATAACTTCATCAATATTATTGCCTTTGTTGTCTTGTGTAGGTTCTCCTATGAGGCGACGTATGTTTTCTGTTAGGCTTAATGTTACATTACTTGTATTGCTGTGTCCTTTTGTTTTATTTTGTTCGAATTTAAGCATATTATTGGTGTAGTCTATATTGCTGAATCTTAGGTCTTTGACATCGCAAAATCTAAGTCCAGTAAATAAACAAAATAAAAAGGCTTTCTTTACATTAGGATTTTGCCCTACATATTCTGTTTTTATCATAGCTTCTATTTCCTCATCGCTTAATATATGTTTTCTTAGTGCTGTTTTGTCTATTTTGCATATTACCCCATTGCAAGGATTTTTTTTTATGACATCATTTTCACATAAGTACTTTACAACTTTCTTGAAATGTTGAAAATAGTTGCTTGCTCCTTCTCCTTTACTGTGTTTTTGTAGGTAATGAACAAATTTTTCCATCATTTCTTTTGTTAGTTGTTCTGGCATTATACCGTATTTGTATATCGAGTATTCTTCCTCTATAAAACTTCTAAAGCGTTTTAAAGCGCCCGTCATCATGCGATAGTCTTTTTTGTCATATTTGTCGTTGTAAGCTTGAAATAGCTCAAAAAAATCTTCTTTAGGAGAATTAATGAGGCTAACTCCAAGCTTGCCACCTTTGAGTTTTAGTTCCTCTTCCATTCTTAATTGTTTAGCAATGGCAATATTTCTTCTATTTGCTTCACGCTGTTCTGCATCTTTAGGTTTGGAGGTTATGTATAGATTTAAGGTTTTCTTTTTTCGGTTCTTGTGTATTTTTTCCTCTCCAGTATTTGGATCTGTAGTTTTTCGATACCCCAAATAATATTCTAAATATAGACTTTCTTGTCCATTAGATAACTTTTTTGATTTCAATTTAGGGTTGTCTGTGCTGTTTCCTTCTATTTTCATGATATTAAAGTTTAGATTACAAATCTAGGTAAAATATTTTAAGAGTGCCAAAGAGGTGCCAATAAAATGAAAATATAAGAAGCAAAAAACAAATATATATTATTTTTGTATTTCTATATATCTGATAATCAGTATATATATATTTATTCTTTTTCCTTTATTTTCATAGTTCAGTACTGGGTCTCGCTACTGAAAGGCTTACAAGAAATTGTAAGCCTTTTTTGTTTGTATCTCCTCTGTTTCTAATCTCTCCATTTAAGCTATTATCCGGATAAATCCTGCGAAATGTACTTTTTTTGAAAAAATATTGCTAAAAAGTTTGGTGGAGTGATTTTTCTTGTATCTTTGTCATATAATAATAGTACAATGTTTCTATAATATAATATATATCTATATGATTAAGTTTTTATTGGATTATTCCAGCGGCGTACCGGTGTACCGTCAGATTATTGACCAGATCATATTTGGCATAGCATCCGGACAACTTAAATTGGGTGAACAGCTTCCTACAGTCAGGGCACTTGCTGTGGAACTGAAGGTAAACCTGAATACGGTATCCAAAGCGTATAAAGAATTGGAGATCAAAAATATTCTGGAGACTCAGCAAGGTACCGGCACTTTTATCAACAAAACAGAAAATGTGGTGTCGGAAAAGGAAAGGGAAGATAAGCTGAAAGAGATTTGCATGCAGTTTTCTTCTGTAGCGTTTAGTTATGGCTTTAATCTGGATGAAGTCATGCGGGAATTGAAAGACATTGAAACCTCTAAAAAATAATAGTTATGACAACAAATGTAATTAACAAGGGATGGTTTAATCCAATTTCTCTTACAGTATTGCTGGTATTGATTTCTGTATCGATCATTCTGTCTGTTTTACAGATTGTAAATGTTCAGGTCTTTGTGCTCTTAATCCTCTTTTCCGGATTATTGGCTACTTCTATCCGCATTGCCGACCAGTGGGAGCGGGCAGTGGTGTTGCGTATGGGTAAATTCAAGGGCTTGAAAGGTCCGGGCCCGTTTATGATTATTCCTATTCTTGATAGCGTATCGGCTTATATCGACCAGCGTGTGCGTGTAAGTACTTTTAAAGCTGAACAAACTTTGACAAAAGACACTGTACCGGTAAATGTGGATGCAGTTGTATACTGGACGGTTTGGG
>OGYF01002493.1_pt1 | contig 13780 bp, 9 predicted proteins | sample 1576451 | NCBI WGS metagenome assembly OGYF01 (sample SAMEA3541505, study PRJEB24748) | human gut metagenome | biome: human gut; feature: human-associated habitat; material: faeces | place: China | collected 2012 | reverse complement strand
ACAGAAGAGAAATAACTTCAGAATCGACAGAGAACTTTTAAACAACGTAGTTACAAAAAATAAGGAAATACCTGAAAGTGCCGTAAGAGACCTCATAGTAGCTCTTATAACACTTAAATATACACAGTCAAATTCAGTATGCTATGCCGTTGACGGACAGGCAATAGGTGTCGGTGCCGGACAGCAGTCCAGAATCCACTGTACAAGACTTGCGGGCAATAAGGCAGATATATGGAATTTAAGACAGCATGATAAAGTTCTTGGACTTCCTTTTAAATCAACAATAGGAAGACCTGACAGGGACAATGTAATTGACCAGTATATCTCGGAAGACGACAGAGACGAACTTCTTGAAAACTGGGAAAAATATTTTGAATATAAACCCGAACCCCTTACAAAGGAAGAAAAGAAAGAATACCTTGGAAAAATCAGGGGTGTAGCCCTTGCCAGCGACGCTTTCTTCCCCTTTGATGACAATATCGAAAGAGCAAGAAAGAGCGGTACAGACTATATTGCAGAGCCGGGCGGTTCAGTGCGTGATGATATAGTTATCGACTGCTGTGACAAATACGGTATCGCTATGGCATTTACGGGAATGAGACTGTTCCATCACTGATATGACGGAGGGTATGTATATATGAAAGTAATGGTTGTAGGCGGCGGCGGAAGAGAACACGCCATAATCAAGAAAATAAAAGAAAACAAAAATGTAAGTGAGATATATGCGCTTCCCGGAAACGGCGGAATAGCAGCTGACGCTGTCTGCGTTGATATCGGAGCAAAAGATATAGATAAAATTACGGAATTTGCAAAGGAAAATAAAATAGACTATGCCATTGTGGCTCCCGACGACCCCCTTGTGCTTGGGGCTGTAGATAGCCTTCAGGCGGCAGGAATTCCCTGTTTCGGACCCGAGGCTAAGGCTGCAATCATAGAAGGAAGTAAGATTTTTTCAAAAAATCTTATGAAAAAATACGGTATACCTACAGCTGCCTATGAAGTATTTGATAATGCCGAAGACGCTGTAAAATATCTTGAAGGATGCAAATATCCCACAGTTGTTAAGGCCGACGGCCTTGCCCTTGGAAAGGGCGTAATAATCGCTCAGAATAAGGAAGAAGCATTTGCAGCCGTTCATTCAATGATGGAAGATATGGTATTCGGAAAGAGCGGTACAAAAATCGTAATTGAGGAATTCCTTACAGGTCCCGAAGTATCCGTACTTTCATTTACTGACGGAAACGTTGTAGTTCCCATGATATCATCCATGGACCATAAGCGCGCCCTTGATAACGATGAAGGCCTTAATACGGGCGGAATGGGAACGGTTGCTCCAAATCCTTATTATACAAAGGAAATAGCTGATGAGTGTATGGAGAAAATTTTTATTCCCACTATCAAGGCTATGAATGAAGAAGGAAGAACCTTTAAAGGCTGTCTTTATTTCGGACTTATGATAACGGAAGACGGTCCTAAGGTAATTGAATATAACTGCCGTTTCGGAGACCCTGAAACACAGGTAGTTCTCCCTCTTTTAGAGAGTGACCTTCTTACAGTAATGCAGGCTGTAACAAACGGAACCCTTGCCGATACTGAAGTAAAATTCAGCGATAAAAATGCCTGCTGTGTTATCCTTGCATCAAAGGGATATCCCGTTAAATATGAAAGCGGATATGAAATAGTACTTCCCGAAACTAAGGAAGGAGAAGTTATCTACGTTGCAGGAGCTAAAAAAGACGGAGATAAACTTCTTTCAGCCGGAGGCCGTGTGCTTGGAGTTACTGCGACAGGTGATACTCTTAAAGATGCCATCGACAGGGCATATGACCTTACAGGCAGAGTGAAGTTTGACAACGGTTTCTGCAGAAAAGACATAGGCAGACGAGCACTTATGAGAAAGTGAGGATCCACTATGGTTTACAGAATTTATGTTGAAAAGAAAAAGGGGCTTGCCAATGAGGCAAAATCTCTTTTAGGTGATATAAAAGCTTTCCTCGGTATCGAAGGAATAGAAGACGTCAGAGTTGTAAACTGCTATGATGCTGAAAACATTGACGCCGAACTTTTTGACTACTGCAAAAAGACTGTTTTTTCAGAACCCCAGCTTGATGATATATATGACAGTATGGATTTCGGAAATGCGGTAGTTTTCGCCGTTGAATATCTTCCCGGACAGTTTGACCAGAGGGCGGATTCTGCGGCTCAGTGTATCCAGCTCATATCACAGCAGGAAAAACCCCTTGTAAAGACTATGAAAATTTATGCTCTTTACGGAAACTTAAGCGAAGCTGACGTTGCAAAGATCAAAAAATATGTAATAAACCCGGTAGAGGCGAGGGAGGCATCCATAGAAAAGCCTGAAACTCTTGTTGTAAACTATGATATACCTACAGAAGTTGCTGTACTTGAAGGCTTTAATGACCTTGATGAGGAAGGACTTAAAAAGTTTATAGCTGATAACGGCCTTGCCATGGACTTTGGAGATATTGCCTTTGTTCAGGATTATTTCAAGGGAGAAAAGAGAAATCCCACAATAACAGAAATAAAGGTTATTGATACATACTGGTCAGACCACTGCAGACATACTACTTTCCTTACAACAATTGACAGTGTTGAGTTTGAAGACAAACTTGTTAAGGCTGCCTATGATGAATATATGGCTGACAGAGAAGCTATCGGCGATAAAAAGCCTGTATGTCTTATGGACATAGCTACAGTAGCGGTAAAAGTCCTTGGAAAAGAAGGAAAACTTGATAAACTTGATAAATCTGAGGAGATAAATGCCTGCTCCATAAAGATGGACGTTGAAGTTGACGGAAAGACAGAAAAATGGCTTCTTATGTTCAAGAATGAAACCCATAACCATCCTACTGAAATCGAGCCCTTCGGAGGCGCTGCCACATGTATCGGCGGTGCCATAAGAGACCCTCTTTCAGGACGTTCATATGTTTACGGCGCTATGAGACTTACAGGTGCGGGAGACCCTCTCAAACCCGTAAATGAGACTATAGAAGGAAAACTTCCTCAGCGTAAGATAGTTACAACGGCTGCGGCAGGATATTCTTCATACGGGAACCAGATAGGTCTTGCGACAGGAATCGTAGATGAGATATATCACCCCGGATATATCGCAAAAAGAATGGAAGTAGGAGCTGTAATAGCAGCGGCTCCCATTGAAAATGTGCGCAGAGAAAGACCCATAGACAGTGATATAGTTATACTTTTAGGCGGAAGAACCGGACGTGACGGATGTGGCGGAGCTACAGGCTCATCAAAGGCCCATGACGTTAAATCTCTTGAAAGCTGCGGAGCTGAAGTACAGAAGGGAAATGCGCCCGAGGAAAGAAAACTCCAGAGACTTTTCAGAAATCCCGAAGCTGCACAGATGATAAAGAGATGCAATGACTTTGGTGCCGGCGGTGTATCCGTTGCCATCGGAGAGCTTGCAGACGGTCTTGAAATAAACCTTAATGCGGTACTTAAAAAATATGAAGGTCTTGACGGCACGGAGCTTGCGATAAGCGAATCTCAGGAAAGAATGGCTGTTGTTGTGGCAAAAGAGGACGTTGAAAAATTCCTTTCACTTGCTGAGGCAGAAAACCTTGAGGCTTCAGTCGTTGCTGAGGTAAAGGAAAATCCCAGACTTATAATCAAATGGAATGGAAAAGACATCGTAAATATTTCCAGAGAATTCCTTGATACAAACGGAGCTGAAAAGCATACTACAGTTAAGAACACAGCCCCTGTAGAATGGGAAAAGGATACATCCGGAGCATTCCCTGAAATATATACAGTCCTTGCAAAGAACCTTAATGTATGCTCAAAGAGAGGTCTTTCAGAGAGATTTGACTCAACAATCGGTGCCGGCGGAGTGCTTATGCCCTTTGGCGGAAAGTATCAGATGACTCCTGTTCAGGCTATGGTACAGAAGGTGCCCGTACTTAACGGAGAAACAACTACATGCTCACTTATGAGCTGGGGATTCAATCCTTATATTTCAGAAAGAAGCCCCTATCATGGAGCTTATCTTGCAGTAGTTGAGTCAGTATCAAAGCTCATTGCCTGCGGCGCTGAATTTAAAGATGTATATTTAAGCTTCCAGGAATATTTTGAAAGACTTGGAGACGACCCTGAAAAATGGGGCAAACCCTTCGCGTCTCTGCTTGGTGCATATAAAGCCCAGAAAGAGCTCGGTATAGCCGCTATCGGAGGAAAAGACTCCATGAGCGGAACTTTTGAACATATCCATGTTCCGCCCACACTTATTTCTTTTGCGGTTACAACAAGCGATATTAAATATATAGTTTCAAATGAGTTTAAGGAAGCGGGAAGAAAGGTAGTTCTCCTTAAGCCTAAAACAGATGAAAACGGACTTCCTGTAACAGAGTCTCTTAAAGAAGTATACGGCGAAGTAAGCAGACTTGTTGCCGAAGGAAAAGTTAATTCAGCTTATACTCTTGGCTTTGGCGGTGTGGCAGAAGCTATACTTAAGATGGCCATGGGAAATATGATAGGATTCAGATTTGAAAGCATTATTCCTAAGAGTCTTATTTTCGAATATAACTATGGCGGATTTGTTCTTGAGCTGAAAGACGACACAAATATAGGAATAACGCTCGGTTATACAACAGCTGATGAAGTAATTGACTATAAATGTGATACAGTGCTCCTTAAAAATCTTATCAATGATTATGAGGAAAAACTTGAAAGCGTTTATTCATGCAATATACCTTCCGAAAATAAACAGATACCTAAATTTGATTACAAGGCATCTTCATATCCTATGCCTGTTATCAAGACAGCAAAACCCAGAGTATTGATACCTGTTTTCCCCGGAACCAACTGCGAATATGATTCGGCAAAAGCGGTTGAAAGAGCGGGAGCGGAAGCAGAAATATTTGTAATAAACAACCTTACTCCTCAGGGTGTAACAGAATCCGTGAAGAAGTTTGCCGATAAGGTAAAACAGTCACAGATTATATTTATACCGGGCGGATTTTCAGGCGGAGACGAGCCTGACGGCTCAGGCAAGTTCATAACCGCATTTTTCAGAAACGGTGCCGTTAAGGAAGAAGTTACAAAACTCCTTGAGGAAAGAGACGGACTTATGTGCGGTATATGCAACGGTTTCCAGGCACTTATAAAGCTTGGACTTGTACCTTACGGAAAAATTATAGATACTGATGAAAACTGTCCTACACTTACATTCAACACAATAGGCAGACATCAGTCAAAAATAGTAAGAACAAGAATTGCGTCAAATAAGTCTCCCTGGCTTATGAATACGAAGGTTGATGAGGTTTATAATGTGCCTATTTCCCACGGAGAAGGAAGATTCCTTGCTTCCGATGAGGTTATACTTAATCTTGCCAGAAACGGTCAGATAGCTACACAGTATGTTGACCTTAACGGCAATCCTACTGATGATATCAGATATAATCCTAATAACTCAGCATTCGCCATTGAGGGTATTACATCACCTGACGGCAGGGTAATAGGAAAGATGGGACATTCGGAAAGATGGAATGAAGGACTTTACAAAAATGTACCCGGAAACTATGACATCGGAATGTTCAAATCAGCAGTTGAGTATTATAAATAATATATTTATTGTGGCGGCCTTGAAAAAGGCCGCTTTTTTATTGTTATAAAAATCCATTTACAGCATATATTCCAGTAAGGAGGGATAAGTATGCTCAAAAGGAAATACAACAGAATTTTTATTTTACTTAACGGAATCAATGAAGGATTAAGCGAAAACATCAACGGAAGCTGTGATATCGAGATAATCAACGGCAGGGCAAAGCTTTATGCCTATGTAGGAGGAATGGGGCGTCTTAAGGAGAAGGAGAGAACAGTATATCTTATTTCAGCCGGTATAAAAGGTTCGCTTGCGATACCTGCGGGAAAGCTTGAAAGAAAAGGAACAAACGCGGTCTTGGAAACGTCATTTGACCCGGATGATATATTCGGAAGCGGAGTATGTGTTGAAGATATAAATACTGCCGCTGTATGGAATGATTCCGAAAGTCCCACGAGGGCGGTGCTGGAAGGATTCGTTTCTCATAAAGTCAGCTGGTTAAAAAATCTTGAGATATTTGGGACAGAGGGTCCTGTTATAATAAATGAGGAAAAGTCAGATGAAAAGACAGCCGAGAAGATTGAAAGCAAGATACTTGAATTTGAAAAAAACGCGGTTGATATGCAGGAAGAAAAGAAGGCTGAAAGCTATATACAGCTGAATGAAGATATTAAAGAAAATATCAAAGAAAATATCAAAGAAAATATATCCGAAAACAGTGGCACCGTATATGACGAGACTATAGGGGACGAAGCGGAAACTATGGAAGAAACCTCAGAGAAAGAGGATGAAACATATAAAAGTGATAATACGGATGATATAGATAATACGGAACTTCAGGCAGCTGAAGCCGCTGTAGAGCAGATGGCCTCTCCCCATGATACGTTCAGAATCATTGCCGAAAAGTTTAGACGTGAGCTTGATATGCTGGATGAAATGGGTATTTTGGATAAATCCGTTATACTGGGTGAAAACAACGGTGATAAATCCGATAAAACTCTGAAAAAAACGGAAAAAAGGAAATCCGTTGATGATATAAAAGAAAAAGCCCAAGAACCTATGCAGCCTGCTAACGAAAAAGAAATGCTGTTTGAAAAAAATGAAAAGCTGAATGTGGGAGGAGGAACATTATGGGTCAAAGCAGACTACAGAGAAATGTATTTTATACCTTCGGCCATAGTTGAACTTAGGAAACTTTTTGTTAAAAACGGCGCAAGAAAAGGAAACCACGTTATTGCAGGAAAAAACAACGGTAAATATTACATAGGCATTCCCGGCAGTGAAAACCAGAGAAAAGATGCCGAAAACAACGGATATTATGATTTTCTGTCTGTTAATGAGAAGGGCAGTGAAGGTTACTGGATAAAGGAACTGGAAAATTAAATAAATCTTACTTAAAATTTAATGGTTAATTTCCTCCCTGTCAGCTATACTTTTAGCAGACAGGAGGGGAGAATTTGAAAAACAGAAAAGCTATAAAAATAATATTTATTTTTGTAATCGCTGTTATAGCGGTCATATATCTTTATTGGGGAAATACCAAAATAGGGGTAACTAATATAACCGTTACGTCCGAGAATATACCGAATGAATTTAACGGCTTTAAAATAGTGCATATATCAGACCTGCATAATGCGGAGTTTGGAGACGGCCAGAAATACCTGATAGATAAAATTGAAGCCCAGGATGCTGATATCATAGTAATCACAGGGGATATGATAGATTCCAGAAGGACAGACGTTGATAAGGCTGTAGAGCTCATAACGGGGCTTGGAAATAAGATACCCGTCTACTATGTTACGGGAAATCACGAGAGCAGGGTAAGGGAATATAACGAGCTGGAATCAAAGCTCATAGAAAACGGGGTTACCGTGCTTAAAAATGAAAGCGTAAAGATAGAAAAAGACGGCTCTTTTATAAACATTATAGGAGTTGACGACCCGTCATTCGGAATGTCGGCAAAGGATATTTTTGATACGGTTTCAGAATTAAAAACGGACGGTTATGACGTGCTTTTGTCCCACAGGCCTGAGTTATTTGAAACATACTGCGAAAGCGGAGCGGAGCTTGTTTTATGCGGACACGCCCATGGAGGACAGGTACGCATACCGTTTATAGGTGGAATAGTGGCGCCTAATCAGGGACTTTTTCCTGAATATACAGCAGGTTCCTATAAAAGCGGCAGTACTGAGATGATAGTAAGCAGGGGACTTGGAAACAGTATCATACCGCTTCGAGTAAATAATCCGCCGGAACTGGTTGTAATAACCCTTAGCGGTGAAATGTAAATTTTCAGCATAACAAATATTATAAATTTTATTTGTTGAATATCCCTTTTTTCAAAAAATTTATGTTTTTTTATGAATTTTTGTGGTAAAATGTCTATTAAATGAAGTATAAAAAAGGGAGGTAATTTTCAATGGATATAAATTTTGCTGATAGAATGGGGCATTTTAAGGACGGTATTTTCACTGTCTTAAATGAGAAAAAGAGAAAACTTATCAGTGAGGGTAAAAAGGTATATGATTTTTCAGTGGGCACACCTGATTTTAAGCCTGAGGAATCATCCATGAAAGCACTTATGGAGGCTGCAAAGGATCCTGATAAATTCAAATATGCTATCGCTGACCTGCCTGAGCTTAAGGAAGCCGTACAGGGATGGTATAAACGCCGCTATAATGTTGACCTTGAAGAAGACGAAATAATGTCCGTCAGCGGTTCTCAGGAAGGACTTGCGCATATTGGGCTGGTTTTATTTAATCCTGGAGATATATGCCTTGTTCCCACACCCTGCTATCCTATATTTGAGATAGGACCTTTCCTTTCAGGTGCTAAGATAGAGTACTATAAACTTAAAGAAGAAAACAATTATGAGCTGGACCTTGACAGTATACCTGAGGAACTTGCTTATAAAGCAAAGGCTATAGTTGTTTCATATCCCGCAAACCCTGTTTCAGCATCAGTAAGACCTGAATTCTATCCCAAACTTATTGCCTGGGCTAAGAAATATAATGTAATTGTTATCCACGATAACGCTTATTCGGAAATAACTTTTGAGGGCTTTGAAGGAACATCATTCCTCTGCTTTGAAGGAGCTAAAGAAGTCGGCGTTGAGTTCAACTCCCTTTCCAAAGCATATAACCTTACAGGAGCGAGAATTTCTTTCTGCCTTGGTAACAGCAAAATCATATCCGAATTCAAAAAACTTCGTTCACAGATAGACTATGGTATTTTCCTTCCTATTCAGTATGCTGCCATTGCTGCGCTCAACAGCCCCATGGACAATATTGAGAAGAACAGGGAAGAATACAGAATCCGCCGTGAAGTACTCAGTGAGGAGTTTGGAAAAGCAGGCCTCCCTGTTAAACTCAGCACAGGAAGTATGTTTATGTGGACAAGAATACCTGAGAAATATAAGAGTTCAAACGACTTTGTTGTAGAACTTATGGAGAAAACAGGAGTTATAGTTACACCCGGTTCTGCCTTTGGCGAAGAGGGCGAAGGATATATAAGAATTGCCCTTACACATACAACCGAAGAAATAAAAGAAGCTGCAAAAGCTATAAAAGAGAGCGGAATGTTCTTATAATAAAAACGAAGGTCTGAGTATTGTCTCAGACCTTTATTTTGTATAAAAATCGTTTTTGTTATTTAAATCGACGACAGCTTTTGGGGGAATGTTGGAGCCAGCTAAGGCAGTAAAAAAGCTCCGTGTCCGAGAATGCGTCTTTAAACACAGACTCGATTGCACGGAGCAGTATTTAGCAATAAACTATATGGCTTACAATAACTTTGGAGCCGCTTATACGTGCCGTCGGTCTATTTGATACACATTTCAGCGGCAGAGCAATTCACAGACCGTGCCGGTTTTTGATTTGCTCACATAGATACCCTTGTTCCGGTTTTTCCGTTTATTCCGTCCCTGGCTGTATTAAGATGGGTAATTATGGCTGTACGGCCTTTTTTGCTTTCGGCAAAGTCAATGGCTGCTTCAACCTTAGGAAGCATTGAGCCTGCCGCAAAGTGACCCTCTGTAACATATTTTTTCATTTCGTCAACCGTAACAGCGTGAAGCTCTTTCTGATTGGGCTTATTAAAGTTTACAGCCACATTTTCAACTGCGGTAAGTATTACAAGACAGTCTGCGTCAAGTTCCTTAGCCATAAGACAGCTGGCAAAATCTTTATCTATAACGGCACCTACACCTCTAAGATGGTTTCCTTCTTCATGGGCTACGGGTATTCCGCCGCCGCCTGCCGCTATAACTATATTTCCGGCTTCCACAAGGGATTTTATTACATCAATTTCAACGATTTCCTTAGGCTTAGGAGAGGGGATAGTTCGTCTGTAGCCTCTTCCTGCATCCTCAGTAACCGTGTAGCCTAATTTTATAAGTTCATCCGCTTCTTCCTTTGTCATAAAACGTCCTATGGGTTTTGAAGGTGATTTAAATGCAGGGTCACTTCTATCGACTACGACCTGAGTTATAAGCGTACATACTCCTTTTTTTATACCTCTGTCCAAAAGTTCTTCACGGAGGGCGTTTTGGATATCATATCCGATATATCCCTGGCTCATAGCGTCACATACAGACATGGGTATAACGGGAAGGTCAGGCTGTGCCTTATGAAGCTCACCCATTGCTATATTTATCATACCTACCTGCGGACCGTTGCCGTGGGAGATGATAACCGTATTTCCGTCTTCAATAAGGTCGGCTATTACTTTTACCGTTTTCTTTACGTTTATCATCTGTTCGGGAAGAGTATCGCCCAGGGCGTTTCCTCCAAGGGCTATAACGATTTTTTTCATATTTTCACCTCTTTTAATGACAACGGAGTGCCTTAAATGGGCACTCCGCTATTAATTTTATATGATACGATTTACTTTTTTATGCGTTCAGGTGCAGCATTGAGCTTTTTGAGCATTTCTACAGGATTTTCAACTTTTGCAAGGAAAATCATAGCTGCGATTATATAGGGTTTGAAGCTTGCTTCTTTATAAAGGGGAACTCTGTATCTGTCAAATACTGTGTCGGCTACTTCACCGGCTTCACAGCTTACGCCTGTTATATCAGCGGGGAGACAGTGAAGATAGAGAGCTTTTCCGTCTTTTGTAAGCTTCATCATTTCTTCTGTGCATTCCCAGTCTTTATGTTCAGCGTTCTGAGCAAGGAGTCTCTGCTCAAGAGCATTGATTCCTTCCATATCTCCCTTTGCATAGAGGTCTGTTCTTTCTTCCATAGCCTTAAAAGGTGCCCAGCTCTTAGGATAAACTATGTCAGCATCTTTGAATGCCTCTTCCATGCTGTTTGTTACTTTAAAGCTTCCGCCTGATTTTTTAGCATTTTCTTCAGCTACTTTCTGAACGTCTTCCATTACTTCATATCCTTCAGGATGAGCAAGAACAACATCCATACCGAATCTTGTCATAAGTCCGATAACACCCTGAGGAACTGAAAGAGGTTTTCCGTAAGAAGGTGAATATGCCCAAGTCATAGCTACTTTTTTGCCCTTAAGATTTTCTACGCCGCCAAACTCATGGATAAGGTGAAGTGTATCAGCCATTACCTGAGTGGGGTGGTCGATGTCACACTGGAGGTTAACGAGAGTAGGGCGCTGTTCAAGCACTCCTGTCTCATATCCTTCCTTTACAGCGTCGGAAAAGTCATGCATATATTTGTTTCCTTTTCCGATATACATATCATCTCTGATACCAACTGTGTCAGCCATAAATGAAACCATATTTGCAGTCTCTCTTAAAGTTTCGCCATGGGCTATCTGTGATTTGCCCTCATCAAGGTCCTGTACTTCAAGACCGAGAAGATTGCAGGCTGAAGCGTATGAGAAACGTGTTCTTGTTGAATTGTCACGGAATATGGAGATACCAAGACCGCTGTCAAAAATCTTTGTTGATTTATTCTGCTTTCTGAGTTCTCTTAAAGCGTCAGCTACAGCAAAAACTGCTGCGATTTCATCGTCTGTCTTTTCCCAAGTAAGGAAAAAGTCATTCATATACATATTTTTATAATCAAGCTTTTCAAGTTTTTCTACTAATTTTTCAAATTCACTCATTTTTAATCCTCCGAATATCAGCCTTTGTACATCATAGGAACAGCTGCGTAAACAGCAGCGCAGTTAATAAGATCCTGCTTCCAAGTCTTTTCGTTGGGAGCGTGAGCCTCTTTTTCTTTTCCGGGTCCGAATCCGATGCAGGGGATTCCGTAACGTCCCATAATGGATACTCCGTTTGTTGAGAATGTCCATTTATCTACAACGGGTGTTCCGAGAATATTTGTATGTGACTCAACAAGAGCTTTGCATGCAGGGTGGTCCTCAGGAATTACCCATGTAGGGAAGTATGATTCTGTAGGGTATGAAAGACCTTTCCAGCTGGGTCTTGCATAGTCATACATTGTAACTTCAGCATTGTATTTCTGAACAGAAGGGAGAGCCTTTATCTCATCAAGGGCTGAAATATATGTTTCTCCGTTTGTAAGTCTTCTGTCGATGGATATTGCGCACATATCAGCAACGGCACAGCGTGAGGGTGAGTTGAAGAATATTTCGGAAATGGTAAGTGTTCCTTTTCCTAAGAATTCATCATAGTGAAGCTTATCATTGAGAGCTTTAACTTCTCCGATGATATCAGCCATCTTGTAGATAGCGTTGTCGCCTCTTTCGGGTGCTGAACCATGGCAGCTTACACCCTGTACCTGAACACGGATTTCCATACGTCCTCTGTGTCCTCTGTATATCTTGTTGTCTGTGGGCTCTGTAATTACTACGAATTCGGGTTTTACCTTGTCTTCGTTTATTATGTACTGCCAGCAGAGTCCGTCACAGTCTTCTTCCTGAACTGTTCCTGTTACAAGAACCGTAACATCGTCAGGTATAAGACCGAAGTCCTTCATAATTTTTGCTCCGTAAACTGAGCTTACGATTCCGCCAAGCTGGTCAGAAGCTCCGCGTCCGCCGATTTCTTCTTCTGTTTCATAGCCTTCATAGGGGTCAAATGTCCAGTTTACGATTTCTCCTATACCAACAGTGTCGATATGAGCGTCAAAAGCGATTATTTTTTCGCCTTTGCCCATATATCCCAGAATATTTCCCATGGGATCAATAACAACTTTGTCGAATCCTACAGCGTTCATTTCCTGTTCGATTCTTTTGATAACAAGTTCTTCACCGCAGCTTTCGCCGGGGATTGCAATAAGATCTCTTAAAAACTTTGTCATTTGGGGAAGATAACCCTTAGATGCTTCCTTGATTTTTTCAAAATCCATTTTAAATTCCTCCAGTCATTTTTTTACCCATGTCAATATAGTTGTATAGTGTGAACTTTGATATATTAAAATAAGCGGCAACCTTATCTCCGGACCTGGTTATTAAAAAAGCACCGGACTCATTGAGAAAGTGTATTGCCTTTATCTTATCGTCCTTTGTCATAAGGGCGACGGGTTTTCCTATAAGTTTGACGGACTGCTCGATAAGCTCGTCAAGAAGTGTTTCTACATTTGAAGTGATTTTAGGTGCGTCTTTTTTGGAATCAACACTTCCCGTAAATGACCTTAGGGCATTTTCAGCCATGGCCAGATAAGTCACATCAAAATTTATTGAGAACACTCCGTCTATCTTGCCTTCGTCGTTTTTAATATATATGGTCGAGGAACGAAGGATTTTGCCGTCTGCCGTTTTGGTAAAGTATGAGAAATGGTCTTCCGCCGAACCGTCTCCCATAACGGCGTCTATTACAGCCTGAGTAGGTCCGTCACCGACTTTTCTGCCTGTAACATGGCCGTTTTCTATGGAAGAAATGGAACTTATCATTTCATCTCCCGGTTTTATATCGTGTATAACTATTTCGCAGTTTTCCCCAAACTGAGCAGCCAATCCGTGGCTCAGACGAGTTAAAAAATCTAATATTTTTTTATCCATGGGCCATCATTCCTCTCTGGTTCTTATAATTATAATAACATATTGAACCATAAAATCAATAGATTTTTTAGAATATCAAAAAAAATTTTAGATTGCTGAAAAAGCCTTAAAAATCATAATCCGTTGACATTGATAATCAATACATATATGATTAAATTAAAGTGATAAAGAGTAAAAATAACAGGAGGGATATTTATGAATTTTAAACTTACACCGGACCATGAGGCTATTATTGCCGACGTTAAAGCTTTTGCCAAAAAGG
>OGYF01002491.1_pt1 | contig 13787 bp, 9 predicted proteins | sample 1576451 | NCBI WGS metagenome assembly OGYF01 (sample SAMEA3541505, study PRJEB24748) | human gut metagenome | biome: human gut; feature: human-associated habitat; material: faeces | place: China | collected 2012 | reverse complement strand
GGTAACTGTTTCTGTCTTTTTGTTTTCTCTGCCGTTTACTTTTGTTACCAGTTTAAAAAGAACGGTATGCCTGTCTGCTGCATGGTGGATATCTGCTGAAAACTGCGTAATGTTTTCTGCAAGAATTTCCGAAGTCCCCATAGAAGCTGTACCTGTACCGCTTCTAAGTCCCTGCGTGGACAAGGTTAACCTGCCGCTATCTGCATCCCATATAATCACTGCATATACCGGCTGACCGTCTTCTGTACTTTCGTCTTCACTTCCGATAAAAAGCGTTTTCGTCTGATTAAGAGGACTTTCCATATCACTGTCCATTTCTATTTTCTCACCCGGATCGGTTGTCGTATTTTCCCCTTTTGTATAATACATACTTAAATTTGCATTCATCGCCAGACTTTCAAGCTGGTCTAATGCATCCTGCATCTCAATCTGTGCCTGCGCTCCTCCGGAAGTATGTCGGTAACTTCTGACAGCTCCGGCCGCGAAAGTAAGGAACACACCGGAAAATATCGTACCGATCGCTACCATAACGATTAATTCGATCAGAGTAAGTCCTCTGTTATCTTTTCTCATTTATATACCCTTTTTGTGTATCCTTTCTCTTATATCGTTGTACTCATCGTTACCTTTCCTGTTTTCTGATGAAGTGTAATGATACTTTTCTTCATCCTTCCACTAACTCGGATATAGCAGCATACTGCTTCCACATTGTTTGATTTTAAATCATGATAGGTAAGATCTTTATTATTTTCGGTAAGATTTTCATTATTTTCAAGAAAGCTTTCTACCTCATCTGTTGTGACTTGTTCCTCCTGCAAAGCACGAAAACCTCCTTTATTTCTGTCAATCGTAAAAAGCAGAGCATGGGTCTCTCCCTCTTTTATCTCCTGATAGTTCTGACCATTGATTTCGCCTTTTTGATATAAATCATCAAGTTTATACTCTATTTTTGTCTTTGCCGGAGCAATCTTCTGCTCATCTGTCCAGACCATTCCGGATTTTTTCCCTTTATAGATGCAGTAGCTTATGTAATAGCCATCGCTCTTTTTTTCCAGTTTCATTTCTGCTACAAGCTGGCTTGCCGCCTCGGTCCTAAGCCGTTCAAATCCTGTCTTTATCGACTTTGCCGCTCTTGCTGCCCTGTAATCGATCAGGCTGTTTAACGAAGGAATGAGTATACCAAGTAAAATAGCAAAAATGCTTACGACAACGATCATTTCTACTAATGTAAATCCTCTATTTGTAAACTCTTCATTTGTAAACCTTTTATTTGCAAATACTCTGTTCGTAACACTTTTGTTTACAAAGCTTTTCTTTTTCAAAACTTTTGGATTCACCATGTTTCTCACCCCTTTCTACGTTAAAATTTATTTTCCAGACGTATTTTCCAGGCGTAACTTATTTTCTCTCCCAGTTTTTATAAGTCACATAATCTTCTATATGATACACCTCAGAATCTTTATCACTGTTTCCACTGTCATTCGATGTCTGACTGTTTCCAAGAACGTATTTATCCCCCTCCCAGAAGAAATCTTTCGGAGAAGTCTTCCCATTATTTATCTGCGACTGAAATGCTTTTGCCGCATCAAGCGGAGAAGAGAGAAGTTTCGCACCCGGCTCTAAGGTAATCGTTCCCTTTGCCATGATGATTCCTGAAAATGTAATACCGGCTTTTATCCGGACATCTCCGGTACAGACAACAAGACGGAGTTTATCCGGACGGTGTTCGCCGTTTCCATTGCCAATGACAAGCTCTTTATCCGCACCGTTTACGGACGTTTCTTTTGTCTTTATTGTACTTTCTTCTAAAGCCGCTTTAGATGCGCTCTCATCTTTTACTAAAAAAGTACTTTTCTTTCCATTATGTGCCATGATGGTCTGTAATCCGCCATCTTCCTGACTGGCTGTAAATGTACAGGATTTTTCGCTCTGATCGTAGATGATGTTTCCTTCGTTTTTCCCATGGGATTCAATAAATTGTACCATTTCTTTTTCATTGACAAGATTATCAAATACATCTCTGCCTACTGCTGTCTCATTGTGAGAAATACCGTCACTGTCCTTCACCTCTGTCTTTAACAGGTCATAGCTTCCGATCATCTTTCGCTTTAAAGCATACCACATATTCTGGTATCCTGTTTCTTCTTCCGTTACCGTCTGAGAATTCTCTTCGACTGTGGCACCGTCAAGATTACCGGTCTTTTTCTCCCCGTCATAAGATAAAATATTTCCTCCAACGACATATCGAAGATACGCTGTCTGGTCTTTTACGTAAATTCCAGAAGTATTTTTTTCAAAAGAATCCTGTCCTTTAAAATAAAACGACAGATAGCCATCCATCATTTTTTTTAACGATGGATTCTTCTTATAGTAAACCTGCATAAAGTCCGATGCCTTTTTCTCATCAGTAAAGTTAAGATAAAAGTACACATAACCTCCGGCGCTGCTGCCGTCATTGTAAAAAACGGTCTGTATTGGTTCTTCTGCATCAACCCCCGTCTCTTTTAATGTTCGGTTTCCTAATTCCTTAACCACCTTATCTGTCCTGGCAATGTTTTTAGCAAACTTTTTTATTTTTGTCTGCACTGTAGCTGCATTGTCCTCTATTGTATCAATTTCAGCAGCTTTCACATAGGTATTATAGTCCATCGGATTGTGATAGTCTTTTTGTGCTGTTCCAAGCAGAGAATCCGGTACAAGGTAGGCAAGCTGCGTTCCTTTTACAGTCACACTCTCTCCGGTCAGCACATCTGTGCTGTTGCCTGATGCTCTACTTGTTGACAGCGCTTTACTCGCGATATAGTTTTTTCCGGCAAGCAGCAGACGCTCTAAACCGGACATATCAAGAGTCGTACTCTTTCCGTTGATTGTGATTGCACTTGAAAGAGCCGCCGCGGTCTTCTTTTCATAAGTATTGGCAGTAGGAATGCTTTCAACGCTGTATGTTCCATCCTGATTTTTCTTTGGATATCCATATTCTATACAGTTTTCGGAGTTCAATGCCGACTCCACAGCTCCATAGCCATAATATTCTCCGGCAAGCTTTACATAACTTCCGCTTCCTGCCTTTATAGTAAGGTCATCTGAAAGATACGTCTTCCCTAAAAGCTCTGCCTTTGCCGAAGAAAGATTTACTCCCTGCGCCCACAATGTTGTTTCCGCTGCGCTGTTAAATGTGCTGTTTTGTGCAAGGGATACTTCTCCAGCACAGACGATTCTCTCTCCCTTTGAAATATTTAAGGCTCGATTGGGTGCTAAGTAGATGCTGGCATCCTTTACATTGACAGCAACACCCTTAAGCTTCGTTTCCGGTACAAGACCTGCATAAACACTTCCCTGAATCTCACTGTCCTCTGTCCCGCTGCCTGTACCCTGCTCACAGTATATCCCCTTACCTGCAACAACGATCATGTTCATAAGATCGGGCAGGGTAGATGGTGTCGGATACTGAATCGGTGGAACTGCCAGTGCAATATTAGTCCGGATGATTGCCGCATATCCCTTTTCGTCAACATAAATAACCTTTACATTTCTTACGGTAATCTTTTTCTTCGTGGGATCTACTGTCATTTTCGCTCCAACATTTACCGCGGAATCCTGCGAAGACTCTTTTTCTGCTACTGCTGTTACTACAAGGGACTCCTTTGTTTTATCAAAAGAATCTTCTTTATCAAGATCAACATAGTTACGAAGCTTTGTAATGTCATAATAGCCAGGTCTTCTCTCACTGCCCCGCAGACGTTCTTGTAAAATCGTGAAAAATTCTCTTTCATATGCCGCCTGTCTCTGCGCATCCATCGCCGCATCACCCGATTTTACACTTTCAGTATAGCTTTCCATTACATTCGTGTAGGCTTCTGACATTGCTTCCGCAACGTCTTCCTGTAAGCCGGTACGGATTTCTTCTAAGGCACGTTCTGCTGTGTAAAAAGCATCTTTTTCCTTTAAATTGGACATCTTCATGCGAAAGTTTGCTATAACGATATAAGCGACAAGCATCACAAGAATACCGACAAGACCTACGGCAAGAATGACCGTAATCAGGGAAAATCCACTATTTGATTTTGTTTGTAACTCTCTTTTTGCTCTCATTTATTCCACCTGCTCTTCTTTATCCGGCATACTTTTTAATTTTCCTTTGAACCGTCTAACGTAAGAATCTTATCTTCCTCCGGGAAATTCCTTCCTGCGGCTCCTGCTTTATAAACGCTTACCTTTACCGTATAGATTCTGTCATATGCCTCTTTTACATCAAGCGAATTAAAATCGAGTACCGTCTTTGCACTGTTTCCACTTGCCTTCTTTGTAAATCCACCATCTGTAATCTCTTTATAAACAAGCTTCATCTGACTAAGCTTTGGACGGCAGCTTTGTGTCAGATTACTGATATCATAATCTAAATTGCTGTACCTGTGCCCGGTAAAGCCCTAAGTTTGTATTCCAGTTCACATTCCCTTTCGCCGTCGGATTCTCTTCAATTGTAAGAGCCATACGGTAATTCGCTTCCTGTGTCGATGTCGGCGGATTCTTTTCATGCGTATTCTCTGTCATCGGAATCTGCTTTGTCACATACAGTTCAAACTTTAAATTATCGGTATTGTCTACTACGATCTCATCTAACGGATTGACACTGCTTGTCGATTTATAATTGGGGTAATAAAAAACATAGATTCCTTCCAGATCATTTCCTGCTTCTGAGCTGTAAAACGCCGTATACGCACTGACATACGTACAAAAGCACCCCGGTATCCAGTTAGGATCGGACTGGCTTTTTCCAAGGTTCTTTCCATGACATGGGCAGATTGTCATCGTCTCATATGGATTATCCGGATTTTGGTAAGGATAGGTCCACAGAGTATATCTTGCCTTCGCCGTAATAACACCAGCTTCTTTTGTCACTTTAATCTCAAGAATACGCTTTGTGTTCGCATAAACATCCGCATAATTTAATTCTGTCGGCCCGCTCACACCGGTGGAATTGTCTTCTCTGTATTTTTTTTGTGCCTCTGCGAGCTGTTCCTTTAACATCGTCTCCATCGCATTCTGATCCCAGTCCTGATCCATGATCAAAAATGCATTCTTTTCGGTGTTAAGTTTTGAAATATTTGGCATGAGATAATCATTCTTCCCTGCCTTTTTCCCGGAAGTATTTTTCTTATAACCAGAGCTTTTACTTCCATCAAACTCCACTAACGTATCAAAAGTATTGTTTTGATTTTTAATCCCTTCCATGGAAAAATAATACTTTGATGCATTACTTCCCTTTGTTCTTGGAAGAAAGGTATAGGTCTTTCCTTTATCAATAGAAAGAATGGATGCGGTCACTTTATCTGCATCATTTCCTGCCTCTTCATAAAGTCTCGCTTTTTTATAGGTATCCTCTGTCTTTAAAAGTTCTTTTGTAATTACAGTGGAAGTGTCTGTAGTTTTAGAAGAATCCTCCTGCAAAAAACGAAAGCGGTTCTCCTTCGTGATCGGGTTCACCGGATAATTAAAAGCAAGTGCAGTCTGTGCAAATGTCTTTGCTTTCATCTCTTCCATAATATTTTGTGCGATTGTTGTCGCAGAAAGATACGTTCCCGACTTTTTATTTAATCTTGAGGAACTGACAAATCCACGAAAAAGAATAAGCGCGAGAACCATAAAAATACTGACTGCAGCAATGATTTCAACCAAGCTCATACCTGCGTTATCCTGCCTTACTGTTTTTTTGTCCATTACAGTCACTTCCTTTCCCGCGCTTTTTCTTATTTGTTTTTCTTTTCTAATGTACCAAACAGATTTTTCTTACCATAGATCGATGTTCCTGCATCCGGCTCATGATACTGCGTTCCAATTCCACTCATCGAATAAATATTTACGGTAAGTGTTCCGGTAAGCCCGCCGGTTCCAGAGTCAAAGGTCATCGTAATACTGTCAACTGTCATTCTTCCTGTCTGGCTGTTAATATATGTTACCGCCTTCTTCAGATTCTCATAACTTCCTTTATAGCTAAAGGTATCCTGTGTCCGGTATAAGGTCGGACTGTCTTCCACCAGGGCATCATCGGTCTGCTTTTGTGTCTCCGTACTTTCCTGCGTATTTCCCTCGATCGCATCTACCTGTTCCTTTGTCGCCGCATTGTCCTGCTCACTTAATGTCTGCTGCTGTTCATCTGCTTCTTCACTTACGGTTCCATCTTCCGAAACCATCAGCCGCACACCGGTTCCGACCGTATCAATCGTGATTCCCGCCGCCTTTTCAATATTCTGGGCAAGAACAATTCCGTCTTCCTCTTTAATATCGGCTGGAAACTTCTCGCAATATGTGTCAATCTCCTCTTGCATATTCTGCGTTTCCCTCTGATAATAGTCCTTTTTTTCCGCCATGGAAAGCAGTTCATTCAGACGGGAATCTAACCCTTCATTCTGTACAGCAGTTTCCGAAGCCCTCTCCATCTGCGGACGAAACACCAGCATATAACTTACCACCATTAAAAGGACACCAAACAGCATTAATAACATTCTTTTTTCTCTGTTTGATATACTGGAAAAATCTAAATTCATGCTTTCTGCCTCCTGCTACTGCTGTGTCTCTGCCATCGCTGCCGGCTGTGTATAAACAGCCGTTACTGCCATTGTTACGATACCGCTCTCATCCTCTGTCGTTCCCGTTGTTGCTACGGAAGTTAACGACGTAAACTTACGAAGCTGCATCAGCGTATTTGCCGCTTCCTTTTTGTTTGCTGCCTCAAAGGAAAAAGAAACTCCCTCTCCCGTTGAAGTAAAGCTCTGTATTACAAGGGTGGAAGGCATCTTCTGTTCTAGTTCCTGTAAAAATGCAACCAGACTTTCATTCGGTGTATTTGTATAATCATACATCTGTTCATACTGGCTGTACTTTTCCTTCATCGAATTATATGCATTGTAAACAGTCTCTGCAGATTCGTTCTTTGTAATCTCTGTATTAAGCTTCTTCTGTCTCTGCGTCTGGTACAGACGATTTCCAAGAGAAAATACAACAAGAACAACCGAAGCAATGGCACCAATCATAAATACAACAACGGCCCCGCGAATATCCTCGCCGTCATGCTTCTTTCTTCTGCCCTGACCTCTCTTTGCTTTTTCCATTAAATTGGCACTGTTGCTGTCTACACCAAACAGGGCAATATAAATGGCTTCGGCATTCCCGCCTTCCTCACCTGCCGCAAACTTATGTCCTTTCACAGACTTTAATGCCGTAACCTTCTGTGCAAGCTCATGTGATAACAGCTCTGTCACACCAAGAACTGCCGCACCAATTCCGCAGCACTCAATCGTATCGAAGCCGCCTCCCGGATTTCTTGCAAGATAATAGTCCATGATTCGAGAAATATTCCCTACCAGATAACGGAGATTCTGGGACACTTCCGTTCTTGCTTCTTTGATCTCCTCTGTCTCATCCTCAGGTTCTATGATAACAGAATCCGGATTCAATGTACGCTTTACACAGTTTTGCCGCATCATAAGGGCAAGTGCTTCCTCATAAGAAAGATGTTCTCCAAACACAGGAAACATCTGCACTGCCTCGACTGCCCCGCTAATACCGTAACCAATATTTCTCTGCATACGCAGTTCTCCGTCACGAACGACTGAAACGAGCATCGCATCCTCTTCGATTTTGACAAGCATATGTGTACCTGCTGCGTAGGCCGGGCGCACTGCCATGTAAACACTGTCACCAATCGGTGCCAGACAGGACAAAAGCAATCCTGCCGCCTCTGCAAGCTGCCCATATGACTTAGCCAGATCTTTTGGACAGGCATAGACCATCAGATGATACTTCTTTTCTTTTTCCTTTCCCTCTCCCTCTTCTTCCACATCAATGATACGATAGGAAATAATATATTCTGTCGGTTCAATCGGGAAATAATCTGCTGCATTCATCTCAATTAAATCCTGAATCCGGTTTTTCTTAATAAAAGGAATACGAATCTCTCTGCTGGCAATCCGGCTCGATGCCACGATAAAACGAACCTTCCTTGCAGAAATCTTTCTTGCGAGCAATTCATTTTTCAGCTGTTCTCCAAGTCCCTGTACATCCTGAATTAATCCATCCTCTACAAGTCCCTGCGATACCGGAAAACGAAAGCATCGGCGTATACTGCTGCCCTTCTTCTCGTCTTTCATCTCAGCCACACGTATTTCTGACACACCGACCTCTATCGTTAATATATTCGCCATCCTGCTTTCCTCCAACGTACGTATATTATGAACTCTTCCTGCTTTGCATTGTTGTAATGATCTGCCATGATCCTTATTTTTCCCATATAAAAATACAGGCTGCCTCATTCCCATACAGCATGGAACGAAAACCTTTACGGTTTCCTGTACTTTTATATATGAAAAATCACATTTCTTAACATATAGCTTCCATGTACTTTTCTTATTCCTGTTTGTTAAACAAGTCGGTGCACTGACACAACGTGTCAGCACACCAGTAAACTAAGGTACCAGTCAATCCATCGTTCTCCAAAAAGTGCCGCAAGAAAAATACCTGCCGCAAGATACGGTCCCATCGCAAGGACGTGACCTTCTCCACTTACTTTCATTCGAAGAAGATGAAGTACGGAACCAAGAATACAGCCCAGTAAAAATGCCAGAAGGATCTTCTGCCAGCCAAGCAGCAGCCCGCACGCTGCCATCAGCTTGATATCTCCTCCTCCGATCGCTCTGCCCTTGGAAAGAAGATACAAAACAAACAAAACACCACTGACACATACTGCACCAATGAGGTGGCTTCGCCATTCCTCTTTTTCAAGAAAAACTGCCACCACTCCCAAAACTCCTAAGAATACATTGATCCCAAACGGAATTTCAAAGGTTCTCCAGTCAATGACCGAAAGCGTAAGTAATGCCGATGCCATAAGGCTGTACAGCACACTCATCCCATTCATGCCATTTACAAGAAATACAGCTACCCAGAGGATGCCATTTACCGCTTCCACAACCGGGTACTGCACAGAAATCACCGCCTTACACTGACGGCATCTGCCCCGCAAAAACAGCCAGCTAAACAGCGGAATCAAGTCAAACCATCGCAGTTTTGCCCCACAGCTCATGCAGTGGGACGGAACTTTCACGATGGACTCTCCCTCCGGCAGCCGGTAAATGCAGACATTTAAAAAGCTGCCAACGACAATGCCGAACAGGAAGATTGTTACATATGGTATTAATTCTAATAAAAGAAGCATAGGAAAAATCTTTCTTTATTTAGTGGGGGTTAACGGGTTGCCAAGGTTCTCCGGTGGAGAATAGCTGCTATGGGACTATTTTCCTGTTGTTGCTGCTGTTTTATTTATATAATTAGCAAGAGTATCTGGAGTATAGGTAACTGTTGTACCACCATCCTGTGCTACCTTAATTATTGCTGAAATAGAGTCTGCATTAGTGCCCTTATTATCCCATTTATTAGATTTTAATTTGGTTTTTGCCCAATCAGGAGCGGCCTCATCTAAAGCTTTTTTTGCCACTTTTTCATTATCCGCTTTTTTGGTAGCAGATTCAGCTGTAACTGTTGTTGCAGTCTTACCAATCGTAATCGTATATCTATCCTCTGGTAATGTTTCTTCCGCATCGGCTGCATATACCTGAATTGCTCTTACCATCTCATCTAAGTTGCTTGCATCTGCAGACTTTCTTGATTTCTCTACATATTTAAGGTACTGTGGTGCTAAGAGACCTACTAAGATTGCCAGGATTGCAACTACGATGATTAACTCTACAAGAGAGAATCCTTTGTTATCATTTTTCTTTTTGTTAAGGAATTTTAACATACTCATTTCTCCTTTTCTTTTGTATGTACTTCTCACACATTTCTTTGTTCTGCCTTTGAATCAGGCACAAAAAATACTTCGATACATATCTGCTTTATTTTAGTTTCCCGTAACGGCTTCGTACTAACTGCCTGCGGCAGTTGATGGACCGTTACATTGATCTATGATGATCGCAGTCTCCCTATGCCAAGACCGCATGTCACCCGTATGTTTATCAGAGGGTATCTAATCCCTCATACATTGCGGCAATCGGAAGGATGGACGCAATGACTAAAGAGCCGACAACGACTGCCATAAATACGATAATTAATGGCTCCATTGCGGCGAGGATGGTCTGTGTGGTAATCTCCACTTCTTCGTCATAGTAGTCGGCAAGTTTATGAAGCATCTGTTCTATATTACCGGTTTCCTCACCAATACCTGTCATATCGTATACCATCGGCGGGAAGATTCCGGCATCTCTTAAAGGTTCCGATAGCGGAATACCCTTCATAACTTCTTCTCTGGCATTCTGAATTGCGATCGCGTAATGAACATTCGTTACAATTCGTGAAACAATGTCTAAACAGTCAACCATCGGCACACCGGCGGCAAGCAGGGTGCTGGCGGTTCTTGCGAACCGGGAACAGTTTGACTTTACAACAAGCTGTCCAAATAGTGGAAGCTTCCTTTTTATCGCATCAATGTTCTTTCTTCCGGCTTCGGTCCGGTAATATGCCTTATAACCGGCGAACAGAGCTGCGAACACTGCCACGATCAGATAGATATGCGTTCCTGCCCACTCACTCAGTCCCATAACGAACATCGTAAATGGCGGCATCTCCATATCAATCTCTTTAAACATATCTATAAAAATAGGAATAACATATAAAAGCATAACGCCGATAACACCGATACAGGCAAGGACCAGTATGATCGGATAAACGGTTGCTTTCCGGATTGTTGCCCTTAGCTTGGCATCCTTCTCAAACTGCTCTGCCATTCGGGAAAATGCCATCTCTAAGTTACCGGCACTTTCTCCGGCTTCTACCATACTGATCAGCATGGACGGGAAGATATCCCCCTCTCCACGCATCGCATCTGCCAGTGTATTTCCCTTTTCGATGCTCGTTAAAACCTGTGCGATCGACTTTTTTAACTTTTTATTTTCCGTCTGTTCCTCCAGCATCACCAGCGCTTCCTTCATGGCAACGCCGGCCTCTAAAATGCTGACGAACTGTCGGCAGAATACGGAAAGATCACGCGGACTCAGCTTCTTTCCAAATGAAACCGCAACATCAAGCTGCCTGCTCTGTTCTTCTAAGGAAAGAATGACATACCCATCCTTTTTTAAGAATTCTTTGGCACTCTCCTTATTCGCTGCTTCTATCTTGCCCCGCTTCTCTTTTCCTGATTTATCTGCCACGATATAGAAATAACCCGGCATCTTTCTTCCTTCCTGTAAAATCTATAAAAACCTATACAAAATTAATCTTTTTATTCATTGCCACAGGGTCCTGTGCATAACTAACTGCCGCCTCCCCGTCAATCATCCGCCTCATATACAGATCATACAGCGCGTCGTCCATCGTCTGCATTCCAAGACGCTTGCTTGTCTGGATAACCGAAGTAATCTGGAAGGTCTTCCCTTCACGAATAAGATTACGGACGGCATTATTCGCAAATAATACTTCTAACGCAGCCACCCTTCCATTCCCATCTAAGCGCTTCAAAAGCTGCTGGGATACGACACATTCTAATACGGCAGCAAGCTGGATCCGTATCTGCTGCTGCTGATCTGGTGGGAATACATCAATAATTCGGTCAATCGTCTTATCTGCCCCGATCGTATGAAGGGTGGACAGGACCAGATGGCCTGTCTCAGCGGCAGTGATTGCTGTTGAGATCGTCTCTAAATCTCTCATCTCTCCTACTAAAATAACATCGGGATCTTCCCTCAGTGCGGCACGCAATGCCTTCGCATAATTCTCCGTATCACTGCCAATCTCTCTCTGATTTACAATAGACTTATCATGTCTGTGCAAATATTCGATCGGGTCTTCTAATGTGATGATATGGTCTGCCCGGGTACGGTTAATGACCTGGATTAAAGAGGCAAGTGTTGTGGACTTCCCGCTCCCGGTCGGTCCGGTTACAAGGACAAGCCCTCTCCGCTTCTCTGTCACTGCGACAACCTCCGGCGGCAGTCCAAGCTTTTCCGGCTCTGGAATGTCAAATGGCAGTGCCCGCATAACGCTTGCGAGCGTTCCTCTTTGCTTAAATACATTCACACGAAAGCGCCCGACACCGGAAATCGCATAGGCAAAGTCTGTCTGTCCTGTCTTTTCCAGCTCTTCTTCATGTCTTTTATCTAATAATGGCAGAATCAGATTCCTTACATCATCTGGCATCAGCTTCTCTTCTCCCCCTGTATGGAGTACACCGTCAATACGGTAGTTCGGCGCTCTGCCAACAGAAAGATGAATATCGGAAGCCTTACATTCTACTGAACGAATCAGAATTTCATTTAAATCATACATACTATCGCTCCTTAAGATTCCTGAAGTACCTCTTTACTCATACGAAGCTTTCTGCAGCTCCTCAATCGAAGTAATCCCTGCAAGAACATCCCGGACACCATTCTCACGAAGTGTCCGCATTCCATTCCTTTTTGCGGCATGAATCAGATTCTTTGAATCACTGCCTTCTGCAATGAGTCTCTGAAGCTCCTCGTTCACTTCCATGATCTCAAAGATACCCTTTCTTCCATAATAGCCGGTATCATTACAAAGATTACAGCCGGCCGGCTCATAAATCTCCACAGCTTCTTCTTCCGTAAGATGCATGATCCGCTTCTCCTCTGCAGATGCCAACCGCTTCTTACGGCAGTATGGACAAAGCTTTCTTACAAGACGCTGTGCGATCACACCCACAACAGAATCTGCTAACATATACCGTTCCACTCCCATATCGACCATTCTGTCAAGGGTTCCAGTCGCATTATTCGTATGTAAGGTAGATACAACCAAATGTCCTGTGATTGATGCCTGTACCGCAATCGATGCTGTCTCACTGTCACGAATCTCTCCGATCATGATAATATCCGGGTCCTGTCGAAGAATGGAACGAAGTGCCGTTGCAAAGGTAAGATTCACTTTATTATTCACCTGAATCTGATTAATGCCTTCTAATGCTGCCTCCACCGGATCTTCTACCGTAACAATATTCACTTCATCTTTGTTCAGTTCAGAAAGGGCAGTATAAAGCGTTGTGGACTTCCCACTTCCTGTCGGTCCGGTTACAAAAATGATACCATGCGGATGAGACATCATATGATCGAATCTTGCCAGCTCATCCGGTGCAAATCCCAGCTCCTTCTTATCCTTCGTCAGATTCACCTTAGAAGAGATTCTAAGAACAAGCTTCTCTCCATATACCGTAGGTACCGAAGAAACCCGGACATCATATTCCTGTCCGTCAATCACAAGAGACAGTCTTCCATCCTGTGGCTTTCGCTTCTCTGCGATATCCATACCTCCCATAATCTTAATACGAGTGGAAATAGCTGGAAGCAGGCTGTTATCATATTCCATCCTTGTACATAACGCACCATCAATACGGTAACGCACCCGCACCTTATTCTCTAAAGCTTCAATATGAATATCGCTGGCTCTCTGCCTTACGGCCTGTCCTAAAATCGAACGGACAAGCTGTACGATCGGTGCATCATCAATCCCACTGTCATCTGCTGCCACTGCTACATTCCCTCGAAGCTGCGCCCTCTCCCTTGCAAAACGATTCACCGCCTCAATATTCTCTGCCTCACCGTAATTCCGATCAATTGCCGATCTGATTTCTCTTCTCGTTGCAATATACGGCTCAATCTGCATATTCGTTACGATAGCGATATCATCAATTGCCTCCATATCAAGAGGGTCTGCCATCGCAAGATGAAGAATATTCGCATTATAGGGATCGACCTCAAAAGGAAAGACAGTATACTTCTTAAGCAGCT
>OGYF01002489.1_pt1 | contig 13791 bp, 2 predicted proteins | sample 1576451 | NCBI WGS metagenome assembly OGYF01 (sample SAMEA3541505, study PRJEB24748) | human gut metagenome | biome: human gut; feature: human-associated habitat; material: faeces | place: China | collected 2012 | reverse complement strand
CGCCCGAATTTTTTCGGGCGACAGCACCTCACCTTTGACAAGGGAGGCAAGTGTGTTGGTGGTTTTCGAGCGATAGTGTAAATGCAAAGCAAACAGGCATATATGGATGTTGGCATTACGAAAAGTGGGTGGGATAGTGCGGGTTTGGGAGGGTTGGTGTGACAATCCCTCAGTCTTGCGACAGATAGGGCTGAATAGATATTAAGGATGCTTGAATCGCAGAGCATGACAATTTATGATAAGAAGTAGCCTTGTCGCAAGCCAGCTCCCTTTACTCAAGGGAGCCAAGTGTGATAGTGCAAGGCAAGGGATAGTGCGGTTTTGGGAGGGTGGTGCGGGGCAAGGGTTGGTGTGACGATCCCTCAGTCTTGCGACAGATAGAACTGAGAGGATATTAAATATACTTGAATCGCTGAGCAAGGCAATCTATGATAAGAAGTAGCCTTGTCGCAATCCAGCTCCCTTTGGCAAGGGAGCCAAGTGTGATAGTGCAAGGCTAGGGATAGTGCGGTTTTTGAGGGTTGGTGCCAGTGCTGTTGTACAGATAAAGTCACGAAAATATTAACTCCTTGTCGGTGCGGAAAATGTTTTAGGCAGTGCTTGGCAAAATATTTCACTTGAACGGTGGCTGTAGGGCGCCGTTTTTTGTATTATATGCCGCATTTATGACCGTTTGCGCCGTTATAACAACCGTTCGTGCCAAAAAGTTGAAATCGCAAAGCAAATGAGTTATGATATAATTATAAAATTATAAGGGGGAGAAGTATGCTCATCTGCGTTTACGATACCGCAAACGAGGCGGAGATACTGAAAGCGAAAATAACACAAATCGCAACGGCGGCATATCGAAGAATTGCCTACAGGATATGTCAGAGGTATGAGAGCTTTGCGAAGGAGTGTAAGACGGCTGACCTTATAATCGTGCTTGCCGACGGAGCGGACGGTATGGAGGGCGTTATTGCGGCGAAGAATGCCGACAGGGACACGCCTGTAATATGGCTGTCGGACGATGAGGGATTCGGGGCGCAGTCATACAGGCTTGGCTGTACCTATTTCCACAAGAAGCCGATACCGCTTGAAAAGCTGAAGGAGGCACTGCATAAGTGCAGGTGCATGGCATAAGCACGGGTAAATCTACAGGAGGAAAAACATGAAGAAAAAATTTGTACGGCTCATAAGTGCGGTGCTGTCTGCGGCAATGACGTTGACGGCTGTACCGTTATCGGCATTTGCCGAGGGCGAGGCACATACGCATGACGGCGAGAGCAATGTCATCACGACACCGCTTGATTTCAGAGAAAAAACAGCGGACGAAAACGGTGTCGGCTGGAGCTGGGATTATGACACAAAGACGCTGACACTTGACGGAGTGAACATTCAGACGACAACCGACAGTATGAGCGTCGTAACAGTCCCCGACGGCACGGAGATAGTGCTGAACGGTAACAATACTATCGTACAGACGAACACCGACGACAGCGATACATACGTTCTCAGTGCCGTAAATACGGATACTACCAACTGTGACGGCACAATGACGATCAGCGGCGACGGTGTGCTGAATGCAGAGAACCGATCTACAGACAGTATGGCACGCTCTCTCGGCGGATCAATAATCCTGAACGGCGGTACAGTAAACGCAACAGGTACTGTAAAGACAAATTCGCTTGAAATACATAATGACGGTGTGCTGAACGCAAATGCGACAACTGCATCTATTGAGGGTGTGGCTGTCAATGTCGGCGGCAGTATTACTGTTGACGGCAACGGCAGTCTTACTGCAGTAGGTTGTGCTAATGAATCTACGTTAAACAGTGCAATATTGCTTACCAGTAATTTCGACAAAATTTCCGTCAGCGGAAACGGCAGTATTACTGTGCCTGAAGGCAATGCAGCGAAAGTCGGAATATACTACAGCGGAAACAACGGCGACGGAATGGATGCCGAAATAAGCGGCGGTAAGGTCACTGCTTATGGTGCTAAGTATGGCATTTACAAAGTAAACCTTATAATGAGCGGTACAGGCTCGGTATATACTACGGGCGGTTCATACGCTATCGGTCAAACTGTACCGACAATAGACAAGGACGAATTTGTAGTAAAGGGTTCGACCGAGTCCAAGGCTTCAGAAAGTGCTGTGACAGGCGAGGTCGAGCTTAAGGACGGCTATTATGAGATTGGCGGAGCAGACGCTAAGACGGTAGTTATAAAGCCTGATACTTCTCCCCGTATAATACTCGGCAAGCAGACAGGAATATTCAAGACGGAAGAGTTTGAAATAATTGAAGGCGAGACTGATACCAAGCTCAAGGGTACGGTTTACTTTGATATTACTCTGAAGAATATGAGCGATAAAGAGTTTGCAGACGCAAGAGGCTATTTCGGCGGCGATGAACCCGATTTATCAGCAAGCATAATCAAGACCGATTACGGCTGGGTGTGCATGGTCTGCGATACCGAGTTTTCGCTTACATACTACACTGATAATACTCTTACAATAAAGTGCGGAGATATTGTATCCAATACCGTTCAGGTAAAGTCGAATGCAAACCGTTTCAACAAGGTTACACAGGGTGACAACACAAACAGAACGGTTTTCTATACAAACACTTCGCAGGAAGAGAAGGACAATTACAAGCTTGTAAGCACCTATACGGTTGACAGTGAAAGCATAAGCTATAACTGGTACAGTACGAACAGTGCATACAGTGCAGATGAGCTCGGTGCGGCAGTATCCGGAAGCAACGGCGAATTCAAGCTTGCGGATAATATTCCTGCCGGAAATTATGTTCTGTATTGCGATATAACCTATTCAGACGGTGACAGCACAGAAACTGTTACAGAAAAATTTACATTTACATATAAAGAATGTGCACATGAAAACGGTTATTCCGACGGTAAATGCACAAACTGCGGAGCGTTATGTGATCACAGCAATATTGACATTAACACGGGTAAGTGTAACGAGTGTGCGTATCAGTTTGTTGCTACGATCAGCACAGACGGCCGTGCGCCGACAGGCTATGACACGCTCGCAGACTGCCTTGACAGCATTACTGCCGATACCGGAAACTATGTTAAGATCTATCAGGATATCGGCGATACATCGGCAACTGCAACTTTAGATACTATAGATGTAAATCACAATGTTATGATCGACCTTAACGGTCACAAGCTGAACAATATCAAGCTTGGGGTCAACAAAGACGTCAAGCTTGCATTAACCGGCACAGAGGGCAGTTATGTTACGCAGGTGTATGTTCGCAATGGCGGATCTTTCGTAATTGACAGCGCTGCAAATGCAGGATTTAATACAATTTTTGTTGAGGCAGGTGCACGACTTGCTGTAAACGATGGCGCAAAAGTAACTACAGAGCAGTTGACTGTGATAGCATCAGTGGCTGATGACGGAACTACAACGACATCTGTAAAGCTTGCTACGGGAATGAAGTTAGGTGGGCTGTCATATCATAGCCAAAACAATTCCGGAGTTCTGAAATTAGGCAATCTTCTTGATGTTACCCGGCAGACACTGCGACGTGAAGATAACGGCAATTATCTTGATCTTTATAAAGAATATGGAAGTATGGGTTATTCCGTTGCGCTTACTGTTGTAGAGCATACTGACGCTGACCACAAATACAGCGATGGAACAGGCAAGTGCGAGGAGTGCGGAAAGCCCTGCGAGCATGGCGGCGATATAAACACGGACAACGGCATCTGCTCTGTTTGCGGTGCGGTTGTGTCTGTCGCAATCTATACAGATGCAAACGGAATCTCGAAGTATGTAGATACCGATGAGCTTGACTCTATACTGAATGAATACAACGGAAGCGGCACGATAAAGCTGTTTAAGGATTATTCTAAACCAAGCGCTCAGTATGACTTATACGGAGAACTTACAATTGACTTAAACGGACGCAGATTAAATGTCCGGAGTATTACTCCTTGCAAAAACGGAAAGCTTACAATCAAAAACAGCGGCAATCCGGTTATGCTCGGTTGTAATGTATATCCGACAAGCGACGCTTCATACGCCGGCGGTACGCTTATAATAGACGGCGATGTAGTTTTAGACACTTCGATCTATGTATATGATTCGAGTACGGTTATACTGAAAGCCGGTACATATCCAGCCGGACTTTACGCAAGGGACAGCAAGACATTATACGATATGCTCGGCGAGGGTAAGGCTTTCTTCAAGACTGACGGAACTCTTTTCAACGCAAGCGTTAAGGAAATATCAAGCAGTGAAACGCTGACAGTCAAAGACCACAGCCATACCTATGTTGACGGCAAGTGCGAGTGCGGATATATTTGCCCTCACAGCGATGTTGACATTAACACGGGTAAGTGTACAGAGTGTGAATATCAGTATGCGGCTGTTATCGTAAAGGACGGGGCTGCAGCTTCTGTTCATGAAGAAAATGAGATGGGAGCGGCTTTTGAAGCGGCTGACAGTGACGCAAACACCGGCTGTACATTAAGAGTATACAAGAATTATACAGGCAGCTATACAACACTCAGCGGTAAGTTCACGCTGTGGATCGCTGAGAAAGCCAATGTAGGTACGTTAACTGTTTCGGGAGATATAACCGTTACGGGATCGAAAAAAAATAATAGTATTTATGGCGATTTCAATGTAGAGGACGGCGGTAAGCTGACATTTGACGAAAACTGCGGCGCTACGGGAACTGTGTCGGTAGGTGCAGGTACATTTGACTGCTATAGTACATTTGCTATAACACTCAATATAAACGATGCAAGCAGTAACGTAATTCTTCACGGCGGAGCTTTCAAAAAAATATGCTATAACGGCGGCGGGGACAGAGCAAACGCAGAAATACTGACTTTGTTGGCTGAGAACCGTATGTTTATGAGGACTTACGGTGAGCCGATAGACGGCTCAAAAACACTGTTGAAAGACGGTTTTGCAACAACTGTTATTGTAATATCACATGAAGATCACAGTTACGACAGCACAACGGGCAAGTGTACGATTTGCGGTAAGCGGTGCGGTCATACGGATGTTGACAGCAAAACAGGTGTATGCTCTACCTGCGAGTATCAGCTTACTGCGGGCGTTTCGGGCGTGGGAACAGCGAAGTATTTCGATAATATAGACGACGCTTTTACTGCGGCATTATCGGAGGTAAACAGCGGCTGTACGCTGACATTATACAAGGACTGTGAGCTTTCTCAGAACATAGTGATCGGCAACGCAACGGTTACTGTCGATATGAACGGACATTCTATATTATTGGCGTACAGAATTAAAGTAAACGACGGAGGCGTGCTGTATCTTAAAAACAGCAGAGAAAACGGCAGTATAGACACAGAAATTGAAGTGAATAAGGGCGGCACGCTTATAAACGGTACTGCGGACGACAGCAGTTCAGCCGTTTCCGTGTTCAGTGTATACGCCGACGCGGCTAAATGTGTGGAGATCTACGGTGGTAGTTGTACAGGCTTAACAGTAAATAACGGCACAAGCGGTATAGCTTTATACGGCGGAAGCTACGAGTTAATTCACACAAATGATTTAACTGATAGCACGCCTGTAAGCGCCCTGCTTGCAAAGGGCTATGCGTTTGCGACCTTAAATGATGTCACAAATCTCCCCGAAAAGATAGTTGACGGCAGTGCGACAACACTGAATCCGGGTCTTAAAAATGTCACAGTTGTAAAGCATACCCACACCTACACTGAAGCAAATACCAAGTGTGCGTGCGGTGCTGTGCTTTATGCAAAGGTGACATCAGCCGACGGCACTACTAACGAATATTTTGACAGCATTGAAGAAGGCTTATTATATGCCGATAAGGCTGAAAACAAGGGCTGTGTTTTCACTCTTGTAACAAGCGGTAAGATTGATAGTGAGGTTACACTGTCAAGCGGTCAGTTTACAATTACTGCTGATAATTACGGTACTATCGGTAAAAATTCCGGCGGGCGAATAAATATTGACGGTGCAGATGTTATTGCCGAAGGTCATATGTTAATCAATTGCGGTATAGATATATATGTGAACAGCGGCTCTCTTACTTTGCCTGAAGGCTCAAGCACTCGATTTGATACTATTCTTATATTAGGCGGTACTGTAAACATCAGCGAAGGCGTAAATACCGACAATAATGCCGGTGCTGATAAATTGTTTATAGTCGATTACGCAACCGACGCAAAGGTGACTATAGGCGGCGGCACTTACGGCAATGTCAGTCTCGGACAGCTTAAGCTGAAGGACGTGCTTGCAAGCGGTGTGCGTGTGATAAGGTATGATAACTCGTCAGATTCGACCGCGGAGAAAACAGCAACGGCTTTATTATACAGTGATATAGCCGAAGAAAGCTATTTAGCCCCCGGTGACGATGACGGAAGGTATTATCTGTTTACAAAGTGCGAGCATAAGAATGAGGACGGCAGTTATGCCTTTAATGAGGGCGGTATATGCAAATACTGTAACTCTGAGTTTGCCGCAAGCGTAAGCTATACGGTTGACGGAAGTGCAAAGACAGAGCTGTTCAGCGATATATGCGACGCTTTTGACAAGGCTAATAAGATAGGTACGGCTACTGTAACGCTGCAGAAGAACATCACGGACGATATTACAGATACGATAGCTGTTACAGGCAATGTTACGCTTGAACTTAACGGTAAAAGGCTCTCACAACCCGGTACTGATGTATGGTATTCCATAGAAGTAACGAGCGGTAAGCTGACCGTTAACGGCAGTGGCTTAATAAAACGTGTTGCCGTTTGCAACGGCAGCAATGCGGAAATCAACGGTGGTACTTTCTCTGACTTCATAATTAAAGACGGCGGTAACGCTGTAATTAAAGGCGGTCAATTCTACAGCTTACAGGTTTCAGGCGAAGGCAGAAACGTAAGACAGCTTCTTGCGGACGGCTATGCCTATTGGAGTTTTATCGATTCCGGCATCTGGTCTACTATTGCAGAGCGTGAAAAGCAGGATATAACTAATGTAGAAGTAAAGGAAGCGCCGATAAAGAGTGCAAGTATTTCGTGGGTAGGCGAAGAAGCGCCTGTTATATACCGTAACGGAGAGAAATATTTATACGTCGATATTACATACGAATTGGCGGTCGGTTCAAGGGGTGCAACCTATTCGGATTTCGTAAACGGCAATAATCGCATTAAAGATTATAATTTGTACAATAAATATATGGTACACTGTTATGAAATCGGTAAGCTTGCGGCTAAAGACGGCGAGGTTGAATATTACATTGTACTTAAGTGCAACGGATACGAATATAAGTCGAATGTGCTTAAGCTTACACTTGCGACCTGCTCACACCCGAAGGATAGCTTTTCATACGAAAACGACGGTTTTGTAATCTGCGGCATATGTGACGCATTGATAGAAGCCGAGGTAGTAGATGCTGACGGCAAGTCGTTAGGCTATGCGGATATAGAGAGTGCCGTAAAGCTGGCACAGGAGAACGAGGGCAGCACTGTAAAGCTGATGTCGGAAGGAGTATCTTCTGCTAATGAGTTCACTACTGTGACAGGCGGCAGGTTTACTGTTGACTTTAACGGTAAGGAGGTATTTTATCAGTTCGCTGTCAACGGCGGTGACGTGACTTTCACTTCTTCGGTAAAACAAGACGATGTAGAAAATCTGATAAGCGGAATCACAGTTAACGGAACTGACGCTAAGGTTACAATTGACGGTAAAATCAAGCTGGGAAGTGTAACATTAACAAGCGGTGCGCTTGCAGTAAACAGTACCGATGGTTATATTAAAGAACTGTCAATAAATGGCGGAAAGGCTGTTGTAAACGGTGCAAGAATCGGTGAGCTGAAAACTTACGGCGGAGACACGGTCATCAATTATGTTACAGCCGATTCTTTAAGCGTGAATATCAACGGGTCCGGTAGCATCTCTATCGTAACCGGTACGTTCGGAAGCACCACTTGCGATGCAGACAGCGGTTATACTTTAGGTAGGGCAATTGCGAGTGGAAGTGTAGTTTGTGCCAATGATATAAATGGCTTTACTATTTACACATACGATGCTATTCAGACCATGACCAAAACCGATAGAATTTATGTTGAAAAGTGCGTCCATAAGGACGGAAGCGGCAGTTATGTGCTTGACGGTAATCCCTGTCCTTACTGCAATGAGGAAATCGTTGCAACTGTAAGCTATACGGCAAACGGAAGCGAAGAGACGGATCTGTTCAGCGATATTTATGACGCTTTTGACAAGGCTAACGAGGTAGGTACGGCTACAGTAACGCTGTATAAGGATATTACAGACAGCGAACTTACACGGGGCGTTACCGTTACAGGCGATATTACACTTATTTCAAAAGCCAATAACAAGTTGAATAATACAGTAAATGTCGCCGATGGCGGTAAGGTGACGATTAGAGGCGACGGCATTGTTTCGGGCGTAACTGCCGAGGCAGGCTCAACGGTAACTGTCGAAGAAAATGTAGAGATTACGAATCTCACCGTATCCGGCGGAGATGTTCAGCTCAGCGGCGGACGATATACAAGCATTACGGTAAACGGCGGTAAGATAGTGGATCTGCTTGCAAGCGGATACGCATATAAGTTTTTACTGACCGGACTCTGGCTTAATATCGAACAGCGTGAACAGCAGGTTGCAGAGTATGTGACAGTAACCAAGGCACCGATCTTAAGTGCGGAACTGACTGCCAATAAGACAAAGGCATACCGTTACGGGGAAAACAACGTTAGGTTCTCGGCGACTGCCAATATGGCGAGCGGCTTTGAAGTGAACTACAACAACTCATTAACGTTCAAGCTGTATATCGGAGGCAATTTAGAAGACGAATATACCGAGCGAAGTGATAATTATCGGAATACATCTGTTGATGAGTGCGAAATATGGGACTATGTCGGCAAGGACGGCAAGATAAAGGTATACACCGTAGTAAAATATAACGGCTATGAGGTGCGCACAAACGAGGTCGAGATTGAAACTGTTACCTGCAAAAACTCTGCAGAAAAGGTTATAAATACCGGTAACGGCAAGTACATGTGCAGTGAGTGCGGAAACTATGTATACTTTGAAATTGCAAAAACGAACGGTGACGTAGAGTACACCTACAACATAAAGAACGCACTGGAAAGAACACAGCAGGATACTAACTATAAAGGATGCGTTATAAAGGCTGTTTGCGCTACTAATGAGGTCTTCTCGTTTGCAGATGTAAATGGCGCTGACTTCACGTTTGACTTAAACGGTTGCTCTATTCTAATTTCTTCGGATATGACGATAACCGACAGTACGGTAGTATTTAAGGATTCCCAAAACGGCGGTGGACTCAGCTATGTCGGAGGAGCAAGCGGAAATATAAGTATTGCGTTCAAGAACAGCAACGTAACTGTTGAGAGCGGCGTTTATGATTTGATATTCAATATAGGCGAGGGCTGTACGGTTAATTTAAACGGCGGCGAATTCCACCATATTGAGGTACATGACGGCAACAAGACACTGTACGATCTGCTCGGCGAGAACAAGGCGTTTACGACAAGCGACGGAAAGCTGTTTGACGCAAGCAATGTTTCGGAAAGCGATAATTCACTTACGGTAATCGACCACAGCAAGCATGTGTTTGACGAGTACGGCTATTGCACATGCGGTTATCAGTGCGCACACGATGACGTTGATACCGAAGCAGGCGTGTGCAGAGAGTGTAATACAAAGATATACGCTGCAATCACTGTAAAGAGTGAGACCGGAACAACGGTAAAATACTTTACAAAACTTACGGAAGCGTTTGAGTTTGCGGCAAAGAACGAAAACAAGGGCTGTACGCTGAAAATGCTCAGAGCTTTCTCCGATAGCAATACTGACATTAACGTAGACGGCGGAGTACTTACTGTCGATATGAACGGCTTTGGTGTCAATATCCATAGCTTTAACGGATCCGGAACCAAAATCACTATACGCAGTGACAGTAAGTGTACTTTTGGGGTTGAAAATGGATTTAGCATGGACGGCGGCACTGTTACTTTCTCGGGAGAGGTCAGCGTAGTTTGCCAGAATGTGAAATTAAATGCCACATACTTCTCCTCCTATGTTGAAATGCTGGATATTGACACGCTGATTTTAGAAGATGGTGTTCCGCTTAAACAGTTGGCAAGAATCACGAATGCTAATATCGCTAATATAAACTGCTCAAGTGAAATTTATCTTTATCAAATTTTAGCGAGCGGCAGCTGTGTCGATTCTCAGCTGTACAGCGATCTGAAAGCAAACGCTTCGTCAAACTTCGATAACGTAAGAATAATAAGATGCGACCACCCGGACGGTGTGGGCAGAGATAACCGTTGCATATACTGCAATTCATTGATCGCTGCAAGCGTAAGCTATACCGAGAACGGAGCGGAAAAGACAGAATATTTTGTTAAGGAAGATCTGGGAAAGGCGTTTGCCAAGGCAAACAGCGTTGCAAGTGCAACAATAACAATGCTGATGTCTTCCGCTTATGATACAGACTACCTCAATGTTACAGGTGATGTTACACTTATTGCAAATGGCGATAATGCCATCTTGTATAATACAGTAAAGGTCGCCGATGGCGGTAAGCTGACACTTAGAGGCAACGCCAATATTTTCGCTGCAATTGCCGAGCCGGGCTCCAGGTTGACTGCCGAAGAAGCCACAAGAATCGCATATCTCACCGTAAACGGCGGAGATGTTAAGCTCAGCGGCGGACAATATGATAACATTACGGTAAAAGATGGCAAGATAACAGATATTCTCGGCAACGGCTATGCGTATAAGAAAACAGAGGGCGGTGCATGGCTGACGCTTAAAGAACGTGAGGTGTCGGAAGTAAGCGGTGTTACCGTTACTAAGGCGCCGATAGTAAAAGCAACGCTTAGCACAGAAATAAACAAGCTGTATCGCAACAGCAACGCAAACCCCACGCTGAAGTTCAACCTTGCTCTTGCTCACGGCTCGAACCTGAACGACTCGTATGTAAGTAAGAGATACGGTATAAACTCCTATGTAAGCGGAGATATAATTTATAGCAGCTTAAGCGCACTTGTAAAGGACGCTAAATTGTCGGCAGACGAAATAATTGATAAGGCAGGCGACAGCGATGCTGCCGAGATATACTTCGTAGTTACTACCGGTGACGGCTATGAAATAAAGTCGAACACTGTAAGCATAGACCTTGTTGACTGTGATCATTCTCAGGTGGTCGATCCTACAGCGGACAAGGAAACCGCAGGTAATATTACTACGCCGACATATTGCGAGATATGCGAGAGCAAGTTCAATGCAAAGATAACAAAGGGCGACGATGTCAGATATTATAACGATCTTGACGAGGCTGCGAAAGACGCTCAGAAGAGCGAAAACGAGGGCTGTACCTTATATCCGCTTTATAACAAGAACGGATACGGCGGTCAGTTAGTCATAACCGAAGGTAACTTCACGCTCAAGTACGCAGTTCGTACAGCGTTCTCACGTCCGATCATCATAAACGGCAAGGCAAAGCTGACGGTTACGGGACGTTGTGCGGTGACAGCGTTTGAGAATCAAGACGCATTCATAGTGAGGGGCGGTGATGTCACATTTGACGGGCTTGCAACAGGCAGCAATGTGACCATAAACGGCGGAAATGTTACAATGGCCGCAAACAATATAAATTGCCTTACTATAAACGGCGGTAATGTATCCATTTCGTCAGGTGGGTTTGCCGAAATCGTAACTACGGTCAGTGATAAGGTGATAGCCGATTATATCGATCACGGCTTCTGGGTACAGGACAGAGGAACAAAAGAGTGGATAGATATATACAGTCTTAATAAGGCAACGGCGTCATCGACAAGCGGTCTTACGGTACGGGTGTGTCCGATGCAGATAATTCAGCCGAGGAATAATGTATATTACACCAACGGCTATTATCCCGGCGACATACCGTCACTTCAAATAAATGCAGTGCCGTGGTATTCAGGCGAGGTCGACGCAGATGTTGCTTATCAGTGGATCGGCATTGATGAAAACGGCAACGAAACAGAGATAGAGGGTGCTACAGACAGAAAGCTGTCGCTCGAAAATCTCACAACGGGCAGGTACTACTGCCGTCTTACCTACAGCAATGCTACAACGGCTGGAGTTTCGATGAAGTCGGACGTTGTAACGGCTACGGTAACCGAATGTGAGCATTCCGGAGGAGAGGCTACCTGCACCAAAAAGGCAAAGTGTGAAATATGCGGTGCGGAGTATGGCGAACCTCTCGGTCACGACTATGTTGTAATTAAAGTAGTTGAGCCTGACTATCGCAACGAAGGCTACAGCGTATTTGAATGCACAAGATGTAAGGATTCATATATCGGAAACCGTGTTCCCGTAAAGCCTATTCCCGATGTGGAAGAAATAGCGGTTGAAAAGACGACATACAATGAAGTCGATATAAGCTGGAAGAATATAAGCGGTGTTGACGGATATTATGTCGAATGCTATGTCGGCAATCAGTGGAAGCAGATCGGCTTCAGCACGGACGGCGACAGAGTAGCGGCAAAGCTGAGCGGTCTTTCTGCAGGCCTTAAATATAAGGTAAGGATAGCGGCTTATGCAGGAAGCTTCACCGGCAAGTTCAGATGTTTCTATGTTGATACCATTCCTTCTCCCGTATGGAATATAAATACGGTGAAGGCTACAGATGAAACGGTAAGAATAAGCTGGAGCAGAAACACCAGAGCGGACGGCTACAAGGTAGAGTGGTACATTGATAATCAGTGGTCTGCAAAGACTGTTACCGGCAACAATAATATAGCGGCGGTTATAGACGGACTTTGTGCAGGAACACGATATAAAGTAAGGGTAAGCGCATATAAGGGCGACCTTTACAGCCCGTATACATACGGCTATATCGATACGCTCCCGTCAAAAGTTACGGGTATTACGCAGACAGTCACATCTTCTTCGTTTACGCTTAAATGGGATAAGAACGAAAGTGCAGACGGTTATACTGTTCAGTACTATGCAGACGGTAAGTGGAACGAAAAGTCGCTCGTCGGCAATGACAAAACTACCGTTACAATAGGCTCGCTTAAGGGCTACAAAACCTACAAGGTCAGAATAAAGGCTTATAAGGGTGAGCTTCAGAGTACATTCGACGACATCTATATCACTACCGCTCCGACAAAGGTCGACGGTCTTAAGGTAAAGAGCGCAGTTGACTCAAAGGCAGTAGTTATATGGAATGCGGATGCAACCGCTGACGGATATAACGTAGGATATTATATCGGCGGTAAGTGGGTCGAAAAGACCATAACCGATAATAAGACAGCAATGGCTGAACTTGACGGACTTACACCTTACAGCACATATAAAGTAAGGGTAAGAGCGTATAAGGACAATCTGTACGGCGATTACAGCTATACTACGGTTACTGCAGTGCTTTCACCGGTAACCGATATCAAGGTTGTATCGGCAAAAAGCAACTCGATAACCGTTAAGTGGGGTAAAAACGCCAGTGCAGACGGATATAAGGTTGAAATTTACAAAGGCGGCAAGTGGGTCAAAAAGACGTTAAAGGGCAGCACGAATGCTACTGTCACTATTGGCGGACTCAGGGCCGGAAGCGTGTATAAGGTAAGGATTGCGTCTTATAAGGGTGCAAATACAAGCGCTTATACTTATGCGAATGTGAATACAGCCAAATAAGCTGATAGTAAAAAAAAGAGAACACCGGGCGACCGGTGTTCTTTTTTGTGTATCAGATGCGTTTTTACTATAAGAACAAACTGAGCCGTAAGCAAGGGTGCTTACGGCTC
>OGYF01002485.1_pt1 | contig 13802 bp, 15 predicted proteins | sample 1576451 | NCBI WGS metagenome assembly OGYF01 (sample SAMEA3541505, study PRJEB24748) | human gut metagenome | biome: human gut; feature: human-associated habitat; material: faeces | place: China | collected 2012 | reverse complement strand
GATCAGTTCCCGGCTGTGGCGCTGCTCGAACAGTTCCCGCTTCTCCGGCTTTACCCTGGCAAGCTGCTTATGGACAGCCTTGTACTCGTTGTACTGCGCCCACATCTCCCCGCGCTCGGTGAGGGTGGCAATCCGGCGCTCGGCCTTGACGATCCCTCGCCGCAGGTCATAGTAGCGGGTATTCATGTCGGCAATTTTTTCATGGAGCTGCTGCATGGACTGGATGCCGTTTGCCTGCAAAAAACTGAACAGGGCGGCGCCCTCCTGCAAAGCCCGGATTTTGCCGGTGCGGGTGTCGGGCCGCTTGAGCTGCTGCTGGGCCTCCCACAAGTCAATCATGCTGGGTTGCTGGCCCTCCGGCTTCTCGGCCTCGGCCTTAGACCAGTTGTAAAGCCGGGTAATGCGGGCTTTGATTTCCTTGAGCAGCTTGTTGTCGGCGGCGATCTGCCGGTTGACTTCCCCCTTGTCGGTGCGGATGCCGCGCTTCTCCATCTGGCTGGCCGCTGGCCCCAGGTGGACAGAGGGGATTTTATCAATGCCCTGTCGCTTGTAGCTGCGGTGGTCTACCAGGGCAGGCTGACCGGCGGCCTCCAATGCCCGGTTGGTATAAGCCGCCCATGCCGCCCGCCAAATCTCCACATTCCCTTTGTCGTTCCAGTCGGTGGTATCCTCCCGGTGGTTCTTCCAGCCGCCTTTCCCATCCGGGATGCGCTGGCCGTTTTCGTCCAAGTCGTATGCCTTGCGGCACTTCGCGCCCCATGCGCCATTTTCTTTCAGGGGCCGGACGGTCAGCATGATATGGACATGGGGGTTGCCGGTTCCCTTGTCGTGGATGGCAAAGTCAGCGCACATCCCCTTGTCCACAAAGTTGTCCTTCACATAGGCCCGGACAAGGGCAAGCTGCTGTTCCCTGGACAGTTCACGGGGCAAAGCCGCCTCAATCTCACGGGCAAGCTGGCTGTCCCTGGCTTTCTCGATCTGCTCCACACTGTTCCAGAGAGTGGAACGGTCTGCAAACTCCGGCGGGGCATGGGCGGGCAGCATGATTTCCGTATGGACAACGCCGCCCTTCCGGGTGTAATCGTGGGTCAGGCCGTCCCATTCATTCGTCAGTTTGGTTCCACTTCGGTAGGCGGCTGCGGCAACAGCGGAACGGCCCTCGCTGCGCTTGATGATACTGACGGGGATATGGCAAAAATCTATGGGTGGCACCTCCTTTCGGCGGGGATATTTCAGGCTCCGTGGAGCCGAACAGACGCGAAGCGGGTGTTTGGCTGCGCGGGGCGCACAAGGGGTTTGGGGAGTGTAGCTCCCCATCGCGGACGAAGTACGCAACAGCCCCCGGCAGGGCGCACGACACCGGCAACGGTGTATAAGTGCGCCCTTGCAAACAAGGGACTTATGGCTTGTCCCCGGATTTAGGTATTTTTTCGGCCAGTTCCGCCGCTCCCGGAAGATGGGACAGGGCAATCAGGAACGCTTTGACCTCTTCGCCGGGAAGGTCAGGAGCCAGCGGCAAAATACTCTCCAAAATGGCCCCGCGTTCAATCAGACGGCGGGTGCGGAGCCGACGTTGCGCATCGTGCTGCTTGTTCAAAAGTATCTTCTGACGATTCTCAAGTTGCCGGATTTCTTTTTCCCTCCGTTCCTTTTCGGCCTTAATCCTCTCTAATTCTTTCATGCCGTCACTCCATCTCTGTTTGCTTGAAATATCGTTTTAGATTCTTCAAACCGCTTCGGATGGACTGGCTCACACTTGTACGAGAAACGCCCTCTATCCTGGCGATGCCAACCATTTTCATATTCAACATAAAGTAAGCGTAGATGCGCCGCGACTGCACCGGCGGCAAATGCTCAAGTGCCTCCCGAAGCTGTTCCTTCTCCAGTTTCCGCATCCATAGCTCCTCCGGCGACGGCACGCGTGAAACGGCATGAGTTTCTATGCCGTCGCCAACGTCCAGTGAGTAAAATGCACGATGGTAGCGCGCCCTGCGATCATAATTGTTGATTTGCTTGCGGGAATGGTCATATACCTCGAAGATCGGGTCGGAGATTTCCATGAAGATATCCTCCGAAAGATGGGGATATTGACTTCTCAGGTTGATGATGGGCATGATCGTCCTCCTTCGTATGATTGCTCCAGATTCAAAGTCCTTCACTTAATAGCCAGAAAGTGGGCTTTCGTGGGGGTAGTCCATCAAAAGTTTCTGTAATTTTTTTCGAACGGCTTCCACTGAATCTCTTACGGCATACTTGGAGCAGCCCTGCTGGCGGGCGATCTCCGCAAAGCTCAAACCGTCCAAAGCGTACAATAAAAAACGCTCGCGCTGTATGGGGGTACAGGTCGCGAGCGTTTCATAGACCGCTTTGAACTTTTCTTTTCGGAAGTACGTTTCCTCCGGCGTTTCCATATAGATGCTGTGATGGTGACTTTCCTTCGCTATGATGCTTTCATCGAAGGCGCGCGCATCCCAATGGCGGCGCGACTCATGCCGCAGATTTTCTTCCTTATGCCGTTCCTCCTCCAGCACAAAGAAAACCGCCTTCGATACCTCGACGGCGATTTTCTCACTTCCGATAAATATAACTTTTTGCATTCCCTTTGCTCCTTTCAGATTTCGTTTATCCGAAAGAAGCCGCGGGAGGGGAGCGGCAACGCAAATCAAAGCATAGCATTACACCCGCGCGAAAAAAGGCCCTTCAGCGATAACCGTGTTCCAAATCTGGCGACACACCTGCATTACTATTTTGTATAAAACGGCTTTGAAAGCTTACTTGATCTGTAGCCTTGCAATGCCTTGGCAGATCTCATCCTTGAAGCATATCCACAGAAGGAACACGGGCACCGTATAGAGTACGCATCCTGCTAATGTCGTTGGGGTGACACGTTTTCCCGCCTCATATAACAGCATGGAAAGGGGATAGTGTTGGATTTCGCTGATGTATAGCAGAGGCTTTTCAACCATATTCCATGTTTCAACAAAAGAAAGAATAATTGTGGCAACAATACCCGGCTTGCAAGCAGGGATGACAAGATACTGATAAACAGCAAGAGCACTGGATGTTTCCAACTGAATGGATTCAATCAATTCATGGGGAAGCTGATTCATAAACTGTGTCAGCATAAAAACCGTGAAAGGTGCAAAGATTTCGGGCACTATGAGCGCCCAATACGAATCAAACCATCCCAGCCTTTGAATGAGTTGGTACATCGGCAGCATGGTCACTTGAAACGGCATCATCATCATGATGACATAGAGGAACAAAAGCAGTTTACGACTGCGAAAACTTAGCGTGGCAAACCCATAAGCACAGGGAATGCCAACGATTAACTGGAGCAGACAGATACAGGCCGCTAAAAAAAGAGATTTCCAATATGCAGATAAGTATCCTGGCGAATTCAGAAGCAGTTGCCCATATTGCGACAGGGAAGCCAGCCGTGGAAGAAGCGGAGGGAAGCGGAGCTGATTGGAGCCATAGACGCTGGCAAATTCACGGGATCCCATCAAACTGCCTGTCAGTACGAACAACAGAGGAAGCAAAAACAGCGCCGAAAAGAAACTTAAAACGAAAACAATCAATCCTTTTTTCATGACCGGCAACCCTCTCTTGCATTGCTTTCCGCATGAAAAACGAATGCGACAAGCAGAATGACAGGAATGGCATACACAATTCCTGCGGCAGCTACTTCTGGATAATGCAGCTTTGTAAATTGATGATAGATATAATGCTGGACCATGAAAAGTCTCTCGGAAGGATAGGCTCCATATAGCAGATAGGCTTCGCGGAAGATGCGGAAGCTGCACATCATCACATAGAAGCAGCAAAATAGCAGTGTGGGGAAAAGCTGCGGCAATGTGACATACCAGAAACGCCCCAAGGTTCCTGCGCCGTCAATGGCAGCGGCTTCCATGGGTTCGCGTGGAAGCTGGGCCAGAGCGCTAAGCAGAAAAACCACCTGCAGCCCTGTATTTTTCCACAGGAACAACGTATAAAGCGAGGCTTCCACCGGAATCCCTAGAGATTCCAACAGGCTTCCCCGTCCAAAAAGCACATTCCATATCAAACAGACCGCCACCGTCGGAAGCAAAACGGGCAGCATGAAGGGCGCATGAAGCTTATAGGAACTGTTGGCAAGGAAAAAGGTAAGAAACACGCTGAGAAGCATAACTGTGCCGACGCTGATCAGCGTGAAGAATGCCGTATGCTGCAAGGCCATCTGAAAATAGGAATTCATGAGGATTTTAGCAAGGTTATCCAAGGCCACAAAGGTGGCGTCAAAAGGAGAACGGACAAAGGCATAAAAGCAGGTCATGCCCAAAGGCAGGAGATAAAACAGCGAGAATCCTGCAAGGCCCGGCGCCATCAGTATCCGTGCCGTTCGATGACGCATTGCGTCCCCTCCTTTTTCAACAATCCGTACAGAAGCCAGAAGGATGTAAAATGTACCATGCTGCCGATCGTCATCCACTTATCGTAAACCGTTTCCATGCACGGTGTGACGATGCGTGTGTTCCATTGGCATAAAAGCATTTTGACCTGACTGCAGATCGCGTCCCATGAAAACGTCGTGGGCAGGGAAGACGGGTCTACAGGCATTCCTCTGAGCAAAGCTAGAAAGAGGCCAACAGCCAGCAGCATCAAAAGTCTGGAGGCAAGTGCAGTAAGACCGGGCGCCCGCTGTGCCAATGAAGCCCTTTTTTGCTTCCACAGCCGTATGCATGAAAGCACGCTCCAAAGGACAATTTGTACATAGAGCGCAAAGAAAAGCCATGCCCGGTGGCGGTAAACAGGAGCTGCAGAAGCGTCCGATACCCCCATGCATCTCAGCGTTTCGCACAGCGAAAAGGCAAGCTGCGCTTCTTTACCCTTTGCCGCCGTGACAGGCCAATGTGTGAATGGGCCTTCTGAGGAAACATAGGCTTCCGTCAATCCCATGATAGACAGCTTTGCATAGGGGCTATCCGTCTGATAGACGCCGACCACCTCATAGGCCGATCCGTTGACAAGAACGGTGTGTCCTTCACACTGATAAGAACAAAACAGCGCACTTGCCTGCTGCGCCGCAAGGACAATCTTGTTTTTATCCTCTGGAAGCAAAAAGCGGCCACTTAGCATGCGAATTGGATAAGCGGGTGTGAATTCTCCAAAGGAAAGAACCAGATCGGCATAGCATGTCCGCCGCTGATGCTCATCCTGCAAAGTTGCCCAGTTTTCCCGACTGTAGGAGGCGCTGGCTGTAACCAGCTCGTTGGAATTCAGCATTGTCGTAAAACGATTCGCCTGCTCCTTGGAAAAGGCACCTGTGATCACAAACGAACAGGAGACGCGGGCAATATGAGAATACAGCGTCGCAAGTGAAAAAAGGCAAAGTGCCATAAGAAGCGCATAGATCCCGCGCTTTTTCATTCCTCAATCACCCGCATTCCCATATCAAGAGGGCGATCCCATGAAATGATTACACGCTCATTGCCGACTAAGCCTTCCAAAATCGCAACCTGCCCGTCTCCAATCTCCATCGTTTTGACCAGAACCGGGCGGGCAACAAGGAAACTGCCCCATAGATCCGACTGTTCCGTCGCGATGAAAAGCTGGTTTTCAAGCACCAACGCGCTTTCAGGGACCACGCTGCTGACAAACGTATGATCATCAAGCACCTGAGGTAAGGGAACGCACAGGGTCACCCGCGCGGCCAGCATGGAAGTGATAGTGGCAGAAAAATAGGTGCACAGCGCCAACAAAGCGATAAACCAAAAGAAAATACGGGATGGATGCCTATCCTTCATGACTTTACTCCATTTGCGTCATTCGCAGCTTTTCCTGCCAAAGCCGGGCGCATTCCTCAGCGCTGATCTCGCCCCTCAAATACCGCGCCAGATGCAGCTCCATGTCGTTATACAGGCTTAACTCCCAGGTGTCGCGGCAGGCGTTTTGCAGTGCAGCCACGTAGTGCTTGTCATGAAATTCTGACGGTATTTTCCATGTTTTTGTATACGGCAGAATCTCGGTGAGAGCATAGGTGTGCTCTTTGAGATAATGATGTTCATCCGCGCCGAAGCGCATATAGAACTCTGCAAAGTCTACTGCAAGCTCCATCTGGGCAGAATAGGCGCTGATGGAAAGCAGAACGCTGTCGGCGGGATTGCAGCGCAGCGTCTCCGACAGGCCCGGCATTGTTAGCCGTATATCCACCGTTTCCGCATACTCGCACCATTCTGCAGGCATATTCCAAGCGAAAACCACCATGTTCATATGTGGCTCTTCATAATAGCCGTCGGCAGGATATAGCAAATGCTCATCATAGCAGGTCTTCCAAACGGAGAGCATGTTCAAAATTTCAGTGCATTGCATGTCCTCCACCTGCCCGTTCTGATACAGAATGGCTGCCTGGTGGACTGGCAGCGAAAAAGCCTGTAGCCCGTGCGCGTAAGGAGTATCGAACATTCGCTGATACGCGATATACAGATCAGGCCTTCCGTCATCGTTCAAGTCCTGACAGCATTGGCGGGCCAGCTGTAAAAAGTCATCCCATGTCCAATCCGGCTCCGGCCATTGGACAGACTCGAGAAGACCGGTCAAGCTGTCATTAACCCACAAAAGATCGCAATTCAGCCACAGAGGGACACCCATCAGCCTGCCCTCATAACGGCAAAGAGAGCTCATGTCTATCCATAGATGCCATGCGTCTCTCAGCTGAGGAAACGATTCCAAATCCGCAAAAATGCCGGCCTGCGCCAGATCATTCCACAGGGCGGGATCGCAGACGATCAAATCATAGCTGGACGGGTCGCTCATCAAGTCCAGCCGGAGCTGGTCCTGTGTTACCTTCACCATATCAATGATGGTGTTTATATGCTTTTCCATAAAACGTTCTTCCGCTGACGCTAATACCACATTGCCAATATCCATATCGCTGGCGAGGGCAATTCTCAGCGATGCCGTGTCTTGCTGCGCCACTAGATCCAGATTGATGGTCTGGATGACGGGAATCAGCGTTTGGATGACATAAAGCGTTCGTCCGGAGCAGAGAAGCTGCTGCGCCCAATCAGAGCTTTCCCAGCCTTCGACATAGCATATGGCAGTATGTTTGCCTGTGCTGATATCAATTTGATAGACCTTGTTATCCTTCGTTCCATAGGCGGCCGCATCATCCATGATGCACAGCGTCTGCATTTCTCGATCGGTATAGATGGGCTCCCCGTCTTGAAGAACGGTGAAAGCGTCGCCTTCCCTGGTTATTTCAAAAGCATCAGATGCTGGCTGCATATCGCTTTTGACCCATTGCCCGTCCTGGTAGGCGTAAGCAGCATCCTCGGTTTTGAACATGAGCGCACCATTTTCCGCGATAAAAAAGTTTTCAGGCTTTGCTCTTTTTCCGGGGAAAGGAATTGTTTGATAAGGCGACTCACTCTCTGCCCAGCCATTTGTAGCAGGCAGAAGCAGCAAAAGCAGCGCTGTCAGGCACAAAACGATTTTCTTCATGACGCCATACCTCCTGCCGAATGGGGAACGACGGGGCATGAGGCATACATCCCATGCCCCGTCACGATGTTCAGGATTAGTTGGACTTAAAGGTGTAGCTGCCGACAAGCTGTGCATACATGTTTCGATCTATCAGACGGAAAGATGCCCAATAGTAGTTGCTAGTGCTGACAGAGTTGCTATAATTGTTGTTCCTGCTAGACTGCGCATCACTGAAATTATAAAGTTTGGTAGAGCCCAATTCGCTGGATGAACCCATTAAGCCATTGCCGCTGCGGAAATCAGAGGTGGCCCCAGCCTTGTTCATTTTGCCTGTCACCCACATACTCATCGATGAACTTGTGGGTTTTACATTGTAGTTGGAATAGTAAAGAGGGGTTTCGCCAAGGCTGTTGAACGTTCCACTATAAGAGCCTGTTTTCTTTTTGGAGCTTGGCGGCAATGATGTTCCTGCACAAGCTGCTACAGTAAGCGTTATACACATTATAACAAGCATAACGAATGCGAAAATGCGAATCTTTTTCATGTTGCTTTCCTTTCTCCGAATTGCAATCATTTTTATCATTTGATATACTGATTCCGTCCTTGTGAAGTTGACTGCGAAAGCAGTTCGTGTGCCCACACGCTTTGCAAGGACTTTTTCGTTGTAAAGCATTCTTCTATATGTCCAATGGAATCAACCCCCTTTCTTCTTTCCTTTTCACTATATTAAGCGCACGAGAATCAAAAAAGTTGCGGTGATAAGCAAACTTTCTTAAGCAAATCAGGCAAAAGAAAACGCAGCGAAGATAGACTCAACGCTGCGCTGAACGGAATAGCTTTTGCTTTCCATAAATCAATAGCTGATCGAGTTGGAGTACGCCGTTTTGGTATGCCCATCCGCATCAAAAACCGCCTTAATACGGTACGTATTTCCCGAAGAGCAGCTGCTGGAATAATCCTTCGCTGCAGAATAGCGGCTTGTATTTGTCGCAACTTTGGATGGCGCTGTTAAGGTCATGCTATCGACCCATACGCTTCCCGTTTTGATTTGAAGAATACAACTCGTCACTTTAATTTCCGCTTGCTTTGATTTTGTTTGGGCAGTAAAAGATGCGTTGATTTGAGCACTTAACGATACCTTTGCAGAAGAAAAAACCGTATCGGCATAAGGTGTTGCCGTATAAGCAAGCGCGCAATTTGTAAACAGCATAAGAATGAGCGTGACACCAAGCGCAGTAAGAAACCAGTTTTTTTTCACGGTGTATCCTTCCCTTCCTCTATTGATTCGACCATATGGATCAATTCATCTGCGGCAACAGGGCCGATCACGCTGTTGACATTGGAGCCGTCATGCCAAAGGATGACACTGCTGCCTGTGTTGCTTGTGATATAAAGCTGCTGACCTGTTGCTGTGACCGCTTCATGTCCAATTCCATCTTGCTCAAAAGTACCATGTAGCAGTTCGCTGCCATAATAATGTTCGATGGAATATGCGAGATATTCATTGAATCCCTGACAAGAATAGGTGACGTCGAATATCGAAAAGTTTTTGAATATAGCGCAATAGTATTCATCCAACACCCATCCGTCGGGGATCCATGTAGGCATCCCAGGCACATAGCCTAAAAAGGCAACGACCTCGTCCCAATTCTTTGTTGTTAGCTCCTGAACCGCATCTCCTTGAATATCTGCTCCTGCCATTTCTAAGATTCCTGGCATTGTCATCATACCATCATAAACGATCTGCTCATGATCGGGTGAGTAGCTGACATTGATCTGCCGTTTGGTGAGCAGAATATCTGCCCCTGCCAATACCACTAACAGGAAGGTAACCGCAAAACCATACCTGATGGCACGCTTTCTGCCTTTTTGAACAGAGTGCTTTTCCTGCTGCAGTTTGGCATGTGCCGCTTGAAAATTATGCTCGGCATGGCTCTCTGCTTGAGCAGCTTTCTTTGGATGAAGACTTGCAATCAATCGCTGGCATGCAAGCACATATTCGATATCAACCTCCTCCGCGCTTTTTTGAAGTTCTTTCTTGATTTCTTCGGCTAATGCATCACAGATCTGCCCATGCGTAAGCCGGCCATCAAGAATCGACTGTTTGATAGCTTCCAACTGATTTTGCGCTTCACGCTTCGAGCTATCCATGATCAACCTCCTTCACTACATTAAGCGCGTGAGAACTGAAAAAGTTGCGATGATGAAAAAGAAAAACAAATAGTCGATATTTTGCATCGCACGCGCCTTTTTTCGGATGCGCGCAAGAATGGATTTAATGGCGCTCACTGTGGTGTTTTGTGTTTTGGCTACCTCTGCCATGCTTTTCTCGTCCTCAAAATACTCATGGTAGACTTGTGCTTCGCGTTCGGACAGCACATCCAATATCCTTTGAAGCTGGTTTGCATTGTTCTCGTTTTGCCACCATGTGTCTATATTATCAATCGTCTCCGCTACTTGCGGGGCTGCTATGTCATCGTTCATGGATACCTGATGATATGCCTGTCTGCGGCGATATTTGGCTAACGCCGTCGAAAAACGGTGAAAGCAGGTTTCTATAAACCAACCCTCCAATGCCGGATGTGCTTTCAATTCCTTATAGTTTTTTACGGCTGTCAAATAGGTTTCCTGTATACTTTCATCAATCAGGCTCCGATATTCCTCATTGTATTGCACATAAGCACGACATACGTTTTCCATTTTGGAATGGTATTTTCTATGTGCATCAACAAAAAAAGCTTCGCGTTCATCATCGATGTACATTGCTTTGCCTCCCGTATGTCAGTTGGGAAGTTGCTCCTGCGCGGCCGATCTTTTAAAAAGTCAATTAAACTATATCATAAACAAGAGCGGTTGTCAGCGCCCGGCTTGAAATAGCGATGGCAGCTTTGGCGCGAAATGTACAAATCATGATGTGAATGCCAACTTGAATGTTGTCAGGTATAGTTTGATCATATGGTGTCCAGCCGGGTATCAGTTATCAGTCAGCTGTCCCGAATCCAGCCTGATGCTCACCGCGCCGGATTTGGGACAGCGTCTATAGGGATTCGCACTTCACTCCACGATCAACTCATGCAGGATGATTTCTTCCACCTGAGCCTTCAATGCGTTCATCCTTCTCACCCATGCCATGGGATCGCTGGCTTTCAGCCGCTCGGTCACACCTGTATCCCTGGCCAGCTTTGGCATCAGCAACTCCATACGCCGATTTGCCGCCTCGTCAGTTTCAACCAGGTGCGGATAGAGCCTCTCCGTCAGGATGAGGTGGCTGTACAGCATGGCCCGGCATTTCTTCAAATACCGCCGCCGCATACGTCCGTACTTCCCGATAGGATGCATAGGCTGTTCCGTCAGCTTCAGCTCGGGAATCCAATAGGCGCCAACGCGGGTATAGGTGAACCTGTTCACGTTTCATTCCTCCTGATGATGTTTTCTCAAATTGCAGAACGGTTTTGGACCGTCGCTCTCCGGGGCGCCGACGTGGGCAACTGACTGACGGGGATGAATATGCCCCTTGCGATAGCATCGGCTCGGAGGGCTGCGCTCTTTGCCTCCCTTTCAGCTTTTTTCTTTGCTCTGACCTTATCTTCGTATTTCTTTTGCGCTCCGCTGGCCTTGCGCCGCAAGTACGCCTGATGAAGCTTGTCCTTGCGCTCCTCCCGCTTACGCAAGGCTTCCGCTTCTTCCGGAGTGAGTTTCATTTCACCAAAGTGAGGCGGCACATATTTACCGATAAATTTGAAGTAGATCTCAACCTCCTGCGTGGTTTCCACACTGCCCTTGCGGGCGCGTTCGTGGACGAGGATTTTTTCCACAAACTCGTTGAGCATAGTTGTGGTCAGGGGGTCAAAACGTTCATATTTATCAAGCAGGGCAATGAACCGTTCTGATGACTGCTGACGGTTCTCATACGCCGCAATCGTCGCTTCCAGCGTTTCGATTTCCCGGATCAGCTGTTCCTGCTCGTTGGCGTACCGCTCATCCAGCACGGCATAGCGGCTTTCTGCCAGTCGGCCAAGGAGCTTGTCTTCATAAATCTTGCATAAGAGCCGCTCCAGCTCATCAGCGCGTCTTTTCGCTTCAGCCAAGCGTTTCTTTTTCTGTGTACCGTCGGTGGAGCAGTGAGCGGCATTCAGGTCCTCAACCGTCTGGATAAACGCCTTGCGGTCATTCTGCGAATATGCTGCGATCGCTCGCAGCGTATTGGCCACAAGCGCGAGCACTACACTTTCATTGATGCGGTGCTGCGTCGGGCAGCGCGTCCCACAGGGAACCTTCGTGTAGTTGGAACAGGTGTACTGAGGAATGAGCTTACCATTATTGATACGGTGAACATACATCTTGGCCCCGCAGTCGGCGCAATACAGCAGTCCCGTCAGCGGAGCCGCTTCACCCCAACCGTTGGGGTATCGGCGGACGTTTGCTCGGATGCGCTGCACGTTTTCAAAGGTCTCCTCGTCGATCACGGCCTCGTGTGTGTTTTCAAAGATGCTCCATTCACTTTCATGGACATAGTGGCTTTTCTTGTCCTTGAAGTGCTTTCGTGTCTTGAAGTTGATGGTATGGCCGAGGTACTCCCGCTTTTTGAGAATGCTCACGATGACCGACGAACCCCAGGCATAGGGGTCTTTGACGGCCTTGTTTTTGTTTACGCCCTCGCCATGCCGCGCCAGATGGATGGAAGGAATCTCGACTTTTTCAGCCGAGAGCCGTCTGGCGATTTGGTAAGGACCGTAACCATCCATACTCATGGCAAAGATCCGCCGTACCACCGCGGCAGCTTCCTCATCCACCAGCCAGTGTCTGCGGCTTTCATCCCAGAGATAGCCATAGATGACTGTTCCCGTCAGGTGCCTGCCTGCCTTTCCCTTAGCCTGAAAGGTGGAGCGAATCTTCTTGCTGATATCACGGGCATACCACTCGTTCATGATATTTCGGAACGGCGTGAAATCATCGTCACCGCGAAAACTGTCCACGCCGTCGTTGAGCGCAATCAGGCGCACATTTTTCTGCCGCAGGGTTTCCATCACCTGCCCTACCTTGAGGTAATCACGCCCCAAGCGGCTCATGTCCTTGACGATGATCGCCTCCACATTCCCGGCCTCGACCTCCGCCATCATGGCCATGAAGCCGGGACGATCAAAACGGGTGCCGGATATGCCGTCATCGGTGAAATGGGTCGGGCGGGGGAATCCATTGCGTCTGGCATAGTCCTCCAGCATCAGCTTTTGATTGCTAATGGAGTTGGATTCACCTTGCAACTCATCGTCGCGAGACAGGCGCTCGTACAGCGGTGTGATCTTGATTTTACTCATTGCGCAGCCTCCTTTGCATAAAAATGCTCCAAGTGATCGTCTCCCTAATCATGACAAAAAACTGTGATTAGGAAGTCACTTAGAGCATATAACACCCGCCGCGAGCTTGTATTTGGCATATTGCCGGACGGCAAAATGGTCGGGCTTTCGCTTGGCCAGTTCCTCAAATTCAAGGTCCACGTTGTTCTGGAAGTCCTCATTGTCCTCCCGGACCTCCATGCTGCTGATCATTTCAATCAGGGTGGCGAAGTTACGTTCCTCCGGGGGCAGCTCGTAATGGATGAAGCCGATCAGGGCCGTATAGAGCAGTACCTCGACCTTTTGCCAGAAATCGTCCCCGCTTTTGCCCTCGCCTTTGGTGTTGGCCATGAGGCAGCTTACGAGCTTGAGGATGTCCTTCTCGCTGTGAATGTAGGCGAAGGGGTTGTAATGATGGGACTTGCGGAAGTTGATGGTGTTGAGAATCTTGATGCGGTAGCCTTTCCTTTGCAGGAGGCGTCCGCACTCTACCACCACGCTCCCCTTCGGGTTTTGTCAATAAGGAACAAGAAAAAAGTATCTTGCTTTTAAGCGGTTTCATCGCCGCTGTCGTTCTTGATAAGGCGCACAACCTTGTCCGTAAAGGTTTCCCGGCTGGTTTCGCTGAAATGGATATGAATGTCAAAGGTCGTGCCGCCGATGTTCTTCACAAGGTCGGGTTTGGCGGTCAGAGGGGAAGCGGCTGCGGGGGTGCTGGTCTTGCTGGTTTCATTGTTCATAAGCTCTCCTTTCAAAGATAAAGCCCCATGTGGTCGGCACATGAGGCGGTCATATCGGGTAAGGGTGCAAGGATGCAACAATGCAAAGGTATCTACGGATTGCATTCTTACTTTGCACTCTTGGCTTCGTTCCTGCGGTAGTACCATTGATTTCCACGGCGTATGACTTCTATCCGGGTATCAAGATTGCGGCGAGCATTTTTAACTGTTCTCTCGGATATTCCGGCTTCGGCTGCGGCCTTTACAATGTCCTCGCTGGCAAGCT
>OGYF01002482.1_pt1 | contig 13828 bp, 10 predicted proteins | sample 1576451 | NCBI WGS metagenome assembly OGYF01 (sample SAMEA3541505, study PRJEB24748) | human gut metagenome | biome: human gut; feature: human-associated habitat; material: faeces | place: China | collected 2012 | reverse complement strand
TTTCCTATATAAAACTTCACTTTAGGATTTTGAAGCAAATGCCGCATATCATCTTGTTTTTTTTCATCTCGACTAAAAATACGTATTTCCTTAATATCCGAATCTAGAAAACGCTTTAAAACCATATTACCAAAAGAACCTGTGCCTCCAGTAATCAAAAGGACTTTATCTTTAAATATAGACATATCTTATATAATAAATTTAAATTACCGATGAATATAATATCTTAATAATCGACACATCACTAATAATAATAATAATACTCTATTATAAATTTTCCGCATTATTGGTAATCCTTTTCCAGATAAAGTACAAGATGTATTATTATCATGCCGTCTATAATATAAACAAGTGATTGGTACAAATTTTACTACTCCAACTATATCTGCTAATGAAGCAATCCATCCTTCATGATAAACTGGAAGAATAGATGGTATAGGTAGCACTATATCTAACAATTTCCTTTTAAAACAAATATTTGCCCCTACATAGGTATTTTTATACCAATTTTTCCAAAAACCTGATCCCGGATTTCCTATCTCAAACAAAGATGGATATATAATATTTAAATCTTTATCTGTAACAGAACAGTCAGTAACAATTAAATCAGCATCATCTAAATAGCTAATACAAATATTTTTTTTATTTGAAAACCAAACATCATCTTGATCACACAAAAATATATAATCACCAGAAGCATACTTTAAAGCATTTCCAAAATTATTAACAACCCCTCTTTTCCCTTGATTCATAAAAATTTTGATACGAAAATCATTAAAAGAACGTATTATTGTTAATGTATTATCTGTCGAATAATCATCAGAAACTATGATCTCATCATTTATATCTATTTGACAAAGAATAGAATTCAACAACTCTTGTATATATTTTTCACCATTATATGTAGCCAAACAAATACTGCATTTCATAATAAACAAATGTATTAACTTTTTATCATAAACAAATTATAGCATAGAAACATAAATCCAAGAGCAAAAACATACCATCCAGTTGAACAAAAAAGGAATGGATTTGTAGATGCAATAACCATATATAAAAAATAAGCTAATCCAAAATCTTTTACATCTTTTGAATTACTTACAAAAAATAGAGTCGAAGGTAAAAAAACCACAATATTAAATAGACCCCCCAAAAAGAAACCAAAAAATCTCAACGAATCAAAAAAGCTTAATTCACTATGCGTTATCATTATTTTTCTTGAAACATCATAAAAGACACTCCCCACTCCCTCTCCCATAAAAGAAGATAAGCTTTCAAATAAGTTATCAATATAACTATCAAATAAAGAAAATTTAATCAAACTACCACTATCTCTTTCTAAAACAAGTAAAACAACAAGAGAAACAAACGAGAGAAAAAGAAGTATAAATAAAAAAATCTTTAATTTCAAATTCATGCATCGTACAAAAATGAATGAATAGAATATTATTAACAAACATGAAAGTATTGGAACCCTAGAACCTGTTATCAAAAGTGAAAAAATCAACAATAACAATAATAATAAATCAACAAAAGAATATATTCTTCGACCTTTATAAACTAAAGCAAATAAAATAAATGGAGCACTTCTATAAAAAAAGGAAAGAAATTCAAATCCATAATATGATCTTTTTGAAATCAATATCGTTGGATTTTTTTGAATTTCCATCATATAATTATATAGCATACTAAAATTTTCAGTAGAAGAAATACAATAAATAAAAACACAAATAATAACAACTGATAAAAACAAACCAACTTTGTAATTAATTTCTAACAATTTACTTCGATCAATAGATGTAATCGCATAAATAATAAGAGAAAATAAAATCAATTTAAAAAATGATATTTGAAATGATGTATCATAATAAGTGTTATTCAAGACTGAACATAAAATTGAATAAAACAACAATACTAAATTGAACAGAATAAATAATAATGAAATTTTATCAAAAGAAAAACTTCTTTTTACAAAAGCTAATAATAATACAAATATAAAAAGTACATTTTTTAATCCAAACAAATCATTTGTAGGATCTACCATTATTATAAAAATATAGGTTGATAAAAAAACAGAAAAGGCATTATTTAACAATTTATCCATAAACAACTTAGACTATATATAATTATTTTATGATGACAAAAGAAAAGATATATTATTTCTCAGTCTATTCATCAAATACATAAAATAGCCATAAGGATCAGAAGAACCTATAAATAATATTGGTTTATAGGTAATTTTCAAACCATGATGAAAACAATATACATTCAATAATCTTTCTCCCATAAAACCTAATACACGAGCTTGATAAGGATATAATGATATACTAATTCTTCTCTCTACCTCAAATAATAAATCAAACAACCATGTACAATAATCATTAAAAATTCTAAATGGAAAAACAAACATATTATAAAATGAAGCACTATTATTTTTATTCATTACTTGGTCAAAAGAAGATAAATATTCTGGTGATTTTTCTTTTACAACATCTCGTAATATTGAAAAATCCTCTGATATATGATTTGAACAATAGTTTCTTTTTAAACTTAAAGATAAAGTCTTTTTCACTGGTAGTATTACATCTGATTTTTTCAACAGTCTTATTAATTCGTTTTTTTCCAATAAAAAATCCGAAATAACAGACATATCATTTACATAAAGAACTTCACGTGGATAACAAATATGCCCTTTTAACATAAAGTACCTTCTATAATGGACCAGCCCCACATAATCCATATCTCTCAAGTTTTTCCATGCCCAATAAATTGCTGTCAATTCACAATAATTCTTATTCTTTGCACTTATATTATCACCTGTATCATCGCCTTGAATACCTAAATCTAAATCACTGATTGCTTTTCCACATTGGATTGGTAGATATACGTCATCATTTAACCATTCACCAGCTTTATGACAACATACCAATATCTTAACTTTATTCTTTTCACCCTCATTCATCATTCTATTTCTTTATATAATATATTCTCTACTATCTGATTCATATCATAATATTTATATTCAGCTAATCTCCCACCAAAAACTATATTCACCTCCCGTTCAGACAACTTCTTGTATTTTTGATATAGAAGATTATTTCTTTCATCATTTATAGGATAATAAGGCTCCACTCCCTGTTTCCAGTCGAGAGAATACTCTTTTGATATAACAGTTTTTTCCTGTGTCCCGAATTCAAAATGCTTGTGTTCTATGATCCTTGTATAAGGAATTTCAGCTTCAGTATAGTTAACGACAGCATTACCCTGGTAATTGGGGATGTCCAGTATTTCCTCTTCAAACTTCAGGCTTCTGTATTCCAGTTTGCCGAAACAATAATCAAAATACTCGTCGATAGGTCCTGTATAAATAACTTTGTTTGCACAATCAGAAAATTCATTCCGGTCCTTATTGTAATCTACATTGCATTTTATTTCTGCTCCGGCGAGTAATTTCCGGATGAAGTTAGTATATCCTCCTATAGGGATTCCCTGGTATTTGTCGTTAAAATAATTATTATCGAATGTAAACCGGACAGGGATTCGTTTTATGATGAATGCCGGAACTTCTGTTGCTTTTCTGCCCCATTGCTTTTCGGTATATCCTTTAATCAATATTTCGTAAATATCTTTTCCTACTAAAGAGATCGCCTGCTCTTCCAGATTTTTCGGATCTGTGATATCGGCCTCTTTAATTTGTTCTTCAATTTTTAGCCGGGCCTCTTCCGGTGTCCTAATACCCCATAAAGAATAAAATGTATTCATATTGAAAGGTAAATTGTATAATTTCCCTTTGTAGTTGGCAATAGGGGAGTTAGTATAACGGTTAAATTCAACAATCGAATTTACAAATTCCCAAACAGCTTTATTGGAGGTATGGAAAATATGCGCCCCGTATTTATGGACATTAATCCCTTCTATCTCTTCCGTATATACATTTCCTCCAATATGAGAACGTTTGTCTATCACTAAAACTTTTTTTCCAGCTTGTCTGGCTTTATAAGCGAACATTGAACCATATAAGCCTGCACCGACAATCAAATAATCATATGTAGCCATTACCTATACAATGAACGATTAGACATAAAACCCATTCGTATTAACAAGTTTATTACAAAAAATTTTATTCTTAATTTAAATTTAACATGTTTCATTTTAGAATTATGCCAAGGACTCAAATACAAGTATTTCAAATATAAATTTCCTTTAGGATGCTTACACTCTTTATACCAAGGTTTTATTATCCCTGTATAATGAAGTATAACAGGGTTTTCTGCAGCCTTGAACATTTCTTCCCAATATTTTTTTGCAATAAACGGATCTCGCCAATAAAAACCTTCTTGAACATTATATCGAAAAGGCATATTCATTTTTTTTTCTCTCAAAACATAATTCAACGCATCCTGATCCCAATATATCAATTTATCAGGATTTTCATCTATATAATCAAGTATTCGGATAGACAGATTATTCGCTCTCCAGTAATCTAAATTCATTAATAGAACACCCGAGTTAAAATAACCTAAGTGCATCTCATAATCTAAACGATTATAGACTCTTACGTCTTGACTAAACATATCAGGTACCACTCCTACAGCTTTATCCTTTATATCCGTATTCCAAAGATCATCTAAATCAGATAATACTACCATATCACAATCCAAATACAACACTTTATCCACTGAATTCGGAATAATCATAGGTATTAATATCCTAAAATAAGCAGCAATACTGACGTGGTCACCTTTTCTTATCGGACAATTTTCTAATTTTTGATGATCAACTTTATGAAAAGTTATAAACTGACTGTATTTTTCTACGATTCCTTTTAATGTTTTTTCATTAGACACCTTAATTGTATCTATAAGAATATGGAAATGTATATTTTCATCACCCTTATTCTCACAAATAGAAGTCATCAAGACTCCACAATAAGAGGTAAAATTATCATCTATACAACAAACTATATTTATCATCTTGTTTTTATTATTTGTTTTATTATATCTATTTCTTTTATTCCTCCAAAAAAACAAAATGAAAGATAAGAAATAATTCCAACAATAAGTCCTACTATTAATTGCAAAAACGGATTTGATAATAAACAATTACAAAGAAAAATGCAACCACCCATTAATAAAGAACAAAATAAAATAGGTAATAACACCCCGATCTCTTTTCTAAAATCATATGTATATATTTTTCTCACAAAATAATATATAATAATCATATCAAATAAGCTATATAATAACAATCCCCAACAGATCACATCTATTCCCCAAATTACAGAGATAAACAATATCAAAAATGCCACAATCTTTTTAACAACTTCAGCTCTTAAAGAAAGATCACTTCGTCCCTTAACGTTTAACAACTGCCAGTTAAACACCATAATCGGATACCACATATAAGCAATACATAAAATCGACAATAAATGAGCAGAAGGTAGCCATTTTTCTGTAAGAACAACTTTTATTAAAGGTTCGGACAAAACCGCTAAACCAATCATTAGAGGAAATACACAAAAAGCTGTAATTCGCAAATATTTAAGATAAATATGAACTAATCTTTCCTCACAATCTTGCCGTTCACATAATACAGGATACATTGCCCGATTAACCACTTCTGTAAAATTCATTGAGGGAAATACAGCTAAAGTCTGTGCACGAGAAAAATAGCCAACCTGCATAGAATTAAAAAAGCGCCCAATTACTAATGTATACAAATTCATATATATTGTATGTAGTAAACCACCCAATAATAATTTAGAACCAAAAGAAAATAATTCATTAAACGACTGTAAAGAGAATACTCTTTTAGGAATCCAACTAACCCATCCCCATAGTAAAATCACATAAAAAGAAGAAGCACACAAAGTTTGAACAACCAATGCCCAGACGCCATATCCCAACCATGCCAGCCAAATACCTATTAAACCACTGATTATAACAGAAAACAATGATACTTTAGCCAATCCTCTAAAATCTAATGAAATAATTAGTCGTGTCCTTTGTATTAACACTAATGAGTTCAATATAATATTTATCCCACTCCATCTACAAATATTTTTTAATAAAGGTTCATTATAAAAACGAGAGATGTAAGGTGCACTCATATACAATATTCCATAAACAAATACAGCCACTATAATATTAAAATAAAAAATCGTAGAGAAATCCGCTTCTGTTCTATCTTTCTTTTGAATCAATGCATTTGAAAAACCACTATCTACAAATGTCTGAGCGACAGCCATAAATATACCTAACATTGCTATTAAGCCAAAATCTGAAGGAGAAACCAATCGGGCTATCACCAAACTTAACACAAATTGTATTCCTTGAACAGAAAATCGTTCTATTGCACTCCACACCACGCCTTTAACAGCCTGATGCTTAAACACATCACTCATATAACACCTAGTATTATAAATGCTTTTTACTTCTCACTACTAACATCTCATTAAATTATACACTTAGATTAAAATGTATCTTCTACCTTATCCTTAAAATACATTATCGTTTTCACTAATCCTTCCTCCAACCGAATTATCGGTTCCCAATTTAACTTCTCTTTCGCCAACGCGATATCTGGTTTACGCTGTTTCGGATCGTCACCCGGTAACGGGCAATACACAATCTTTGATGTCGAATTCGTCAACTCAATCACTTTCTCTGCCAATTCTCGCATGGTGAACTCTTCCGGGTTTCCCGTATTCACCGGACCGATGAAATCATCACCGGTAGCCATCATTCGGATCATGGCATCAATCAAATCGTCTACGTATTGGAAGCTTCTGGTTTGAGTTCCATCTCCATAGATCGTGATATCTTCCCCTTTTAACGCCTGTACAATAAAATTGGAAACGACACGTCCGTCGTTCGGATTCATTCTCGGTCCGTAGGTATTGAAGATGCGGATGATTTTAATCCGTACACCATTCTGACGATGATAATCCATAAACAAAGTTTCGGCTGCACGTTTACCTTCATCGTAACAACTACGGATACCGATCGGGTTCACATTTCCCCAATAAGATTCTACCTGCGGATGAATGGTCGGATCGCCATACACTTCACTGGTAGAAGCCTGGAGAATCTTTGCTTTGGTTCGTTTAGCCACCCCCAACATATTCATAGCTCCGTAAATGGAGGTTTTCATTGTCTTGATGGCATTATATTGATAATGGGGAGGTGATGCAGGACAAGCCAGGTTATAGATCTCATCGACCTCGGCGTAATAAGGAGAAGTTACATCATGACGAACCAACTCAAAGTTGTCATACTGCAACAGGTGACGAATATTATCCTTACTGCCGGTAAAATAATTATCCAGGCAAATCACATCATTGCCCTCTCTCACCAAGCGTTCGCATAGATGGGAACCGAGAAAACCGGCTCCACCCGTTACTAATATCCGTTTCATTTTTGTCCGATTCTCGAATAAGTAAAACCTAATTCTTTCAATTCCTCGCCATCGTAGATGTTTCGTCCATCCACTACCACATGATTCTTCATGGCCTTACGGATGATTGCCCAACTGGGCATACGGAATTGTTTCCACTCCGTCATTAAAGCAATAGCATCTGCATCAATCACAGCTTCATACATATCCTTACAATAGGTGACTACATCCCCTATCCTACGCTTTGTTTCATCCATGGCAATAGGATCGAATACATTAATCACAGCACCAGCTTTCAGGAGCTTGTCAATCACAACCAACGCCGGGGCTTCGCGCATATCGTCTGTTTCCGGCTTAAAAGATAATCCCCACAAGGCAATAGTCTTTCCTTTCAGATCACCATTAAAAGCTCTATTCAATTTATCAAATACAATATTCTTTTGCTCTTCATTTACCTCTTCCACAGCTTCTATAACACGCATGCGATATCCGTTTTCTATTCCTGTATGCACCAAGGCTTTCACATCCTTGGGAAAGCAAGAACCTCCATATCCACAACCGGCATATAAAAAGCGGCTACCGATACGGGAATCCGTTCCCATACCTTTACGTACATGGTCTACATTTGCTCCAACACGTTCACAAAGATTGGCTATATCGTTCATAAAACTGATACGGGTTGCCAGCATGGCATTGGCGGCATATTTGGTCATTTCAGCAGAAGGAACATCCATGATCAGGATGGGATAACCATTCAATGTGAAAGGACGATATAGTTTTTCCATCATTTTCTTTGCCCGTTCACTTTCAACACCTACTACCACACGATCCGGTGTCATAAAATCTTTTATAGCTGCTCCCTCCTTCAAGAATTCAGGATTAGAAGCAACATCAAATTCTATATCAACCCCACGTTTATCCAACTCTTCCTGCACCGCTGCACGAACTTTTTTTGCTGTACCAACAGGTACAGTGCTCTTCGTGACTAATACAACATGTTTTTTTATATAACGTCCAACTGTGTGAGCAACTTCCAACACATACTTCAAGTCTGCACTTCCATCTTCGTCCGGAGGTGTTCCTACCGCACTAAAGACTACTTCTACCTTATCCAAACAGGATGTCAAATCTGTTGTAAAATGAAGGCGATCGGCTTTTACATTACGTGCAACCAAATCATCCAAACCCGGTTCATAGATAGGCATCTCACCATTTAGTAACTTCGCTATTTTGTTTTCATCGATGTCTACACATGTGACATCAATTCCCATCTCTGAAAAACAAGCTCCAGAGACTAGTCCTACATAACCTGTACCTACAATTGCTATATTCATAGATTATTACTATTTATCCAACTTTTCAAACTCCGAATTCTGACTCTTAAACTCAGGAACAAAGCTTTTCATTTCTCTTACCATGTCTACAATTTCTACATTCAGAGAAAGATTTGACAATAGATTGATACATCTCGTAACATCTTGATAGTTATATTCTCTAACATCAGCAATCCGAATTTTTTCATGGAGAGTCTCCTTCGTGTTTTCCTTATGACTCAAAAGCTCCTCATACAATTTCTCTCCTGGACGCAATCCCGTATACTCTATCTCAATATCCTTTCCAACCTTCATACCTGAAAGTTCTATCATTCGTCGAGCTAAATCAGCAATCTTCACAGGTTGTCCCATATCAAATACAAAGATCTCTCCTCCATTCCCCATCGTACCAGCTTCCAAAACCAATCGACATGCCTCGGGAATAGTCATAAAATAACGAATTATTTCCGGATGGGTTACCGTTACTGGTCCTCCGTTATTAATCTGTTCACGGAAACGAGGTATGACAGAACCATTACTTCCCAAAACATTGCCGAAACGGGTCGTTATAAATTTTGTGCAACCTTGTACTTCACCCTTTATAATAGCCAAACTCAAACTCTGTACATAAATTTCAGCCAAACGCTTGCTACACCCCATAATATTAGTCGGATTCACTGCTTTATCCGTACTAATCATTACAAACTTTTCAACACCGTACTTTACAGCTGCGTCTGCAACCAACCGAGTCCCATAAACATTCACCCGTACAGCTTCGCAAGGATTCTCCTCCATCAACGGTACATGCTTATAAGCAGCTGCATGAAACACAATATGAGGATGCCAATTGCGAAAAACATAATCCAACCGGTCTCCATTTCGAACATCTCCTATCACAGGTACAAAATTCAAGTGAGGAAATTTATCTTCCAACTCTAAACGCAAATTATGCATTGGTGTTTCAGCCGAATCAAAACAAATCAACTTACAAATAGGAAAATGCGCTAACTGTCGACAAATCTCACTACCAATACTACCTGCTGCACCTGTAACCAGTATCACTTTATTTTCAAGCAAGCAAGCGATCTCCTGCATGTTGATCTGGATTTCTTCACGTCCTAACAAGTCTTCTATCTTTATATCACGGATAGATCGTCTTATCGCACCGTTATGGACCTCTTCCATCTCAGGAACGACCAAAGTATGCAAAGAGATCTGTTCACAAAAGCGGATCAACCGATCTTTTTCTTGTTGTATAGTTTTGAGATTTGGGAAAAGTATACCGTCTAAAGAGTTTCTGTTTACTAGCCGCAAAAGATCTTCGCGGGAAGCTATCTGATAAACAGGTAATTCTGCTATACGAAAATTCCTTTTCTGTTTATTGAAAGTGAGAAAGCCGGTAATGCTGTAATCTTGCATAAAGATATGCCTTGTTGCTGTTGAAGCAATCATAACACTCTCATCACCGGTTCCATAAACCAATACTTGTTTCCGCTTTTTCCCAAGCTGCAACAAAGCCATATTATATATGTTTATAATAAAAATACGGAATGTTACCAGCATTAGCATTGTAAGGACACAATCGATAAATAATCCGACCAGATAGACTTTCGGAGTAAACGAGGCTTTCAGAACCAGAAGCAATATACATAAAACAACCGATTTCAATATAGCTACTCCCCAAATCCTCCATAAACCACGTAAAGTAGAATGACGGATCACACCGTGATAGACCTTAAAAGTAAAGAAAGCAATCAAACTTCCGACCAAAGAGGCAAAGCCTCCTTTTAAAATATCTTCCTGAGTATAGGAAACCCCTAGAAAGGACAATAGCCCTAATACACCTATTAATGAAACACTTAAAGATATGATCAGGTCAAAGCTGAAAATGATCCATCCATTGATATATCTCATTTTGGTAAAACGAGAGAAAAGGCGCTGCAAGCCTACGTAATGATTATTCATTTCCATTGGAAGAGTATAAATTAAAGTTAGTTTTGGAATTTTCCGAAAGACATAGGTATAGCTAATAACAGCTTTCGACCAGCCATTACCAAAACCCGCGGATAAACAAGATCAGGAAGTAAGGAATAGATCACCAGAAAGGTGATTATCAAAAGATAGGACATTAATACTAGTTTATTTTTTACACAAAAAAGTTCGTCAGTCACATAGCTGCAACGACGATCGTGATTAAAAAATGATCCTTTTTAATCGCCGCAAAAGTATGTATTAATTTTCGAACAAACAAAATACAAAAAATTCATCACCCCTTGTCCAACAAGGTATAATGAAAAATAAACACTTAAAATTAACATAAAAAGCCACTTGATAAAGGTGATAAAAGAGAATCCTTATTAGCCACTTTTTCCAATATTCACACAAAAAATTCCAGAACCCTCATATATCATAGCATACAGACTTTCAGTCACATACGGTATATAAATCAAATATTAAATCAGCCCCCATAAAAAACATGCCATGTCATAAAACAATTCATTTAATCATTCAAGAAGGCAGACCTGATTAGCCAAAACAAATTATTCTCTATTCATTACTTATTTAATATTTTTTACCAATCGGCAGTTATCTTGCGATTTACAGAAAAACACATTTCGGAGAAGAACTGAAAATTATGGCATCAATCACTTAGCTATTTCTTTTTTATGCATTCCAAAGTACTGATATTCAAGATTAAAATAAGGTAAACAGCTTCTAAATCGTGAACGATTCAGGGAGTCTTTTGTTTATTTAGCAAGCTAAACAAAGAACACATACCTCCGCTGAGGTGCAAGAGTAATTACCACCAGCAATAATCCGGTATGTTTTTATGCAAATACATTTTTCGACGGTTACAGTATGTGACTGACGAACATTGTCGTATAACTTAACTTAAAAGAACGCATGATATACCTCTTGATTTTAATAGCCTTTGTAATATCTATTGTCTTTTCGATGCTGATTATTCCACGTATTCTTATCGTGGCTTTGACGAAAAGGTTATTCGATATTCCGGATGAAAGAAAAATACATACAGGAGCTGTCCCCCGGTTGGGAGGAATCTCTTTCGCTCCTATTATTCTGTTTACGCTGGCTTTTATCTCAGCCATCTCTTACCTGGGATACCTGCAAGGTCTGCCGATCCCTCCCAATATCATTTCACATGTCACACCCGATTTTTACCTGCTCACATGCGGATTGATCCTGCTGTATCTGGCTGGCATTAAAGATGATCTGATCGGATTACATTATTCCACCAAATTTATCATACAGATACTGGCGGCTTCACTATTACCTCTATCCGGACTATGGCTCAATAACCTGTACGGATTATTCGGTATGCATGAACTGCCGGCATGGCTGGGTATGCCGCTGACTATCTTCGTCATTGTTTTTATTTGCAATGCGATCAACTTGATCGACGGAATCGACGGGTTGGCTTCCGGTTTAAGCGGTGTCTCCCTGATGGTATTAGGGGTATTGTTCCTGCATAACCAGATGTGGACATATGCCACGCTGGCTTTCTCTACATTGGGAGTGTTGATCCCTTTCTTTTATTATAATGTATTCGGGCAAGTCGAACATGGAAGAAAGATATTTATGGGCGATACCGGTAGCCTGACTTTAGGGTATATCCTGGCTTTCCTCTGCATTCGTTATGCAGTGTATAACCCGGAGGTGACACCCTACTCCACCAGTGCAATCCTGGTTGCTTTCTCTACCCTGATCGTACCGATGTTCGATGTGATACGGGTGATGTTGATACGGTTCAGGAGCAATAAGGGGTTGTTCTCACCTGATAAAAATCATATTCATCACAAATTTCTGAAAATGGGATGCAAACCGCATGGAGCTTTATTATATATACTTGGTATCTCTATATTTTTCAGTGGCTTAAATATCATACTCGCCCCTTTTGCCAATATAAATATTTTATTCTTAGCGGATATTATCCTATGGACAGCTCTTAATCTCTGTCTGGACAAACTTAAATGCATATAGAATTTATTTAACGAAAAGAAATTACTTAAAAGGTTTAATTGAATTATGAAAGCATGTTTTATGGGACTTGGCTACATTGGCCTCCCCACAGCAATTATAGCTGCCGAACACGGCATAGAAGTTATTGGTGTAGACATTAACCCGCAGGTTGTCGATATGACCAATCAAGGTTTAATCCATATCGTGGAACCCGGTTTACAGGAATTATGCCGGAAAGTAGTAACGTCCGGCCATCTGAAGGCTTCGGTAAAGCCGGAAACCTGTGATGTATACCTGGTCGTTGTCCCTACCCCGTTCAAAGGAAATCACGAACCGGATATTTCTTATGTGGAAACGGCAACCCGTTCGGTTATCCCCCTGCTGAAGGAAAATGATCTGTTCATCATCGAGTCTACTTCGCCGGTAGGGACAACGGACAAGATGACTGATTTAATTTTCTCCCTCCGTCCGGAGCTGAAAGGGAAAATCTACATTGCTTATTGTCCGGAACGTGTATTACCGGGAAATGTCATTTATGAACTGGTCCATAACGATCGGGTCATCGGCGGGATCAACCCTGAGTCGACGGAGAAAGCGATCGGGTTTTACAGCCGGTTCGTCAAAGGAACCCTGCACAAGACAAATGCTAAAACAGCGGAGATGTGCAAACTGACCGAAAACTCCTCCCGTGATGTACAGATCGCTTTCGCCAACGAACTGTCACTCATTTGCGACAAGGCCGGCATCAATGTTTGGGAACTGATCGAACTGGCCAACAAGCACCCGAGGGTTCATATCCTGCAACCGGGTTCCGGCGTGGGAGGCCATTGTATTGCCGTCGATCCTTATTTCATTACGGCTGAGTTTCCCTATGAATCGCAATTGATAGCGAAAGCCCGTGAGATCAATAACTACAAGGCTTTCTGGTGTGCCGAAAAAGTAGAGAATGCCATGCTGAAGTTCGAACTGGAACATAACCGGAAGCCAGTCGTCGCCATGATGGGACTGGCTTTCAAACCCGATATCGACGATCTGCGGGAATCACCAGCCAAGTATATCACGACAAAAGTCATGCAAAGCCGTAACAATGCAGATATTCTCGTGGTGGAACCGAATGTTCGTGAGCACAAAATATTCAA
>OGYF01002478.1_pt1 | contig 13845 bp, 12 predicted proteins | sample 1576451 | NCBI WGS metagenome assembly OGYF01 (sample SAMEA3541505, study PRJEB24748) | human gut metagenome | biome: human gut; feature: human-associated habitat; material: faeces | place: China | collected 2012 | reverse complement strand
CTCCTTGGGGGTGCACTTGGTCGCCGGCAGGAAGCGGGTGCCGAGGCCGGCTGCGGGGGTGATAGCCTTCATTATCAAATCCTATTCTCTCATTGCTCAAACAATTGTTAAGTTCATCATGATGAAGCAGGCTACGCCTTACTCCCCCAGAAGAATGCAGGTTTTATCGAGCAAGGCCTCTCTGTGGATTGTGAGCACGCTCCTTATCTTTTCAAAGATGCTGCTTCCAGGCAGTGGCGGCGCTCTTCGAAAGGTAGATAATGAATGTCTTTTTAGAACACAGGTGCAAACCAAAAGATAAAACCCTGTCTAGCAGCCTACTGCCTAGAGGGGCACCAAGGGTTTTGAATAAACCGACAGGGATTATTGTAATTTAAAACTTTGGCATAATTACCTGCAGCAGTGGCATTTGACGGAATCGACTTAGTTACAATACTGCCAGCGCCGATTGTCACGTTATCACCAATAACAACATCTTCAACAACGCAAACAGACGGACCAATATATACATTATTGCCAATCGTGGCTGCATTAAAAGAGTTTGATCCTATAACCGTATAAGGCGATAGGTTGCAATTATCACCTATTTTTGCCGTCTTATTTACGATAACAGGCCCACCATGGCCAATATACAAGCCGTAACCAATCTGCGCACCATGAGAAATTGCAATCGTATGGCGAGTGCGGCTAAGCACCCACAACACCCCCCCCACAACCTCTCAAAAGGATTTGCAGAACTGACTAAGCGAAAAGCAACATGCCAACGAATGGTGCCGCTGGTCAAATAACCCTTTAAAAGAGTAGTAAACCCCGACTTCCCATAGTAGCGATATAGGTCGCTTTTTAGATATGCGTTCACGTAACCTCACCTCACTAGTACCACAGAGACAAACAAGGCGGATGCATCAGTCATACGGATTCCAAAAGTCGATCAACATTACTTAAAGATCCGTTTCTTTAGTACCTGAAGATAACTCAACGCCATCTTCCTATACGCAAGCAAAACGAAGGCGGCAACCGCAACTGTTCCGCCCGTAAGATAATGGACACCAAACGCCTGCAGAAAAAGAATCGAAATCATTGCAAATAACATAGGAGCGTAGCGCAACCAATTGACATCAAGATAAACATATTTTCTCGTGTGGAAATAACGGAAAATTACAACGGAGAGGTATCCCAAAAACGTCGCGACAACACTACCATACAGTCCTAAAATCGGAATTAAAGCAACCATTAGCACAACATTCAGAACAGCACCTACAGCAGTTGTCATAAGATAACCGGCGCTGTCTTTATGAACCGTATACGGCGCACCAAGAAAATTTCCGATAGTAAGCAAAAAATTACCAAGCAAAAGCCAAGAAGAAAGCTGCCAAGCACTCGTGTATTCGGGGGATACATAAAGCATCGTTACCGGACGAATGACCATCATGAGAGCCAACGTAAGAAGACCTGCCGAAAGCACCAACTTGTCAAACACATTTGACGTAAATTGATCCCTGTCCTCACTATCATCTTCGCGAATTGCAGAATACGACCATGCCTGCGTAAACGTATTGGCAATCACGCTAATAATTGAAGGTATCTTATACGCAACAGCAAGAATGCCATTGGCCGCTGCGCCCAGCATCGCAGTCACAATAACTCTTGAGGAAGAATTGATGATCCACCACATGAAGGTGCTCGGCATGAGCACAATTGCATATTTGAACATTTCCATGAACAGCTTTTTATCGAAGGTCAAGTGCAACAAGCGCCCAAGCAAGCCAGATACAAAAGCGGAATAAATCGTGGTAACCAAAAACGCAAGAACATAAGCGAGCAAATAGCCAGAAACGCCCCAATCAAACACCACAAGAAAGAGAATGTTGAACCCGGCGGTGCAAGCGGTGCAGAGTATGTTGCTGAACGCAAACTGACGAAGCTTCTCAAGTCCCCTCAAAAAGGCTTGCATCATCGATGATGTAGCCGACGTAACACAATACAGATACATTAGAGTGGCAAAATCAGCGGTATTTGAAAACTGCTTAGCAAGCGGAATCATTAATAGACCCACAAGATGAGCAAAAAGCAACGCCACAATACCTACTGTCAAAATCTGATTATCATTGCCCTTCTTATCCAAAGGAAAACGCAAGACGGCATCGGACAAGTTCAGTGTCAGCATCGGAGCCATAACAAATGAAACAGTTGTCACGAGATCTGCTGTACCGTAATCTGCAACAGACAGGGTGTATGTATAAATCGGCACAAGAAAGAATGAGATGAGCTTCGTACCAAAGTTACCTATCGCAAATATTAACGTGTTGTTGAACAAATACTTGGCTCGATTTGCCATACCACAACGCCTCTACTTCGTAAACTTTAATCAATCACACCAACGATAGAAGCCATATACAAATCATCGGATACTTCCGAACTTGCATTTGCTCCGACTTCATCAACGTTCTTCCCAGGGATCGAAACCTTTCGTTTTGCACCCATGAGCATCCATTCATACTCATTATCTATATGACCAATATCTACAGCTTGAATTCCATTCCTGCAAAGATCGTATGCCAATACAGTTGCAGTAGGACCAAGCGCAATCAAGACCAGGTCATATTCAGCAGAAGACTGCTCAATTGAAGAAAGGATCGCATCGTATCGGGAAAAAGCATTGGTAGAAGGTCCCAAAAGACGGTGCAGACACGCAGCCTCAGAAAACAAATCATTCCCGACACCAAGACGCGACTCACGCCCCTCAACAAGAAGAACCCTCTTCCCCCTCCAAATACGCTTGATATTAGAGAACTCAGCCGGCGCGCCGCTTTTATCTTTCAAATCAATATATGGGCGAGTAATGCTTGAGTCTGCGTATTTCCGATTCAAGTCAAGAAGCGGGAGTAGTTGATCCTCAGTACGATATTTAAATTCGCGCCAATGTGCGCGCGCGAGAAAAGTCATGTTCGAGTCGTCATTTAGAACTTTCAGCACACCAACGACGAGCCGGTCATCATCGCTCTGAAGGACCTCTTTGAGCCTAGATGAGAGCTCTGGTGTAACGTCTTGATAACCACCCGCGGCCTCTCTGCCCAGCACCCAGCCCAGCTCGCCATCGCCGAAACGAGCCAAAGATTTACCTTGATAAACGATCTCGTCAACAACCTCTTCGTTGCTCATAATCGAAAGCCTGGGATAATCTTTGTCTTTCAACTTCATCGTGTAATAACCGTACTTTACAAATGAGCGCGCATACCTATAGAGCCTCTTCACTGACTCAGGAATCCATGATTTAAAGCTGCTCATTAGCCCCCCCATCACTGTCAAGCTGACCCGCACGTTTCAGATGGCAGAACTCTATAAATTCCGAAAAGCCATTAAAACGAGGCTTCCAATCGGCAAAGGCCATAGTCGTTAAATCTGAAGACACTAGCGCATTGACTTCACAGAACTCGGAGCACAAAGAATCTTCGGAGTTTTCAAATAACCAAAAATATTCTCTAAAGATTTCCTTCTTCGGCTCACACCCGTAACGGTCTATGTAATGCAGATATAAATTCACTGCCTCCGAAAGCTGTCGAGCCCTACGCTTTTTGCGATATTCGTCAATACCGCAAATTACTCTTGCAGGGTTACCTGCAACAACGACATTTGAGGGAATAACTCCACTAACAATTGAGCCAGCTCCAACGATGACGTTATCGCCAATAGTCGTTCCAGAAAGAATAACTGCGTTCATTCCAACAAACACATTATTGCCAATAGTGACAGGAGCCTGATGTCCAAGCACCTCACCATACAACCCCTTTACTACAGACCAGCTGTAGTCATGCGTCAGGATAACGACACCACGTGTCAACTGGACATTGTCCCCAATCGTTACTAGATAGGGGTTCTGCTCATCTATAACACAATCCCTTGGGCTGGCAAATAGCTTTACTCCTTCACCAATCTTCATGCCTTTATTTCTCAACGCAGATAGATAGTTATCTGGATCAGCCTTATCTCCAAGAAGAACCCTCTTTATAAAGCCCTTGAACGGCATCGTTCCTCCTCTCCTTTGCCTGATGAACTACAAAGTAATACTTGTGAAATTACAACCTACTCATCACTGGTAAGCGACATAGCGAAGAAAGAAAGACCTAGTAGCAAAGGCAAGCCTAGATTGATTTCAACTACCGAGCATGCAGTCATGGCAAAAATAAACGCATAAACGCCTTGCTCTCGCCGGTGCATAGAGCAAGCATCCCTCAAGGCCGTGCATTCCATTATTAAGAACAAGACGACACCCATCAAGCCATTGGTCAGCAGAATATGAAACAGGCCTTCCTGCGCGTCGGCAGCACCACAAGCAGCAGTAACCGCCTGGTTCGCGCCATTGCCAGTCAGATAACCAAATAGCGGCTTCTTCAAAAAAAGAGACATAAGGACTGGATAGATCATCGTTCGCCCCGTTAAGTCAGAACTCTCCCCAAGGAAATTAGTAATAAAATGTCCAAAAGGGCCCCACGTCAATAGTCCAGTAAACGCAACCGCAACAACGGCAAGAACGACAGTCGTCGCTGGAAGAAAAAAACAACCCGCAGGAACAACGCGCACTGGATAACTTAAGGCAATAACAACAATCATGATTATTGTGCCAGTCACGCCAGTCGAGCACTCAATCACAGAGCATACAAAGAGCGAAATCGTTCCAAATAAGATAAGAGATTGAACGGATGGAAATCGCCAATATAAAAGCGCAAAACAAAGCATATTCATGTACGCAAGTAGAAACTTGTCGCCAATTAAATAATTGGATGAAAATAAGAACTCATTATCCTGGGTCACAAACCCCCTACCAGCCGTAGCAATAGCAAAAATATCAACCAAAGCAATAATGAGACATGTCATCAGGCAGATGATCAGACCAGCAAGATCTTTGCCATACTTACGCCGGAGCTGAGACGGAACCACAAAAAGAAGAGCGCCAGTAATGCCCTCAACCCAAGCAGAGCCGGGACTGATCCTTCCAAATAAACCCTCGATAAAAACAAAGCCGCAGTATGCAAGACCCGCCTTTTCGTATAATTCTAAACTTTTCCAAGGAAAACGAAGACCGATCAGCAAGCAGGCAAACAAGGCTATCGCAAGCCTCAGGAGGGTTAACTGAGAACCAGTCAAGCCTGTCCAACTTGAACCATAATTAAAAATCGCACAGAGGCTAGCGAGAACAACGAGTAGATCTCTGATCTCGACGCGCTCAAATACATCCTTCAATTTTGCACGACATGTAATATCTTTACCATATCTAAAACTATTCGAAATCCGTTCACGGTTTTCAACTCCATTGCTCATCCCCAGCTAATCTCCCTCTCTCAACCCTCTCTCAAATATCTAAATACCTTGACGCGCTCTCTAAAGTTCAAAAGAAAAATGCAGCACCTGTAGTTCCCGTTGATAAGCAATTTCTCAAAACAACGCTGTTGAAAAGGCAACGAGGCAAGTGGAAGAGCTGAGCCGTATTCAACTTGAAGTCGGCTGGATACCAAATTCGAAAGCCACTGGCGCTTGTGCTTCATCGAGATACTTGATCCAGCGATGATACCTGCACAAAGACGAATGCACTCAATTGCCGTTCTAGCGATTCTCATTCTAACGAATTCGAGCTCATGCTCTTCTTTAGCGGTGTTTAGAAGCTCTTCAACGAAACGCTCATAACGGATAATCAAATCAGGCCTAAGACTTTTTGTAATTGAAGCCTGTCCCTCTTTCCTGTACCGATAACCGGCAACATCGGTAAACGCAATCGCATCAGCACAACGATACGCACGAAGATTGAACAAGGTATCTTCCGAAAGAAGCGACTTAAACCGTAGGTGATTCTTGATGATCATTTCCCTGCGATAAATCGAGGCCCAAACAGCCATAGGAAACGACTCCGTTGTGCTGTCACCCTCAGCATGCCCGTATAGCCTAATCCTGATAGGGTCAATCTGATCTCTTCCATGTACGGTGCGCCCAGCCAATGGATGCTTTTTTGTACACATAACCCTTTGCTCAGACGAATCACGGTGACCACCGACAACAATATCGGCATTACTTTCAATAGCGGCCTGATATAGACGCTCGTACATGTCGGGCTCCACCCAATCATCAGAGTCTACAAAGCCGACAAAGATGCCAGACGCATTTTCTATGCCTGTATTTCGTGCAGCACCGAGTCCACCGTTTGAGCGATGAATCACCTTAATATTCGGATTTGAAAGAGCGTAATTCTCAGCAATTTTACCGCTTGCGTCAGGCGACCCGTCATCAACGCAGACGATTTCAACACCCTCAAGAGTTTGTCCCAGAATGCTATCCAGACACTTGGGTAAAAAACGTTCCACATTATAGATTGGAACCACTACGCTCAAAATTGGATTAGACAATGGACAACCCGTCCTATCCTCATGCTAGATCAAAGCGCCATTTAACAGCGCATTATAGAAAGTTGAACAACCCTCAGAAGACCGCGAGAACTCCTGCTTCCAAGTCAACTTGAAAAGTCTTGTATCAGAGTTCAGGTCATCCCAAACTCGCCGATCGAATGGCTTGTCGAGCAACGAGATTAGATCGTCGCAACGGGGATTGTTGGGCTCGATCGTGGCGAACGCCGCAGCGATTGCGGGGTCGTGGCGCTGGGCGAGGACGATGAGGTAATCGACGAGAAGGTAGTCAATAAGCCTGTCGCTCTTGCGCCAGTACTCCAAGAAGAAGTCACGCGCGACAACGAAGGGGCGACGTCTTGCAGCATCGCAGGCGAGCGAGTAACCGGCAAACATGCCGCACGCCACAGACGCATGCAGGTAGTCGGGCCTCTTGATGGACCACATGGGGAGGTCTAGGTAGCTCTTCAGCGAACCACTGCAAAAGAAGGTCGCATCGAGCCACATGCCACCGTGCTCTGCGAGCAACGAGAGCCTCAGAAGGTCAGAGAGATTCGTCCTCGACATCACCCCTGCGCGCACCTTCTCGAGCACCCACTCAGGGATGTCGACGTACTCGGAAAGATTCTCGTCCGTGATGACGACGACCTCGTGACCGCCAGCATTTCTGCGTACGGAGTCGATGCAGGCGCGAACGATCTCCGGCGCGTTTTCCTCACCCTGCCACCAGCACATCCAGATCTTGCCCTCGAGAGCGGGGTCGAGTGGTGGAAGCGGCGCCCCGTAGTCATACGAAGCGTAATAATCGCCAAAGCGTCCTTCCAAGTACTTGAGGACCGTCTCGTGTTTGCGCAACAGGCGCTCCCTCACCTCAGGGGGCTCTTTGTAGCCATTGCGACTCATGACCTGAATGTCGAGCTTCGCACGAAACGTATTGATTGCCTCGGGCCACGAGGTAGCCCTGGCGATGCGGACCGTCGCCCCGATCTCCTCGCAGGAGCGGTGCACGATCCGCTTGATGCTGTTGTGGCCATTAGCCATTGACGGCCTCCTCATACAGCTCAACGAGCTGGTCCATGAACTTGTCGCGCGAGCAGTTCTCGCGGACGTAGGCGCGACAGCTCTCCTGCATCCGAACGTAAACGGGAGCGTCGAGGAACGCCTCGGCGCCGCGGACCATGGCATCCGCCATAGTTGCAACGTCGCCGGGCTCACATGCAAAGCCGGTGACGCCGTCTGCGACGAGCTCGGGGATGCCGCCTATGCGCGTGCCGACAACGGGCGTGCCCGCTGCGAACGCCTCCACGATGGAGTACGGCATGTTCTCTCGACATCGCGAGCTCGCGATGGCGAGAGAAGCCCTCTCGACATACGTTTGGAGAGCGTCCCCGGTTTGGTAGCCAGCGAACTCGATACGCGGGGCGCTATCCAGCGAGGCGGCGAGTTCCCTGAACTCGGCGGCATCGGGACCATCACCGACCACGATGAGCCGCATGTCCCGAGGCAGCAACGGAGCCGCCGCGTCGAACGCCCTAAGCAGCACATCAACGCCCTTCTCTGCAGAAAGGCGGCCAAAGAAGAGAAGGTAGGGACTTTCTCTATCGGTCACGTCGCCCGCCACCCCCGAGGCGCGGGCGAGGATAGCATCGTCCGCGAAGTTCTGAAGCGCCAAGACCTTGCCCTCTGGCCAGCCGCCCTCGATAAGCTTTGAACGCATGAACCTCGAGGGGGCGATGACGCGGTCGATCCGCTCGTTGGAGTGGTGCGACCTGTTGAAGGACGCCTCGAGCGCCGCAAGCGCGCTCTTGGCGCGCGACCCCTTGACGCAGCGGTTCTCGATGCAATGGCGGTACTTGCCGTCTTCGAGGCAAGCGTCGCACACGCGGCCTTCGCCGTCGAGCATGAGATAGCCCGGGCAGACGGTCACGTAGTCGTGCGCCGTGTAGAAGACGGGCACATGATGCTCCTTTAGATAGGGGGCATCTAGAATGGACAGGGTTATCTGCCTGTGAACGTTGTTGAGATGCACAACATCCGGACGAAATTCCTCACATAGGGCCTGGAAATTTCTCTTGGCCTCAGGCGAATAGATGAGGGCAATGCCATCGCGGGCCGCAGAGAGAGGATTCTTAACATCGTTGTACTCGCGTTGAGTGACAAAGTACCTGTCCCATTTGCATGGCAGGTTGTTCGGGTGTTTCATGGAGAAATAAGCGACCTCGTGCCCCATGCGCTCGAGTTCGGACCCTACGGTGAGGTAGTAGGTCTCGGCCCCACCTTTTCGGTAATGGAACTTGTTCACCAGAAGGATCTTCATCGGGCTTCCCCCTCGTAGACGACAAGGGTCCGCTCAACAACGGAATCCCAGGTGTATGTCTTCTCAACGTGCGCCTTCGCGGCGATGCCAAGTTGGCCGCCGCGTCCACCGCTTGCCAACAGGTCACACAGGACGCCGTGCAGCGACTCGGCGCTCCCTTTCTCAAACGTCACGCCGTTGTCGGCGAGCACGTCCGCGCATTCGGGAATGTCGCTCGTCACGCAGCATCGACCATACGCCATCGCCTCCAGCAAGCTCATGGGCATGCCCTCAACATCTGAAGGCAGCACATATGCGTAGCAATTTGAATAAAGCTCCTCGAGCGGCTCACCGCTCACGAAACCCGTGAACACGATGCGCGGGTCGTCCGAAGCAAGCTCATGAAGATGCGACTCGAAATCGGAAGTATCCGAGCCTCCTCCAGCGATCACCAGCTTTTTATCCGTATCGAGCCCCTTGAACGCCTCGATGAGCAGCTCGGGACGCTTCTCTGGAACCAGACGACCCAAGAACAGGAGGTAATCCCCTTCTGAAAGTCCCCACGTAGACGCAATGAAATCCGCCGGGCGCGGAATCTTTCGATCCATTCCGTTGGGGATCACTATCGAATCGCGACCGTACATATCCTTGAAATATCGCTCGGCAGATCTTGAAAGGACGATAAGGCCGTCGGCTTTTTTGGCCGCAGCCTTCTCCCCCATCTTGATATACGTACTAGCGAGCTTGCCCCACTTGGCACGTTGCCAATCAAGGCCATGGATAGTGGCCACGGTGCGAATGCCAGTCCAACGCGCGAGGGACAGCGGTACACACGGCCCTTCCGCATGGTAGTGAATCACATCGGGACGTTGGCGAATCGCAGCGAGCGTCGCAAAGAACGATGAGCTCAGCGCGGCGAGGCCCTTCTTGTCTATGGTCCTGACGGGCACGACCCTCACGCCGTCCACGACGCGCTCACATGCATCCGCGGCGCCGCCGGTCATGACGTTCGAACCCGAGCGGTCGTAGCAGGTGACCTCGTGGCCCAGCGCCGCCATGCGCCGCGCGAGCTCGGTCACCACCACCTCGACACCGCCTTCGCGACTGCCGTAGTGTTTTTGACCGATCATCGCAATCTTTAGAGGGCGCCCCACTAGTACGCCCCCTCGCCGGTAAAGACGACCTTGATAGTCTGCAGGATGGTCCTGAAATTCACCCGGAGGCTGCGCTCGCGGATGTACTTCAGGTCGAGCTCCACCATGTCGTCGAAGTCCAGGTCCGAGCGCCCTCCCACCTGCCAGTAGCCGGTGAGGCCGGGCTTCACCGCCAGTCGCTGCATGGCCCAGGCGTCGTACTCGGCGACCTCGTAGGGCAGGGGCGGCCGTGGCCCCACCACCGTCATCTGGCCCAGGAAGACGTTGATGAACTGGGGGAACTCGTCGATGGAATGTTTGCGCAGAAAGCGGCCGACGCGGGTGACGCGCGGGTCGTCCTTCATCTTGAACATCGCGCCGTCGACCTCGTTGCAACCCTGCAGCTCCTTCAGGCGCTCGTCGGCGTCCTCGTACATGCTGCGGAACTTGTACATGGTGAACTCGTGCATGCGCCCGTCGCGGTGCGTGCGGCAGATGCGCTTCTGGCTGTAGATGGGGCTGCCCGGGCTCTCCAGGCAGATGGCCGCGCAGATCAGGGCGCCAGGAATCAAGCCGACGGTTATCACGGCACCGGAAAATACGATGTCGAAGACGCGGCGGCAGGCGCGGTACACCCACTTGCCGCGGTTGGCATCGCGCAGGTCCTACATGGCCTGGTAGCGGTCGTACGGGCCCGCCTTGGCCACGTATTCGGCGCGCTCTTTGCTCACAGGCACGGCGTTGTTGGTGGCAGGATCGATCCGCTCCCCCGCTTCCGGCTCTACCCCAACGCTTGCTGCAGTTGAGGCACTATTTATTGTTGTACTGTTGATTCCCCCGGACACCGACGCTTCCTCACAATCCCTAAGCCGATGCGAGTCTTTACGCGCCGTCCGCACATATCCAGTTCTATATACGCCACGCTCTTGCGCCTGTTGACGCTGGTGATGCAGCCCTCCCTTCCTTTGAGGGGCCCGCTGAACACCACCACTTTGTCGCCTTCCATAAAGCCCTTGCTCATGGGAATCACACGATCGCCCTCATTGGTGAAGGCCCCCAGCCACGCGCGGTCATCCTCTCTAAGCGGGCAGAAGGAGTCTCCGGACGTGAGCAGGCGCGTGAATGCATGCACGTTCTTAAGACGCTCGTACAGCGCTACGGCGTCATTGGTAACAGCGATCACATAGCCGGGCAGCAGCAGAGACTCCGCCGGTACCCATTGGCCCTTGACCTTTTTCTCCGTGGCAAAGCGCGGCGTAAAGCATTCCTTGAGAACGTCTTTGCCCGCCACGCGCTGGATTATCTGGCACATGGCGGTTTCTTGGCCGGTGGGAACCTGGACAACATACCAATCACCCGAGGACTTCTCCTTTTGGATTTTATGGCCCTCGCCCGTATCGCCGGGCCCCTCCATGGGTATAGAAGACCCAGGCTTTTGGCAAGCCTCCAACGATGAGCGCGCAGCGTTCTCGCCCATAGTATCCGTCCCTCCCTGCGATTGCATATGAGTGGGTAGGACCCACACCTCGCAAGCGCATGGCTTCGCCCCCACCGTAAACGGTGAAAAGCTGGCATATAGAACTCGCGCGACATCCAGGGCCCACACCAGGCACCGCCCCTTTTGCGCACGATATGTTTGAACGGCCGCATTCCTCGCTACATCAAGAAATGAGCTGTGCTCAAGATTGTACTCAATGAGTGTGCTTGCATTGGTATCAATTTATCTTTTAATGTCATGATTTGACGCAGATCATGCTTGCTACCTGCGATGATAGTCGGCCACAACGATGTTATGGTTTGGTAACGTCAACCAAAACTCGTCCAAATTGCAAAACCCACCACACCTTTGTCACAAATATCCCCGTTCTTTTGGGGTTAATTGCTCTAGCCCGGTATCGGTAACCGCACACGCACCGCGCCCAAACGTGCACGGAGTCCCCGGCGCGCTCCGCCTGTCCCCACATAGACGGTGGGGTATCGAGTTGGCGCGCCGCGGGAAGAATCATGGCGTGTCTACCGCTTTTCCGGACCCATGAGAGGACCGATCCACCATGAAGATCAAGCTCTATGAACTTCGCCCCGATGAGCAGGCGGCATTCTCCCGCGCCGCCGCTGCGCTGCCGGATGGCTACTCGATCGACGCCGTGGCAGAGCCCCTGAGCGCGGAGAACATCGATGCGCTCGCAGGGTACGAGGCCATCGTCATCACCAACAAGTCGCTGCTCACCGCAGACATCGTGGCGCGCCTGCAGCAGCTGGGCGTGCGCTACGTATCCAGCCGCTGCGTGGGCTTCAACCACATAGACCTGCCCGCCGTAAAGGCGGCCGGAATCCGCGTGTGCAACACCACCTATCCGCCCTACGGCGTAGCGGAATTCGCCATCATGCTCATGCTCATGGCGCTGCGCAAGTGCAAACCCGCCATCTGGCGCATGCAGGTGAACGACTACTCGCTTGAAGGCCTGCTTGGCCGCGAACTGCGCACCATGACCGTGGGCGTGATGGGCACCGGGCGCATAGGCCGCGCCGTCATAGACTACCTGGGCGGCTTTGGCTGCAAGATCCTGGCGTACGACCCCTACCCCGCCCAAGACCTCGCCGCGCGCGAGGGCGTTAAGTACGTAGGCCTGGATGAGCTCTACCGCGATAGCGACCTTATCACCGTCCACGTGCCGCTGATGGATTCCACCCGCAACATCATCGACGCGGACGCCATCGCCAAGATGAAAGACGGCGTTGTGCTGATCAACGTCAGCCGCGGCGAGCTGGTGGATACCGACGCCCTGATAGACGCCGTGGAATCCGAGAAGGTGGGCGCCCTTGCCATGGACGTCTTCGAGGATGAGGGCGGCATCTACCATGAAAACCGCATGAACGACATCATCTCCAACCGCAAGATGGCCTACCTGCGCCAGTTCCCCAACGTGCTGCTGACCAACCACATCGCCTTCTACACGGACGTGGACGTTGACAGCATGGTGGAGGACGGCATCGCCAACATCCCGGCCATGGTGGAGGGGCGCTGCACCACCGAGCTGTTAGTTCCGGGTCCGCGCGATGGCTAGCACTTGACGGCGGGCGCCAGTCGGGGTGGGCGGCGGGCGTGCTTTTCGTCCACAAAACCCATTGGACGGAGCCGCCCATAGAGGGCTCAAGGCCGCTCGCAGAACCGTAACGCTCCGTTCACACGGGCGCGATAGCTTGCGGCCATACTAGGATCATTACGCCGGGAAGCCTACAGGGAGGGGCTACCCGGCATTCGCTTACCCAAACGCAAGGAGTTCTCAACATGGTTGTATCGGGCTGTACCGAGCAGACAATGAAGTACCTATCCTTACTCTCCCAGCAATTTCCCAACCAGCAGGCGGTGTTCACCGAGATCATCAACCTGCAGGCGATCCTCAACCTGCCCAAGGGCACCGAGCACTTTATGAGCGACGTGCACGGCGAGTACGAGGCGTTTATGCACATCCTCAACAACTGCTCGGGCGTGGTGCGCGAGCACGTTGATTTGATCTTCGAGGACATGGGCGCCCGGGAGCGCGCCGACCTGTGCACGCTGATCTACTACCCGCACGAGAAGATCGAGCTGGTGCGAAGCGAGCGCAAGGACTCCCCCACCTGGTACAAGACAATGCTGGACCAGCTGATCACCGTGGCGCGCAAGCTCTCGAGCCGCTACACGCGCTCCAAGGTGCGCAAGGCCATTCCGCATGACTACGCCTACATCATCGACGAGCTGCTGCACACGCACCCGGATGAGAACAACTACCGTGTGCGCTACCACGAGCGCATCATCGACTCCATCTTGGAAACGGATTCTACCGAGGACTTTATCTGCTCGCTGGCAGAGCTGATCAAGCGCCTGGCCGTGGACCACATCCACCTGGTGGGAGACATCTTTGACCGCGGCGGCGGGGCGTCCAAGATCATGGACCGCCTGGAGCGGTGCCACGCGCAGCGCCTGGACGTGCAGTGGGGCAACCACGACCTTTTGTGGATGGGCGCGGCCGCCGGCGAGCCC
>OGYF01002475.1_pt1 | contig 13852 bp, 25 predicted proteins | sample 1576451 | NCBI WGS metagenome assembly OGYF01 (sample SAMEA3541505, study PRJEB24748) | human gut metagenome | biome: human gut; feature: human-associated habitat; material: faeces | place: China | collected 2012 | reverse complement strand
CATATTTGCTTACAGGCAGGTATTGCAGCAGGAGTGGATGCGATTTTACTTCCAGAAATTCCTTATGATATTAAAGTGGTTGCAAAAAAAATTAAAGAAAATCAAAAAACAGGGAAAGAATATACAATCATTGCTTGTGCAGAAGGAGCTATTAGTGAAGAAGATAGTCTTTTATCAAAGAAAAAATACAAAGCAAAAGTTGCAAGTCGCAAAGGACGTTCGGTTGCTTATGAAATCGCTGAACAATTACAAGAGTTGATTCCTAATGAAATTCGTGTGGCGTTAGCTGGACATATTCAAAGAGGAGGAAATCCTTGTAGTTATGATCGTTTTATGGCAACACGCTTTGGGGTATATGGGGCAAATCTTCTTTTAAACAAAGATTTTGGAAAACTTGTTGTTTTTGATAAAAATGAAATCAAAGCGATTCCTTTAAGTGAAACAGCAGGTAAATTAAAATTTGTTGATCCTGAGTGTGAAGTTGTTTCGAGTGCTAAAAAAATGGGGATTACATTTGGCGAATAAACAGCATATAATGGTGTTTTTTCACATCGATAAATAGTGTATAATAAAGCTATGTTGATATGAATGAAGGTGTATTATGAGTAGTGAAATAATGAGTTTAGAAATGGATGTTTTTTGTTTATTGTTATTGATTCGAATTTTATATCAAATGTATATCAATCGTGAACAAAAAGATCATTGGAACTATTTTTATCATACCATTGCTTGGGCTTGTGTTTATTTGTTTATGGATGCAATTTGGATCATGAATGTAAAACATCTTCTTACTTTTAATAAGATTCAAAGTGGAATATTTAATAGCTTCTATTTTTGTTCACTAGCAATGCTTGTTTGTTCTTGGTATATTTATGCTCAAAAAACATTTCATTCAACTGTTTTTGAGCATAAAAAACGCTCGTTAAAAACTTTTTAGACAAAAAAATAGAAAAGGAAACATTTTCTCATGACAAAAGGAATCTTAGGGAAAAAAATTGGAATGACTCAAGTTTTTGCTAAGAATGGAAAACTTATTCCGGTAACTGTCATTGAAGTTGAACCAAATGTTGTAACGCAAGTTAAAACAATCGAAAATGATGGTTATGAGGCAATTCAAATAGCAGCTTTTTCAAAAAAAGAAAAAAATACTAATAAACCAATGCAGGGTCATTTAAAAAAAGCAGGGTGTGAACCTAAGCGCTTCTTAAAAGAAATTAGGGGAGTAAATGTTAGTGATTATACACTTGGACAAGTAATTGATGCTAGTGTATTTAGTGAAGGAGAAATGGTTGATGTTTCTGGAATCTCAAAAGGTAAGGGATTTCAAGGTGTTATTAAACGTCATAATCAAACTCGGGGACCTATGGGACATGGTAGTCAATATCATCGTGGAGTAGGATCAATGGGTACACTTCTTCCAATGCACGTATTAAAAGGTAAAAAATTACCAGGACATATGGGACATTCCCTTACTACAGTTCAAAATCTAGAAATTATAAAAATTGATTTAGAAAATAATATTATTCTTGTAAAAGGAAACGTTCCAGGTCCAAAAAAATCCTTAGTGGTAATTAAAACAGCTGTTAAAAATCCAGATAAAATAAATGAAAAAGTTGATTTGGTTTTTTATGAAGTAGAATCTCAAGATACTACAAATGAAAATAATGAAGAAGAAAACAACGAAACTGTAGAAAATAAAGAAGAAACAGAAGAAACTAAGGAAGAAGACCAATCACAAGAATAATTTGTGATTTAAGGAGGAAAATAATGGAAAGAGTTAATGACATTAAATTAAGTAAAGAAGTCTTTGACATTACCCCTAATGATAACGTATTGCGTGATGCAATTAATGTTTGTATGTGTGGTCTTCGTCAAGGAACTTATAAAGTAAAAAATAGAAGTGAAGTTTCTGGTGGCGGACGTAAACCATGGAGACAAAAAGGAACTGGACGTGCAAGACAAGGCTCTATTCGTGCTCCACAATGGCGTGGTGGTGGAGTAGCTCTTGGACCAGTACCTCGTGACTATTCAATCAAAATGAATCGTAAAGAAAGAAAATTAGCATTAAAATCAGCTTTAACTTATAAAGCTAAAGCTAACGAAATTATTGTGGTTGATAAAATAGATATAAATGTTCCAAAAACCAAAGAAATGCTTGCTTTATTAGAAAGTTTTGATCTACATGATAAAAAAGTAATAATTATAAGTGAAGAGTTAACGGAAAATGTTATTCTTGCAAGCCGTAATTTACAAAATGTTTTAATTATGGAACCAAATGAAATTAATGTTTTAGATATTGTTAATGCTGATTATCTACTTGCAAGTGTTAATGCTATTAAAGAAATAGAGGAGGCATTAAAATAATGGATACAAAATATTTAGAAATAATTAAGGCTCCTTTAATTACTGAAAAAAGTCGAAATGGAGAAACTTTAAATCAATATACTTTTAAAGTATCTCCAAAAGCAAATAAAACAGAAATTAAAGAAGCTGTTGAAAAAATATTTAAAGTTGAAGTTCTTTCAGTTCAAACTTTAAATATGAAAGTAAAGAAAAAAAGAGTTGGTCGTTATACAGGACTTAGTAACAGATGTAAAAAAGCGATTGTTACCTTAAAAGCTGGTCAAACGATCGAACTTAACTAGAAAGGAGCTTCTTATGGCTATTAAGAATTTTAAACCAACTACTAATGCTAGACGAAAAATGAGTACTTTAGTAAATGAAGAAATTACTAAGAAGACTCCGGAAAAGAGTCTAGTCGTCACTATGAAGAAAAATGGTGGAAGAAATAATCAAGGAAAAATTACTGTTAGACATCATGGTGGTGGAGAAAAAAGAAAATATCGTATTATTGATTTTAAACGTGATAAATTTGATATTAAAGGACGTGTTGCAAGTATTGAATATGATCCAAATAGATCAGCTAATATTGCTTTAATCAATTATATTGATGGTGAAAAAAGATATATAATTGCTCCCAAAGATCTTCAAGTAGGAGATTTTGTTATAAGTGGAGAAACAGTTGATATTAAAGTAGGTAATGCCCTACCTATTATGAATATTCCTGTTGGTACAGTTATTCATAATATTGAACTTCGTCCTAAAAAAGGAGGTTCACTTGCGAGATCAGCTGGTTCTAGTGCCCAAATTTTAGGACGTGAAGGCAAATATGTAATGGTTCGTTTATCAAGTGGTGAACAAAGAAAAATTTTAGGAACTTGTATGGCAACAATTGGGGAAGTTGGTAATGCTGATTATGAACTTGTTCATTTAGGAAAAGCAGGAAGAAGTCGTCATATGGGAATTCGTCCAACTGTTCGTGGTTCTGTTATGAATCCTAATGACCATCCACATGGTGGTGGTGAAGGACGAGCTCCAGTTGGTCGTAAAGGACCAGTTACACCTTGGGGTAAACCTGCACTTGGATATAAAACTCGTAAGAAAAAAGCTAGCGACAAATTAATCGTTCGTCGTAGAAATGGTAAATAAGGAGAGTAAATATGGCAAGAAGTCTTAAAAAAGGACCTTATGTTTTTGATAGATTATTAAAAAAGGTCCAAACTTTAAATGAAACTGGAAAGAAAGAAGTTATTAAAACTTGGTCTCGCCGTTCAACAATTTATCCTGATTTTATTGGTCATACCTTTGCAGTACATAATGGACGTGAATTTATTCCTGTCTATGTAACTGAGGATATGGTAGGTCATAAATTAGGTGAATTCTCACTAACTCGTAAATTTGGTGGACATGGCGATAACAAAACGAAATAATAACTAGGAGGGAAATAAGTATGGAATCATATGCAATTGCTAAGCAAGTGAGAATTTCCCCTATTAAAGCAAGACTTGTGATTGATTTAATACGTGGAAAAGAACTTAAAGATGCAAGAGTCATATTAGTAAATTATAATACAAAAGCATCAAAACTAATTTTAAAAGTTTTAAACTCAGCTGCAGCTAATGCCGTTAATAATGATAAACTTTCTGAAGCGAAATTATACGTTAGCGAAGCAAGAGTAGATGCAGGTCCTGTTATGAAAAGAATTATGTTTGATTCAAGAGGATATATAGGACGTAAAGATAAAAGAACTAGTCACATTGTTATTAGTGTGAGTGAGAGATAGGAGATATTATGGGACAAAAAGTAAGTCCAATAGGACAAAGAATTGGAATTAATAAAGACTGGGAATCTAAATGGTATGCTCCTAAGAAAGATTTTGCAAATTATTTACAAGAAGATATAAAACTTCGTGAATATCTTGAAAAAAAATTAGTAGATAAAGGCATTGCCAAAATTGAAATTGAAAGAAAGAAAAAAAGATTAGAAGTTACAATTCATTCTGCTAAACCAGGTGTTTTAATTGGTAAAGGTGGAGAAGAAATTGAAAAACTAAAAAAAGAACTTTCAAATTTAATTGGTCATCCAGTTCAAGTTTCGATTGTTGACGTAAAAAAAGCTGATATGAATGCGAAACTTGTAGCTGATTCAATTGCAAAACAAATATCTAATAGAGCTTCATTTAGAATGGCCCAAAAACGTGCTATTAAAAATGCTATGAAAGCTGGTGCTAAGGGAATTAAGACTAGTGTTTCTGGTCGTTTAGGTGGTGCTGACATGGCAAGAACTGAAGGATATAAAGAAGGAACTATACCACTTCATACTTTTCGAGCTGATATTGATTATGCTCAAAGTGAAGCTGATACAACCTTTGGAAAAATTGGTGTAAAAGTATGGATTTATAAAGGGGAAATTCTTTCTTCAAAGGATAAAGGAGGTAAGTAATATGGCTTTAATTCCAGCAAGAGTTAAATATAGAAGAGTTCATAGACTACCTTATGAAGGAAAAGCCAAAGGAAATACAACTTTAAGCTTTGGTGAATATGGATTAATGGCAAAAGAAGGAGCTTGGATTACAACTAATCAAATTGAAGCGGCCAGAGTTGCTATGACAAGATATATGAAACGTGGCGGAAAAGTATGGATTAATATTTTTCCACATATGCCAGTAACAAGCAAACCACTTGGTACTCGTCAAGGAAAAGGAAAGGGTGCTGTTGATAAATGGGTTGCTGTTGTTAAAGAAGGAAAAATCATGTTTGAAATTGGTGGTGTAACGGAAGATGTAGCAAGAGAAGCTTTTCGCTTAGCTAGTCATAAATTGCCAATTAAAACAAAATTTGTAACAAAAGATATGGAAAGTGGTGAAAAAAATGAAGGTTAAAGAAATAAGAGAAATGACCACTGAAGAAATTAATAAAAAAATGCCTTGACTAAACAAGAATTATTTAATTTACGTTTTCAACAAGCAACAGGTAATTTAGAAAAACCTTCAAGAATTAAAGAATTAAGACATGATGTTGCAAGATGTAAAACCGTTTTAAGAGAACGTGAAATGACGGAGGTTAAATAATGGAAAAAAGACGTAAAGAATTAGTTGGAAAAGTTATAAGTAGTAAAAATGATAAAACAATTACAGTAGTGGTTGAAACTTATAAAAAAGATCCATTATATGGTAAAAGAGTAAAATATTCTAAGAAATATGCTGTTCATGATGAATCAAATAAAGCTAATGTTGGAGATACAGTTAGAATAGTTGAGACTAGACCATTATCAAAAACAAAATATTTCTATTTGAAAGAAATAATTGAAAAAGCAGTTATTTTATAACTCAGTAAGGAGGAATTATGATTCAACAAGAAAGTCGTCTTAAAGTTGCTGATAATTCTGGAGCACGTGAACTTTTAGTAATTCGTGTTCTTGGAGGAAGTAAAGTTAAGACTGGAAATATTGGAGATATAGTAGTAGGAACAGTTAAAAATGCTATTCCTAATGGAACTGTTAAAAAAAGTAAAGTTGTAAAAGCAGTTATTGTTCGTTCAAAGTTTGGTGTTAGACGTGATGATGGATCTTATATTAAATTTGACGACAATGCTTGCGTAATTATTAAAGACGATAAGAGTCCAGTGGGAACACGTATTTTTGGACCAGTAGCAAGAGAACTTCGTGAAAAAGATTTTATGAAGATTGTATCCCTTGCTAAGGAAGTACTATAAAGGAGTAATTATGAGATTAAAAACAGGTGACAAAGTTATAGTAATTACTGGTTCTAATAAGGGAAAAGAAGGAACTATTAAAAAAGTATTACGTAAGGAAAATAAAGTAATTGTTGAAGGTGTTAATATTGTTCATAAACATAAAAAAGCAACTAATAATGAAACAGGAGGAATTTTAGATATTGAAGCTCCTATTCATGCTTCTAATGTAATGCTTTTAGATCCAAAAACAAAAAAACCTACTAGAGTAGGAATTACTATTTCAGAAAAAACAAATAAGAAAGTAAGAATTTCAAAAAAATCAAACGAAAAGTTTGATTAACAGAAGGAGGAATATTTGATGAACCGCCTAAAAGAAAAATACTTGAATGAAGTCGTTCCAAGTTTAAAGGAAAAATATAATTATACAACAATTATGTCGGTACCAAAATTAGAGAAAATTGTTGTCAACATTGGTGTTGGAGATGCAACAACTAATTCTAAAATGTTAGATGCAGCCGTTGCCGATTTAACAGCAATTACTGGTCAAAAACCCGTTATAACAAAAGCTAAAAAATCAATTGCTGGATTTCATGTTCGTGAAGGTCAATCAATTGGTTGTAAAGTTACTCTAAGAGGAGATAATATGTATAATTTTATGGATAAATTAATTAGTATTGCTCTACCTCGTGTAAGAGATTTTCGAGGCATTAGCCCAAAAGCTTTTGATGGTCGTGGAAATTATACATTAGGCATTAAAGAACAATTAATATTTTCAGAAATTGAATATGATAATGTTCTAAAAATACGTGGAATGGATATAGTTTTTGTAACAACAGCAAAATCTAATGACGAAGCGTATGATTTATTAAATGAACTTGGAATGCCATTTAGAAAGTAATTGGAGGAAATTATGGCTAAAAAAAGTATGATCAATAAAGCTAATAAAAAGCAAAAATTTAAAGTACGTGAATATACTCGTTGTTCAAGATGTGGTCGTCCACATGCTGTAATGAGTAAATTTGGACTTTGCAGAATTTGTTTTCGTGAATTAGCTTATAAAGGACAAATACCAGGAGTCAAAAAATCAAGCTGGTAAAAAGGAGGATAAAAATATGGTAGTAACAGATGCAATTGCCGATATGCTAACGAGAATTCGTAATGCTAATAGGATGCGCTATCAAGAAGTTTTGGTACCATCTTCAAAAATAAAACTTGAAATTGCAAGAATTTTAAAAGAAGAAGGTTTTATTGAAAACTATAAGGTATCAAAAGAAAATGTTCAAGGAACGATTGTTTTAACATTAAAATATGGACCAAATAAAGAAAGAGTTATTACTGGCCTTAAAAGAATATCTAAACCAGGTCTTAGAGTATATGCAAAAAGCGAAGATATTCCAAAAGTCTTAAATGGTTTAGGTATTGCAATTATTTCAACAAGCCAAGGTCTTATGACTGATAAAGAAGCAAGAAGAAATAATTTAGGTGGCGAAGTATTAGCTTACATTTGGTAGAATAGGAGAATATTATGAGCCGTATAGGAAATAGAAAAATCGTTATTCCTGATGGTGTTAGTGTTAGTTTGGATGATAGTATTGTCAAAGTAACAGGTAAATTAGGAGAATTAACTCTTCAATTACCAAGTGTTATTAAGATGGAAATTCAAGATAATACAATTACTTTAACAAGAGAAAATGAATTAAAACAAACGAAAGCATTACATGGAACAGCTAATGCTAATATAGCTAACATGATTAAAGGGGTAACTGAAGGTTATAAAAAAGATTTAGAAATTATTGGTGTTGGATATCGTTTTAATTTAAAGGGAGATAAACTTGTTATTAATGCAGGATATTCTCACCCAGTTGAAATTCAAATTCCAGCTTCCTTAAAAGTAGAAGTAATTAGCAATACAGAAATTTCTGTTTCAGGAATTTCAAAGGAATTAGTAGGAGAATTTGCTGCTAATATTCGGAAAGTAAGACAACCTGAACCTTATAAAGGAAAAGGTATTCGTTATAAAGATGAATATATTCGTCGTAAAGAAGGTAAAAAGGCTGCTTAGTAAGTAAAATGGAGGAATGTTTATGATAAAGAAAGTATCAAGAAACGAGATGCGTGTAGAAAGACACGAACGTATTAGATCAAAAGTTGTTGGTACTCCTCTTGTACCAAGACTTTGTGTATTTCGTTCAAACACAAATATTTATGCTCAAATAATTAATGATGAAGATGGTATTACTCTTGTTGCTGCTAGTTCTCTTGAAAACAAAGATAAAAATGGTAGCAATATAGAAGCAGCTAAATTAGTTGGTGCTAGCCTTGCAAAAAAAGCCAAAGAAGCTGGTATCACAAAAGTTGTCTTCGATCGAGGTGGCTACTTATACCATGGTCGTGTAAAAGCATTAGCAGATGCTTGCCGTGAAGGCGGACTAGAATTTTAATAGGAGGTGTATGTATGCAAAAACAAAAAAAAGATACCAAGAACAATAAAATGCTAGAAGAGTTAGTTGTTGAAATTAAAAGTGTTGTTAAAGTAACACAAGGAGGAAGACAAAGACGTTTTTCGGCAACAGTTGTTGTTGGAGATAAAAATGGGACAGTTGGAATTGGCATTGGCAAAGCTGGTGAAGTACCTGATGCTATTAAAAAAGCCATTCAAGCTGCTAATAAAAATTTAATTAAAATCGCTTTAATTGATAATCGTACAATTCAACATGAAGTTGTTGGAAAAAGTGGAGCTGCTAGAGTTTTAATTAAACCAGCTAAAGCCGGAACAGGACTTATTGCTGGTGGAGCTGTAAGAGCTGTTTTAGAGTTAGCTGGTGTTCGTGATATTTCAAGTAAATCACTTGGTTCAAGAACGAAATTGAATATGGCAACCGCAACTATTAATGCTTTAAAATCAATTAAGACTGTTGAAGAAGTTGCCAAATTAAGAGGAAAAACAGAAAGTGAGATTTTAGGATAATGAAGTTACATGAATTAGAGAGAAATAGAGCTGCCAAACATGAAAGACGTCGTGTTGGACGTGGAATGGGATCTGGTCTTGGTAAAACTAGTGGACGTGGTGAAAAAGGTCAAAAAGCTAGAAGTGGTGTTTCTATTAAGGCAACTTTTGAAGGAGGACAATTACCATTATACAGACGTTTACCAAAAAGAGGATTCTCAAATAGCGATTTTAAAATTAGATATGCAACAATTAATGTTTCTGATTTAAATGAAAAATTTAAAGATGGAGATGTTGTAACACCAGAACTTTTAAAAGAAATAGGACTTTTAAAAAATCAATTAGATGGAGTAAAAATTTTAGGTGATGGTGAAATTGAAAAGAAATTGACTGTCAAAGCCCATAAATTTTCAAAAACAGCTATCGAAAAATTAGAAAAGTCAGGAAGCACAATTGAGGTGATCTAATGTTTGCTACTATTAAGCAAATATTTGCACCAACCTCAGCTGATTTAAGAAAAAGGATATTATTTACCTTAGGTGCCCTTTTAATCTTTATTATTGGTACAGGAATTACCGTTCCTGGAACAACTAATATAACGAAAAACTTAGGATTTTTAGAGTTAATTAATGCTATGGGTGGTGGAAGCTTAAAAAGATTTTCCATTTTTGCACTTGGTGTATCGCCATACATTACGGCATCTATTATTGTTCAGTTATTACAAATGGATATAATTCCCTATTTTTCAGAACTTTCGAAAGAAGGTCCTGTCGGAAGACGGAAATTAAACCAAATTACAAGATATTTAGGAATATTATTTGCCTTTATTGAAGGATATGCTTTTAGTTTTGCTTTTTTAGGAACGGGAAATGCTTTTGATTACTTATATGTTGCTGTTATTATGACCGCAGGAACAGCCTTTTGTTTATGGCTTGGTGATCAAATTACGCAAAAAGGCATTGGTAATGGTATTTCTTTGATGATTATGGCAGGTATTATTGCAACATTACCAACTATGTTTCAAACAGCCTTTTCATCCCTTGTTGTCTTTACAGGGACAACTTCAGAAATTGCTCTTGGAATAGTAGAATTTTTGGCTTTTGTAATTTTATATTTCTTAATTATCATTGGAGTTATTTATGTTCAAGAATCAGAACGTAGGATTTCCTTACAATATGCCAATAAAACAACGGGATCATATGGATCTGAACAATCATTCTTGCCAATAAAATTAAATACAGCTGGTGTAATTCCCGTTATATTTGCATCAAGTCTATTAGCAATACCGGCAACGATTGCCAATTTTGTTAATAATGAGTCGTTTACAAATTTTGTAAATAATTATTTAGATTACTCAAAACCAATTGGTTTTATAATTTATGTTGTCTTAATCTTTTTCTTTGGTTATTTCTATACTTTCTTACAATTGAAGCCTGAAGATGTGGCTGATAATTTAAAGAAAAATGGTGGTTATATTCCTGGGGTTAGACCGGGAAAAGAAACCGAAGAATATGTAAGATATACTTTATCAAGAATTACAATCGTTGGAACTATATTATTAATTCTTTTAGCTATCATGCCAATATTATTCACAGTAATTACCAAATTACCAAGTAGTGTTAGTATTGGTGGAACGGGACTTTTAATTGTTGTCGGAGTTGCGCTTGAAACTTACAAACAATTAGAAGGAAGTTTAGCAACAAGAACTTATAAGAAAAAAAGGAGCCGTTTAAGATGAAAAATATCATTTTAATAGCAGCACCGGCTGCTGGGAAAGGAACATTATCAGAACTTTTAGTTGCAAAGTATGGATATGTTCATATCTCAACTGGGGACTTACTTAGAAATGTAAGTAAAGAAGATACTGAACTTGGGCGAAAAATTTCAAACATGTTAAAAAATGGCGAGTTAGTAACTGATGAAATTGTCTTTGAATTACTTGAAGATAGATTAAAAAAAGAAGATACTTTCAAGGGTTATATTTTAGATGGTTTTCCTAGAACCTTATCACAAGCCTTAGAATATGAAAAAATTATAAATCGTCTTCATCGTGATTTAGGAATAGTTATTGTTCTAAATACAGAATATGATACTTTGAAAAAACGAATTGTTGGTCGAAGATTATGTTCTAATTGTGGAAGTATTTATAATGTTTTAACAGGCGAAAATGTTCCTAAAGAAGAAAATACTTGTGATAAGTGTGGTGGTTCGTTATATAGACGAAGTGATGATAATGAAGAATCATTTAAAACACGTTATGAGACATATTTAGAAAAAACTAGTCCTTTAATTGAGTATTATAAAGAAAAAGGAAATTTATTCTTTGTTAATTCTGATAACAAAGAAGCTATGTTAAAAGAAATAGAGGTTCTACTTCATGATTAGTATCAAAAGTGAACGAGAGATTGCACTTTTAGAAAAAGCTGGTAATATTGTTTATGAAACACATAAATATCTAAAACCGTTTGTTAAGCCTGGGATTACAACAGCTGAACTTGATAAATTGGCCTCTGATTTTATTTTAAAAAACGGGGCTACTCCATCTTTTAAAGGATATGAAGGCTATCCAGCTAGTATTTGTACTAGTATTAATCAAGAAGTTGTTCACGGGATACCAAGTAAGAAAAAATTAAAAAATGGTGATATAATAGCAATTGATATTGGTGCTTGTTATAAAGGTTATCATGGTGATTCAGCTTGGACTTATGCAGTAGGGGAAATAACTGATGAGGCTAAATATTTAATGGAACATACGAAAAGATCTTTATATGTTGGTCTTGAAGAAGTAAAACCAGGTAATCATATTGGTGATATTGGGTTTGCTATTTCTGAATATGCTACTAAACATAATTTAGGAGTTATTAAAGAATTGGTTGGTCATGGGGTTGGTACCAATATTCATGAAGAACCAGATGTGCCTAATTATGGAATTAAAGGAACAGGACCTGTTTTAAAAGAGGGAATGGTAATTGCAATTGAACCAATGTTAACACTAGGAAGTCCAGAAATTTGTATTTTAGATGATGATTGGACGATTGAAACCGAAGATTATAGTTTATCAGCACATTATGAACATACTGTTGTTGTAACAAACAATGGTTATAAGATATTGACGGGAGGCAAGAATGGCGAAGAATGATACTATCGAAGTAGAAGGAAAAGTATTGGAAGTTTTACCAGGGTATAAATTCAAAGTAGAGCTTAGTAATAAGCATATTATTGAAGCTCACGTTTCTGGTAAAATGCGAATGAACTACATTCGTATCATAGAAGGGGATAATGTTTTAGTTGAATTATCTCCCTATGATTTAACACGTGGGCGAATAACCTATCGGAAATAATAGGAGGGAAATATATGAAAGTTAAACCATCTGTAAAACCAATTTGTGCAAAATGCAAAGTTATTAAACGTAAAGGTAAAGTAATGGTAATTTGTGAAAACCCAAAACACAAACAAACACAAGGATAATAGGAGGTGTATATGGTACGTATTAAGGGTGTAGATATACCAAATGAAAAACATATTGTTATATCATTAACTTATATTTATGGTATCGGAAGAAATCTTGCGAAAACAATCTGCGAAAATGCTGATGTTCTTCCAACAAAAAAAGCAAGTGAATTAACAACTGAAGAATTAAATCGTTTAAGAGATGAAATTAATAAACATTTAGTTGAAGGTGATTTACGTCGTGAAGTAAATATGAATATAAAAACCAAAATGGAAATTAATTCTTATCAAGGCGTTCGTCATAAAAAAGGTTTACCAGTAAGAGGACAAAGAACAAATAGAAATGCTCGTACTCGTAAAGGTAAAGGTAAAACAATCGCTAACAAGAAAAAATAGTTTAGGTAATTTTTAAAAGGAGGTTAAACTATGGCTTATAAGCAAAGAAAAAGAAAAGTTAAAAAGAATGTTCCAGAAGGAATTGCTCATATTCATGCAACATTCAATAATACAATTGTTACTTTGTCTGATAAAGATGGAAATGCAATTGCTTGGGCTAGTGCCGGAGCAATAGGTTTTAAAGGAAGTAAAAAATCAACACCATTTGCTGCTGGTCTTGCTAGTGAAGCTGCTGGTAAAAAAGCATTTGATGCTGGTATGCGTAAAGTTGAAGTTTATGTTAAAGGTCTTGGACCTGGAAGAGAAACAGCAATTCGTTCACTTCAAACAGCAGGACTTGAGATTACATCAATTAGTGATGTAACACCAATTCCACATAATGGATGTCGTCCACCAAAACGTCCACGTGGTTAATAAGGAGGGAATATGGCAAATTTTGTAATACCATTTGAAAAGCCAATTTATAAAGTAACAGATTATGTAGAAAATAATTTTTATGGAAAATTTGAATTAGAACCACTTGAAAGAGGGTTTGGAAATACAATCGGAAATGCCCTTAGAAGAGTCTTACTATCTAGTTTACCAGGTAGTGCTATTTCTAGCGTTAAGATTGAAGGAGTTCAACATGAATTTCAAACAATCGATGGGGTAATTGAAGATGTTACAACAATTATTTTAAATTTAAAAAGTGTTGTTGTTAAAAATCATTCTGAAGAAAGTCAAATAATTCGTCTTGATGTAACATGTGATGAAGATGAAAGAGAAATTACAGCTCTTGATATTACTCATTCACCTGATATTGAAATTATTAATCCTGATTTACATATAGCAACGATTAGTCGTGGTGCTCATTTAGTAATGGAAATGACTGTTACAAACGGAAGAGGCTATGTAAGAAGTGAAGAAAATAAAAAACTTCTTGATATTAAAAAAGTTGGTACCATTGCAATTGATTCACTTTACTCACCAATTGAAAGAGTATCATTTGAAGTCGATAATGCCCGTGTTGGTCAAAATGAAAAT
>OGYF01002471.1_pt1 | contig 13863 bp, 15 predicted proteins | sample 1576451 | NCBI WGS metagenome assembly OGYF01 (sample SAMEA3541505, study PRJEB24748) | human gut metagenome | biome: human gut; feature: human-associated habitat; material: faeces | place: China | collected 2012 | reverse complement strand
CTATGCTGTCAAGATACCTGGTGAACTGTATGCGCATCTTGTGTAAACCTCAATGTAATTAACCGAAACTCAAATTTTGAGAAGATTGACAAATATAGCGACATTTTGTATTATTATTGTATAGTTACTTAAATACAATGCGTTTGGTCATTGTGAGAAGTAAGGTGCTCTATGAAAAATATAACTAGGTGATTGATAAGGTCAAATCAGGTAATAGAATGAGGTGCATAATTAGTGTGTAATCAACAGCTAAAAGAGGAATTAATTGAAATAATGAGAAATGAACTCCCTGTACTTCGCGCCAGACTTGGAATTTCACAAGAGAGGGCAGTGGAGATCATTGGAATTAGCCAACAGACCTATAATGCCATAGAGACAGGCAAAAGGGAAATGACATGGCCGATCTTCTTATCAATGGTCGCTTTCTTTCAGAATAATGAACAGACAGATCAGATGTTGAGGCAAATCGATGAGTTTGAAGAAAAAATGCGACGAGTGCTAAATTCTGAAAGCTTAGATAGATAAGCATTTAGAGAATAATAGCGGAGTTGGAGTGATGTGAGATGATATGTGAAAGCTGTCATAGCGAATGGACAACGTCTGATGGTAAGATATATATTTTTTGCCCTTTCTGTCAGAATCCAATTGTTCCTATTCAAGAAGAATTTAAAACGATGGAAGATGCTCTTTGTTATCTTACACGGCAATATACACCTGAAATCCTTGAAGATAAACAAACTATTCTTCAGTTCATCGACACATTTTTGCCTACAAAAAGACGTGAACGTAACTTTTTAAATATAGCGTATACCAGTGGACTTGTAAAAGCGGTGCTTTCCAGAAAAAATAATACGATTGAACAGCAACAAGCATTTCTCCAACAATCCATTGAAGAACTGCAGAATGTTTATGGAATTTCAGAAGAATGGGCGAATTATATAATGAGTAGTATTGCCTCAAGTCTGGGTGTCCCATTCCAGAGTCGTAATTCTAGTGTACAGAAACAAATAGATGCCGAAAATGGAGACATACATGCGCAATTATCATTGGCTATAGATTTCTTAAATCACGAAGAAATAGAAAACTATCTTCATTGGATCCGTGTTGCAATAGAAAACGGATCCATAGAAGCTGAATTTCATTATGGGAAATATTTGTGTCAAAAAAATAATGATAGAGACAAAGGAATACAGTATTTAATGGATGCTGCTGAGAAAGATAATATGGATGCCATATGCTATATGGCGAGAAATATTACGTCCTTGTCAGCACTAAATCAAAACAAAATTGCAAATTGCGTCGGGAAAATCGGTTCAGATGACGATTTGTTATCTGTACAACAACTGATAGACTTATCTTACTATTTTGAGGATCAAAACAACTTGGATCCAGCGATATCAATGCTTGAAAAAGCATATGCAAAAGATCCCTCCGTATCTTGGAGCCGATATGTAGAAGTGTTAGAAAAGCAATCCAAATCAATGGACCTTATAACAATCGGAAAGGTGTATCGTCAAGTAGCAGAAACAGGCAATATAAGTGCAATCAAAGCTTTGGCAGCGTATGTGGAAAATAAATCGTCATCTGCTGCTGATATAAAAACAGCATTATATTGGTATAAAATTGCGGCGGATGCTGGGGATTTGTCATCTCAGCTTCGTCTAGCCAAAGCTTATGAAACAGGAGAACAAACAAAACAAGATCTTAAGAAAGCAGCAGAATGGTATGAAATTGCCGCCGCAAATGGTTCTTCTGAAGCCTATCAAAAAATCAGCTTTAAGAGCCCACACTGCATTCGAAAAACCGTATCCTTGATACTGGAAGATGACAGTATCATCGAATGTAACGTGCGAGGTTTTTTATCCGAACAAGGAAGCGATTATTTGATAGTTGCCGACCCAGATACCAATGAAAGTCTTCCTTTATTATATCGTGAAACTGGGTCAGACGGAGATTTCGAAGTAGAACCACTTGAGGAAGAGCAGGAAGATGCCATCCTTCAAGCTTTTCGGAGAAAAAACGATGGCTGTAGGATATGATGGATTGTTACCTGGGGAGAAAAAACAGTACAATAAAATTTATCATGCGATTCTCAATGGTGATGGTTCAGTGACACTTTTGGGAATCTTCAAAATGGATATACTCGAAAAAATTATCATAGCTCTCAAATATGATCACATTGAGCTCTTTTACGTTGATTTCCAGCGAATTAACTGTGCTATCGCACCAATTGGGATGATTTACTACATACACTATATAGTCCGTCCGGATGTACGTGCAATCATGAATCAAAAGATGGAAATTTGGATTTCGGAGGCAATGAGGGAAATGCAACTGACGGGAAACGAAAACGAAGCGGCTATCTATAGAAAAGCGCACAATTACCTTATCCGAAATATAGAGTATGACTATGATGCATTACAAAATCCAGATGCGTATCCAGAATCTTTTACAATACAAGGAATTTTTGAACGGAAAAGGGCTGTATGTGAAGGAATCTCCAAAGCTTTTAAGTTATTATGTGACCGGGCTGGCGCAGGTAATGTTTATGTTGTTGAGGGAACCTCTTCAAGAGAAGGATTTGGAAATTCAATTCCACATGCATGGAATATAGTAGGATTTGGTACTGCATATAGTCATGTAGATGTGACTTGGGACTTAGGCTCCAGCAAAGTCTGCCGGCATAACAGATATGATTATTTTATGATTCCGGATGACTGGATTGAAATAGATCATACCTATACAAGCTGTATTCAATGCCGAACATGCGATCAATCGTATTTTGTACAACAGCATAGTCTGATCGTAGGCAATAGAACGCTGAAAGAATTTATAGAAAAAAAGATACGACAAAAAAATTCTTTTTTGTATTTCAAAGTCGTCGGGAAAAATGGTATTCCAGACGATATAGATGATAAGATACAAAATTTAGTGCTTGGAATGATCAGACAATACTCGCAAGGTACTTATTCTTTGGAAATGGCACATAATAAGGCCCAACATATTTACTTCTACAAAATCAATTATTAACAGGTGGTGATTACATTGAGCAGTGAGCTGCAACGAGCAGATAAAGGAATTGTTGGCTTCTTAAAATCTCTGACCATGACAGATACGGATCGGGCGAATGCGGCTAATCGTAGCGTTATAGAGTACCAACCATGTGCGGTCGATGCCTTTTTTGAACCTAATCGTGGAGTCTATAATGCTGTTGTATCTGGTGGCGAAAACAGAATGCGAGTGAATGCTCTGGTGTCTCAGGCAATCTGTGCAACAGAAAACAATTTTCCAGTCGTAATTCTCCACGAGGGAAATCATGAATTGGAAAGTCAAATGAGAAACACCTTTACAAGCAGCGGCAGATACTTAGAAATCAGTAGTCGCACTCCCTGTTTTGAACCATTCTATTCTTTGAATGAATTGGAAATTGCAAATCAGATTTTAGAAGCTGCGCCAAAGGAATATGATATCCGATTTAGCGCTCGTTACTACATAGAAGGTGTGAGTGAATATTTGAAGAAGAGCGGAAAACGTCTTTCGTTCAAATTGTTTTCAACTTGTCCCCACGCATTACTCTTTGATAAAGTAGAGGATCTGCGTATGCAAGGTAAAATCTCTGATGCAGAAGAGCAGGAAATTAAATCCAAACTGATGATGGGACAAAGCGAAAACTATAAGTTAGATACTTATATGGCAAGTCTCAAAATGGAGATGGCCAATTTAATGTATGTTCCCAGAAACGGACAGCAGCCTACCAACATTATCAGTGCCTTGAGCCAGAAGTCAGTTTTATGCGTTGATCTAACGTCTGCAACCAATAAATTGCTACTCAATACAATTGTATTTCAGTTGAAATTAGCGCTCACAAATGGGTACAAATATACATTACTTGTGGATTCGATTCCTCTTAATGCAAATGAATCTTATGCAACGTTCCTGAAGACACCCACAGACAGAATTTGTACGATGATTTCATCGGATGATTTCTACTCTATGATGGGTGGTGATGAACGCGCTTTTGCTACACTAATTGGTAATAGTCAAATCACAGTCGTGATGTCTCATACATCCGGAAACAGTGCGACGAAATGGGCAGAGGTATTTGGTCAATACGATAAATACGAAACATCCTATTCCAGATCAAAAGGCTCTAGTAGGAGAACTCCTTTTTCCTTGTTTGCAAGCCCACATCAATCCAGTTCTGTCAGCATTAGCGAACGACGAGAATATATTGTCAAACCGGAAGCAATTATGAGAATGGGGTATGGAGAAGCCTATGTTTTATCTGCTGCCAGAGGTGAATTAGCTCATCTAATCTTAAACGGTTAACAGTGTTTATGCCATTATGGCTAAGATAGACACAATTCAGAATGGAAGGAGGAAGCGTTTTATGAAGAAGTTTACATTTCCGCAGATGGTTGTTCTGAAGAAGAGCACCAGAACAGCAGCATACGGTCCGGAAAATCCGTATCACTGCACATTTAAATCTTGCTGCTATCAGGGCAAGTGATCTTGCTGGCCAATTATAATTTGGCAGCATATTTGAGCAAATGTCTCTCGTAGAAGCACTAAGTATATGTGCCTATCTGCGAGAGACAAATTAAAAACTCATAAACTAACGTTTATGAGAGGGAGGAAGAGATATGAAGCAAAATCCTGATTTAATTTTGAGAGAAATCTATGGGAAAAGCATTCTCATGCCGATTAGATATAATGAAGCAAGTAATGATCCTATCTATTTTAACGAAGTGGCCGCATTAATTTGGAAATTATCAGATGGCGCAAAGGATCCTGCGGATTTGTTAGATGCTGTCTGTGAATCATATAATCTGGAAACTGATTCCGCAGAAGCTGCTGCGGTAGAAGGCTTTATCAATCAGCTGATGGAAAGCAAGCTGATTCTGGAAGAGTAAGGGAGGGAAAAGAGAAATGGCTGACCGCTATTGCATGCATAACCAGCTTATGAATGATTTTATCGATGAAAATTTTGAAGGTATCCGGGCTCCTTTTACAGCTGGCTTTGAATTAACTGCTAAATGCAACTTAAACTGCGTTCATTGCTACGCAAAGCCAGATCGGAATCATCAGGATTTTACATTGGATGAGTTTAAAGCAATCTTTGATACTCTGGTAGATCGTGGATTATTAGACTGTTATTTCACAGGCGGTGAGATCTTTACTCGCCCTGATTTTGAAGAGATGTTTGTATATGCAAAGAAAAAAGGAGTCTTAGTATCCCTTCTTTCTAATATTACTCTCTTAAATCAGCGTCATATTGATCTTTTCAAAGAGTATCCTGTGGAAGTAATCAGTACTTCTATGTATGGCTATTCGGAAGAATCCTATGAAAAAGTCACTGGAGTAAAGGGAAGCTTCCGAAAATTTATGAATGCATTGGAATTGCTCCAGAAGAATGATATCAAATATGAATTGAAATTTGTAGCGATGGAGCAGAACATAGACGACCTCTACAAGGTAAGAGACTTCGGTAATAAACTCGGCGTACCGATGGTTGTCATACTGGATGTCCATCCTATGAGCGATGGCTCAATGGAACCGGTATCTTTCCGATTGACACCCGAGGCGGCTTTCGACTTCGATGTCCAGGACAAAGGAAGAAATCAATTCTGGAAAGATGTCACAAAAGATCTCTTGACTGGAGAAATCGAACTGCGCCCGCAACGGACAATTCAGAGATTTGGAGAGGGTTATTTGTATCCCTGCTCTATTGCAAATCAACATGTATTTATTACATCTGATTTGAAAATGCAGGGTTGTGTTAGAGCTTCCTATAGAAAGTTTGATCTGAGAAAAGGAAGCTTTGATGAAGGCTGGGAGTATCTGCAGAAAGAATTTGTAGAAAAAAAATCAACCCCTAATTATAAATGTAACTCATGTGAAAATATTAGATTCTGTGAACACTGTGTTGCCAATTTTATGCTCGCCTATGGTGATGAAGAGCAAGTCGATCCGTTCTTCTGCCGGGTAGCTGAGTTGAGAAGAAAATTTGTGGAAGAAGAAATTAAGAGGTTAGCCAAAGGCAAATAAAGATATAAAACTCGGTATGTTCTTATTATACAGAGTTTTATATAAAGAGGAATATATTCCTCAAGCTCACTTGAACAACAGGAGGGAATCAATCAATGGAAAAAAAATTTAAACTAGGCGACAGAATTGATTGCAAAGGTTCTCCAATCAAAGTCGTGAAATGGTTGGCCGAAGGAGGACAAGGCGACGTCTATGTCGTCGAACAGCTTGGACAGCAGAAAGCGCTAAAATGGTATAAACCAAATGGAATGGGGAAGGATCCCAAAGCTTTTTATGAAAATTTAAAGCACAACTACATCAAACAGTCACCTGACAAAAATGTGTTTCTTTGGCCAGAAGATATTACGGAGTGGGTTGATGGTTCCTTTGGTTATGTTATGCCCCTTCGTCCGTCAGGATATTATGAAGTTGGAGATTTTCTCCTGACAAAAGTTAGGTTTAAATCCATGAAGACCATTATTGATGCAGCTTTAAATATTGTCAGCGCATATCGTATTCTTCATAACAATGGATACTGTTATCAGGATCTGAATGACGGAAACTTTTTCATTAATCCTGATACGGGACGTGTACTTATTTGTGATAATGATAATGTGGCACCAGATGGAACACATACAGGTATCATTGGCAAGCCCGGGTATATTGCTCCAGAGATAATTTTAGGTCAGAAGGAGAAAGATCGAGCTAAAAGAAAAATGCCGGACACATATAGTGACCGCTTCTCCATGTCAATCATCATTTTTATGCTGTTCTGCTTGACAAGGCCGTTAGAAGGTAAGAGAACCCTGGGCGATACGCCAAGGACGGAACGTTTAATGGAGCAAGTATATGGTTCAGATCCCCACTTCATAATGGAGGATATCAATCATCCTAAATACGGCCCTGATAATGTAGCGCAGAAGAATGTATTCCGTTTATGGGATGCTTTACCTACATACATGAAAGATTTCTTTTTAAATGCCTTCAGTCAAAAGGCAATAAAGAATCCTGGTGCAAGGCCGACGGAACTTAGCTGGTTGCAGGTGCTTGTCCGTTTTAGAAGCGAAATTATTCGTTGTCAGTGTGGTGTTGAAATATTGACAGAAAACGGAAAATCTACTGTATGCGGTAAGTGTAAGAGGCAGATCCATATTCCATATCGTCTGAGTTTTACTGGCTGTAACTATAAGATTCCTGGCATGCCAGATAGCCGAATTTACAGGTGTCAGCTTGGACCTTGCAACGCCAATGAAGCTCTGACTCCAGTTGGACGGGTTCTTGCCAACAAATCTAATCCGAATCAGTTAGGCATTCGAAACCTGACGCAAAAATATTGGAATGCGGAAACACCGAGCGGTAAAGACCGTAAAGTTGCGCCACAAGAAATTGTGCCACTAAAAAATGGTATTAAATTATGGATTGAGTCTGAAACGATTACGATTGAAGATAATTAAGGAGGAAAGACCAAATGGGTAACACAATTGATATGAACGAATTAGAACCTGTAGCACGTCCATTACTCCCGATCTTTTTTGTACTGGATACATCAGGAAGTATGACCGGACAACCTATTAGCATGCTGAATCATGCAATGGAGGAAGTAATCAATATTCTCGGGAATTTTGCAGCTTCAAACGCCGATGCATTGCTCAAAATTGGAGTTCTTCAGTTTAGTTCAGGAGCAAAATGGATGCAACCAAAAGGCCTCGAAGAATTTGGGGATTTTGTCTACAATCCATTGAGCGCCGGTGGTTTGACTGATATGGGCGCAGCTTTGGATGAGTTAGATCAAAAGCTTTCTCGTAGATCTTTCCTTGTCTCAACAACAGGACGGTGTAAACCTATCATCATTTTCATGACGGATGGGCAGCCAACAGACGATTGGGAAAAAGCTTTAAAGAATATTAGCGAAAATAACAAGTGGTATCAGAATTCTATCAAGATTGGCTTTGCTGTAGGAGATCAGGCGAACACCTCAATCTTATCACAGATTGTTGGAAATTCTGAAGCGGTAATCCAGACCTCTGATCTTGCTACCTTTAATATTCTTCTCCAGAAAGTAGCTATCAACAGTGCTATGATTGGTTCCAAGTCCCATATAGCTGGTGATAATCCAAGTGGAGAAGACATTGTAAAAGGCACTATTGAAGAAACCGGACAAACAGATGCGAAGACTGCCGGGGATATGGGGGTTACCGTGACACCGCCTCCTACTGACACAACAACGTCTGAGCCAGATTGGGGTTCTGATGATTGGGATTGACCTTTTTATAGAAGGGTGAACTTATGAGTGAGAATATTTTTACATTTCACAGTACTGTGATTGGGTATCGCCATATCAATGAGGAGATTCCTTGCCAAGATAGTTCAACTTCTTACACAGTAGATGATGGTAGTTTTCAGGTAATCGCTGTAGGTGATGGGCATGGAGATCCTGCCTGTCACCGCAGTGCCAAGGGCTCAGAATTTGCCGTTACCGTAGCTGAGAAGTGCCTTGTCGAATTTGGAAAAGCAATAGCTGTGGGCGACATGGATTTTTCCTCACCCAGACAAAGACGCGACTGTATAGAGCAGCTTACAAATACGATAATTTCCAAATGGAATGGAGCAAACCGTAATGATCTGCTTGAAAATGAAATCAATGACGAGGATTTAAACGAAGCCGGCTTATACGAAGCTGCCTACCGGGAGGGACGCAGACTCGAACATCTTTACGGTACTACACTTATAGCTGCACTTAGGGTAAGCCATTACCTTGTTTTAATTCATCAAGGCGACGGTCGATGTGATGTGTTCTATGATGACGGAACTGTAGATCAACCCATTCCATGGGATAGCAGATGCAAAGGATCCATCACCACGTCCATGTGTGATGAAGATGTTTTTCAGAGTATTCGTTCAACCGTAATCGATACAGACGAGCGAAAGATTGTTGCCTGTTATATAGGAAGTGATGGAGTTGAGGATTCCTATTACGACAATGAAGAGACACAGCTTGGCACACATCGATTTTATATGGATCTATCTTGCAAACTTCATGAGATAGGCGTAGAGGATTTTCCAAAATATTTGGATGGCTTTTTACCTGAATTTAGCCGAACAGGAAGTGCTGACGATATTTCAGTTGCAGGCATTGTTGATCTCGAAGCAATCAGAGATCTGATTAATGGTTATAAGAACTCAATAGAGCAATATGATTACAAACAGTCCTTGCATAAACGATGGGAAGAAACCAATGCAAAACTGATTTCTATGACCAGAAAGCATGGCCTATTGCAACAACGGATGATTGACGCTGAACAAAACCTAAAGGAGACTACAGAGGAAAAGCAGCAGCTTGAGGATAAATTACAGCAGCTTTTATCCAAGAGGGACAGATTATCAAAACGGGCAGAAGCGGCTAAGGCAGAGCTTGAAGATTATCGCAGAGAAGCACAAGAAGCAAAAAATTCTGTCGAAGAGAAATATCAAGTGATTACCTCTGCTATTCGCCTGTTTGTGGATGAGATTACGGCTGGCTATTCGAAAAAAGAGACTGCTTATAGCCATATGCTGGAAAAGACACTGGAATACAACAATCAAATCAAGGAACTGGAGGATTTAGTATCTCAGCAAGACAGAGCAGCAGAAGAGCAAAAGCAAAAGTTAACAACAGCACAGGAAGAATTTGAGCAATATGACAAACAATATAATACTCTGTCTGAGGAACTCAATGAAGTGCAAACCAAAATAAATGAGCTTACCTCTGAGGAGTGATGAATGTGACATATAAATTGGAACAGTATGAGATATGTCTTTTACAGGCGATAAATTGTCAGCTTGATTCACTCTATAGCGATGAAATGGCAATAGAATTACGTCAAATCATTTTGCTGGCAATATCCAGTGGACGAATTGATACGGATCAGGTAAAACGCCTTAAAGAGTTGCTTATTCAGTTTGATACCTATTCCCAGGATGAATCATCACCTACTGCAGAGGATGAAGAATTCTACGCGGAATGGCCAGAATGGAAGGCTGTCGAAAATGCGAATTTAAAGCGTAAAATCATGTATCTACATCATCATCTATCCAATTGGTTGATAACCCAATATGTGGTGTATCAAAAACAACTTATGCATAGACCTTCTAAGGGTATTGATAAAATACTTGATCCGATTATTGGTATTGATCGCGAATATTAAAAATGGAGGTATCACAATGGCAAATAGTAATGATGCAAAAAGAGCTGCATTTATGCAGCGCATCAAAGTTAATCAGAGCAGTCAGCAGCAAGCTGCTGCAAAAAGGGCACAAGTATCCAGCAATAATGCCAGCAATAGCGGCAACAAAGGCGAGGCGCCGCAACGTCAACGTTCTTTAGAACGTGGTCGCGGCAACGAAAGGTAAAAAGAACAAGAGAGTAGGGAGGAAGTAGGTATGTTAGAAATTATAGTAATTGCTTATACTGCATGGGCGGTTTACTCCGGCTATCAGGTTATTTCTGGAAGAAATGAGTGGTTGGATCGGAGAGCGCCTGCCAATATTGCAGTAAAGGTTGTCTTGAGTCTTGTCGTTGGATACTTCATTGCAGCCTTTTATCTGATCTATTTGATTCTGAAATTCCTTGGCTTTATGTCAAGAATGTAAATTATTAGAAGCTACTGGAAAAAGCTTGTGTCTAAAAATATAAGAAGGGCGCTTCCAGGCGCCCTTCTATTTAAAGAGGTATCCAAATGGGTGTTGGAAAAACAGTTCTTCAAGGTTCTACCGTTTCAAAAAACGCATTACCACAAATGCCAGAAAGACCGGCTTTGATTTTAAAGGGTGAATTTAATGGAAGACCGGCTTATTTTGGTGTGGATGAAGATTTAATCAGTAAACATATGCTTCTCGTTGGTGGCACCGGTTGTGGAAAGAGTACACTCTTTTATCACATCATTAAACAACTAAAAAGTAAGATGACAGCAGATGATGTCATGATTATTTTTGATACAAAGGGAGATTTCTATTCACGATTCTATAATCCATCTATGGATTGTGTTATAGGAAACTCCCCACAATATTATCCGCAATCTCAACGTTGGAATATATTCAAAGAAATCTTGGCTGATGGCTGGGAAGATAGGCAGGTAATACTAAACACACAGGAAATATGTAAAGCGTTCTTTGAAAAAAGGACAAAAAATAACAATAATCCGTTTTTCCCCAATGCAGCAAGAGATCTGCTTGCAGCTATCTTAATTACAATTGTACGCTTGGGGTCGGAGAGCAAAGAGTTCGTAAAAGAAAATTTTTATAATAATCGTATTAAAGAATTCCTGGATTCCTCTTCTGGAGTAGATTTATGTGATTTATTAGATGGAATTATGGATATGAGATCTGTATTAAGTTACATTGAAGGAGATAGTGCCCAATCACAGGGCGTTTTGGCAGAAATGTATTCCTTAGTTAGAGATATTTTCATCGGCGTATTTGCAGAAAAAGGTGGATTCTCAATTCGGAATTTTGTGCGACGAAAAGGCGGCCGTACGTTGTTTATTGAATATGATCTTTCAATCGGTAGTGTGTTAACACCGGTTTATAAAATAATGTTTGATCTGGCACTTAAAGAAGCGTTAGGACAAACAAAATCCAAAGGTAATGTATACCTGATTTGTGATGAATTCAAGCTCTTACCTAATTTGCAGCACATAGATGATGGAGTTAACTTTGGCCGGAGTCTTGGTGTAAAAGTCTTTGCAGGCTTGCAGAGTATTGAGCAGTTATATGAAATATACGGCCAGAGCAGGGGAAAAAATCTTGCCGCTGGCTTTTCATCGATTATAGCTTTTCGAGCCAATGATGTCACAACGCGTAGTTATATTTCAAGCTTGCACGGACAAAATATGGTGTTAGAACAATATAGGATGATGGACAATCATACTGTGGAAGATAAGCGGATTGGAAATACGGTAGAAGACTGGGATCTAAACAGTCTGAGAGTCGGAGAAGCAATTGTTGGTTTACCTTTCGCACCACCATTCCGTTTTTATTTTGAAATGTATAGAGGGTAATGACTTTTTTCAATACCAGCGTCGGTATTTATGGATTTAGATTTTGAGGAGAAGAACGTGTATGGAAAATAAAACTAATATTTCAGATGCAATTAATGAGATTATTTTGAAGCGAGGAATTTCAGTTCTGAATGATCAAGCTGTTTTCTGTGCGATCTTAGACGATATAGCACCTTTAGCATCCCTTGAACGCAATATTGTGCATCGCTGTTTAGACAAAGAAACAGCAGCAAATTTAATTGCTGTTTATAATGGTAATCATGACCAACAGATACATATATTCAACATAATAAATGAATATCTAAAAGATTCTCTGGGGGTTTCTAGAGAATGGCGCATGATATTTTTAAAATCTTTTGCTGTTGCTTTTTCGTGCGAATACGAATTTTCATCGAAAATGGAAAATGAAACAAAGACTTCCGTGCTAAACAATGCAAACATATCTGAAGAGAAAGAACAAGTAAACAATATAATTGATTTTAACCGCTATATACCAGGCATTATTGGTGTAGGTGCGAGCCATATAATAGGTTTGAAAAGCGATGGAACAGTTGTGGCTGCAGGAGATAATTCACTTGGCCAATGTAATGTATCAAGTTGGAAAAACGTAATTGCAGTTTCTGCAAGAAGCAATCAAACCGTTGCTTTATTATTCTGATGGCACTGTCGTAGAAACAGGCGCCCGATATGCAAATGCAGATGTATCTATGGTCCACAATTGGAAGGATATGATTGGAATCTCTTGCGGCGATAATCATATTATTGCGTTAAGAAAAAATGGAAAACCTTTTGGTTGCGGTGCAAATCAAAAGGGGCGATGTGATGTTTTACCATGGAATAATATTACTGATATAGCTGCTGGATATTATCATACATTGGGACTAAAGAAAAATGGAACTGTGGTAGCTATTGGTGACAATAAACATGGAGAATGTAATGTATCAGAATGGTCAAACATTAGGGCTATTGCTGTCGGCCCAACTCATTCTGTAGGCGTTCGAGCGGATGGAACAGTTGTTGCAACTGGAAAGAACGATTATGGAGAATGTAATGTTGAAGACTGGAATCAAATTATTGCAGTCAAAGCGTGTCAAAGATATACGATGGGCCTTAAATCTGATGGAACTGTCATCCTAACAGGAGAGAACATCGAAGATCAGTATGATGTATTCAATTGGAACGATATAGTATCCATTGGCATATACTTTAAACCTGCAGGATGGGGAGATATCAAAGTAACGATTGTTGGAGTGCAAAGTAATGGTCAGGTAAAAGTAGCTGGAGATACTGATTCTGGTCAGGACGGTGCATCAAATTGGAATCTATTTCATTCATCCAATTTAAATAAAATCAATAGATTTTTAGAAACAAAGAATAGTAGTGATTTTTCATTCGCTACTAGAACAAATGAGTCCATTAAAGAAAGTGATTCTTCAAGCAATATAATTCCAACGGCAAAAGGAATTCTTAATAATTTAAATAAAAAGTCTTTTGAAGAAAAACTTTCAAAATTACAAAAGAAATTTTGAAATCCCAAGTAAATGCCAGAAAAGAAATCGGAAAACGAACGAATGAATAATAGGTGAAATACATGGCTGATAGATCAGAATATATCCGAAAAAATGTAGAAGCTAGTCGTCAGGCGACAGAAGCCAGTCGCATCCATAAATCTGGATTAACGGATCGAAAAGTAAAATTGAACTCCAAAAATTTCGATAAACTCATGAAACAGCGAGGATTATCGAAACAAGCACGTACTGATTTGAAGAATTCTAATCTTCAAAGAGCTAAATTGCAAATA
>OGYF01002460.1_pt1 | contig 13899 bp, 7 predicted proteins | sample 1576451 | NCBI WGS metagenome assembly OGYF01 (sample SAMEA3541505, study PRJEB24748) | human gut metagenome | biome: human gut; feature: human-associated habitat; material: faeces | place: China | collected 2012 | reverse complement strand
CTTTATCTAGTTACGGCCAAAGTCGAGTAGCACGCCCGTGAGGGCGTGACTCTATACCGAATTGCCCGCCAGTGAGAATATAAGTTTCAACTAGCACGCCCGTGAGGGCGTGACCGCCCTGCTCCACTCCTGCGCGGCCAGTCCTCCAAGGTTTCAACTAGCACGCCCGTGAGGGCGTGACATCATCAGCGCGTCGGCCTGTAAACGGCCAATCTCGTTTCAACTAGCACGCCCGTGAGGGCGTGACTCGGCTATGTGCTGGAGTCTGACGGCTATAAGGGTTTCAACTAGCACGCCCGTGAGGGCGTGACGGCGGCGGCCTTTGAGATCATAAATCCGAACCTTGTTTCAACTAGCACGCCCGTGAGGGCGTGACGCTACGACAGCCAAGACGAAGAGGTCGAATTCATGTTTCAACTAGCACGCCCGTGAGGGCGTGACTCTTTTTTTATTGGCTGGCCGGAGTTGGTAAAAGTTTCAACTAGCACGCCCGTGAGGGCGTGACGACTGAAATTGTCTTCCGTGCGACGCGATAGTTTGTTTCAACTAGCACGCCCGTGAGGGCGTGACAATTTTATTTTGAATTGCCTGTATAGACTCTCTGGTTTCAACTAGCACGCCCGTGAGGGCGTGACTTCGCGTTCTGACATAAAAACATATTGGCGGAATGTTTCAACTAGCACGCCCGTGAGGGCGTGACGCCGCCACTGGAGACCACCACCTTTGGAAGCAGAGGTTTCAACTAGCACGCCCGTGAGGGCGTGACGTCAATATCCAGACTATTACCGCGCATGGTGTGTTTCAACTAGCACGCCCGTGAGGGCGTGACAAATTTATCAGTGTTACAAGAGCATATTGCTCAAGTTTCAACTAGCACGCCCGTGAGGGCGTGACGCTTTTTGCAAGGTTGGCTGAACCGGATCGCAAAGTTTCAACTAGCACGCCCGTGAGGGCGTGACGAGTGGGAACAGGATAACATCATCAAGGGGCTGGTTTCAACTAGCACGCCCGTGAGGGCGTGACCAACCTGGAAGAGCATCCTCGGCAAGCTAAAGGTTTCAACTAGCACGCCCGTGAGGGCGTGACAACTCCAAAACATAGGCGGCCTGCGTGCTATACTGTTTCAACTAGCACGCCCGTGAGGGCGTGACGCAGAGGCCGCGCAAGTGGTATACGGCCTTTTTTGTTTCAACTAGCACGCCCGTGAGGGCGTGACACGATATCTTCATCCATTGCCCGTAGCGGTAACGTTTCAACTAGCACGCCCGTGAGGGCGTGACATCCGCTTCGCGGCGCGCTGCCCTTCTCCAACGAAGTTTCAACTAGCACGCCCGTGAGGGCGTGACCAAGCGTTTCCTGTTGTCCTATCGCCGCATAGTGTTTCAACTAGCACGCCCGTGAGGGCGTGACTATATGCCTATGTCTTATTCAAGCTATGTTTGTGTTTCAACTAGCACGCCCGTGAGGGCGTGACTCAATACGCTCAGTGGCTCGCGATGGCTGAGCGCGTTTCAACTAGCACGCCCGTGAGGGCGTGACGTTTGGATAGATGGAAAAGAGTGTGTCTATTTGGTTTCAACTAGCACGCCCGTGAGGGCGTGACCGCCGCTCCGAAGAATTGGGCTGGGCAAGAAAAGTTTCAACTAGCACGCCCGTGAGGGCGTGACCCAATAAAACTTCGCTATTCATTTGCATCGTCCGTGTTTCAACTAGCACGCCCGTGAGGGCGTGACTGAACTTGTCGCGATAATACAGCGGCCTAAGACCGTTTCAACTAGCACGCCCGTGAGGGCGTGACCAGGAAGTGGAGCTCTGCCTCAAGGCGGCAAGAGTTTCAACTAGCACGCCCGTGAGGGCGTGACCGGCCGCCATGGCACGGCAGAACGCCGATATGGTTTCAACTAGCACGCCCGTGAGGGCGTGACTAAGCATCTGGCTCTTTGGCTAGCGGCGGAGGAGTTTCAACTAGCACGCCCGTGAGGGCGTGACTGGCGCAAACACCGTCAACGCCTACCCCATATAGTTTCAACTAGCACGCCCGTGAGGGCGTGACAGCGCCAGAACAAATTCCTCATTTTGCATGTTCGTTTCAACTAGCACGCCCGTGAGGGCGTGACGCGTCTAAGCTAAAACCACACCAACCCGAGAACGGTTTCAACTAGCACGCCCGTGAGGGCGTGACGCATCCAAGAGACCGGCGATTACCGCTTCTATGTTTCAACTAGCACGCCCGTGAGGGCGTGACTTTGCTATTTCCAGCGACCAGCTGCCATATAAGTTTCAACTAGCACGCCCGTGAGGGCGTGACGGCGATCCCGCTCTCTTTCAGCCGTGGAGTATACGTTTCAACTAGCACGCCCGTGAGGGCGTGACTCAACATACCAGTGGGTGTGTTGGCGTTAATTGTTTCAACTAGCACGCCCGTGAGGGCGTGACTAAAGTTCGACGGTGAAACCTATAAGGGAAGCTGGTTTCAACTAGCACGCCCGTGAGGGCGTGACATATACAGTCGCGTACCGAGAAGCCCTTGGACGTTTCAACTAGCACGCCCGTGAGGGCGTGACGAGCGAATCCCCGTACATCTGCCCGGATGGTTCGACGTTTCAACTAGCACGCCCGTGAGGGCGTGACGCGCATCAGGCCACAGATATACCTCAAAGAGAAGTTTCAACTAGCACGCCCGTGAGGGCGTGACGGTATAGATTACCTCGCAGACGCGAGGATAGCGGTTTCAACTAGCACGCCCGTGAGGGCGTGACTAAAGTAGTAGCGAAAACTATCAATAACGGATTTGTTTCAACTAGCACGCCCGTGAGGGCGTGACTTTCTATCATTTTCTGCATCCTCAACGAAAAAAGTTTCAACTAGCACGCCCGTGAGGGCGTGACTTTCTTGAGCTTGCGGACTTTTATGTTCTGGAGGTTTCAACTAGCACGCCCGTGAGGGCGTGACTTGCCACGCTGGGCGGCATAGGAGATGGAAAAATGGTTTCAACTAGCACGCCCGTGAGGGCGTGACCAACCAGTTCAATCCCCTTACGGCGGATGGACGTTTCAACTAGCACGCCCGTGAGGGCGTGACCGCTTTAACTCCGGCATCTGTCGGGTTTGAATCGTTTCAACTAGCACGCCCGTGAGGGCGTGACTCGAGTTCGGAGAACATGCCGCCGTCGTCGATGTTTCAACTAGCACGCCCGTGAGGGCGTGACCTGGCGGCAGATGCAGGGCTACATGCTCGGCACGTTTCAACTAGCACGCCCGTGAGGGCGTGACCATGCAGATCGGAATTGGCAGCGGCGCGAAGAGCGTTTCAACTAGCACGCCCGTGAGGGCGTGACCACGCTCCACACTGGCGTGACCCTAGACGATATGTTTCAACTAGCACGCCCGTGAGGGCGTGACTTCCTCAAAGACAACAACATCGAATGCACAAAGTTTCAACTAGCACGCCCGTGAGGGCGTGACCAGCCTCCCCTTGCTTGAAAATTATCAATACTGGGTTTCAACTAGCACGCCCGTGAGGGCGTGACCCCTACTCCCATGAATGGCATCTGCACCGCAGTGTTTCAACTAGCACGCCCGTGAGGGCGTGACGAACTTTACAGTGCGGTCATCTTCGGCAACGAAGTTTCAACTAGCACGCCCGTGAGGGCGTGACTGGGCGGTGAATAAGATGCCGGAACGAGCAATGTTTCAACTAGCACGCCCGTGAGGGCGTGACTTCCGCGCTCATGGATGGCGGCGAGCTGCCGGTGTTTCAACTAGCACGCCCGTGAGGGCGTGACCATGCATCGCTACATGTGGATACGGAACGGCATGTTTCAACTAGCACGCCCGTGAGGGCGTGACAACCGATATGTCCCTCCGGCTGTCTTTGTAGGTGTTTCAACTAGCACGCCCGTGAGGGCGTGACTCCCGCAGCTAGAGCGCGTTATCGCGGACGTGCAGTTTCAACTAGCACGCCCGTGAGGGCGTGACCGCCATTGAGGCGAAAAATGAGGCCGTGGCCGCGTTTCAACTAGCACGCCCGTGAGGGCGTGACAAAGAAAAAGGCATTAAGTGATAAGGTGAGAGGTTTCAACTAGCACGCCCGTGAGGGCGTGACAATCAAGTTATATAGCTATTTTGTGAGATAAAAGTTTCAACTAGCACGCCCGTGAGGGCGTGACTGGGCCGTAGAATGGATATTTCTCGTGTAAAAAAGTTTCAACTAGCACGCCCGTGAGGGCGTGACCCCCCGTATATAACGGCTCACCTATTGAAACGAGTTTCAACTAGCACGCCCGTGAGGGCGTGACCAGTTAGCTTGTGAGGGATATGGGCTGGGTTCTCGTTTCAACTAGCACGCCCGTGAGGGCGTGACATCATTGATAAAGTTATCCCCGATCCCGACAAGTTTCAACTAGCACGCCCGTGAGGGCGTGACGTAGACCGACGATTAAGAGAGCTGGCGAAAGAGTTTCAACTAGCACGCCCGTGAGGGCGTGACAAAAGCCAAGAGATACATAATTAGCGTATGGCGGTTTCAACTAGCACGCCCGTGAGGGCGTGACGGAAATACCGCGAACAGATCGCAAACGACGTTATGTTTCAACTAGCACGCCCGTGAGGGCGTGACCAGCTGGTGGTGGTACATCCGCCAGAGCAAAACGTTTCAACTAGCACGCCCGTGAGGGCGTGACACAGTTTGAGTCTGTTGCCCTTGATTCCATATCTGTTTCAACTAGCACGCCCGTGAGGGCGTGACGGGGGGGCAATCCCAGTAAGCACGTAAACAAAGAGGTTTCAACTAGCACGCCCGTGAGGGCGTGACTCAACCTCTTGGAAAAGATATGCGCCCGTATGGTTTCAACTAGCACGCCCGTGAGGGCGTGACTGCCTATTGTCTTGCCTTCTGTTGCAATCTATATGGGTTTCAACTAGCACGCCCGTGAGGGCGTGACCTAGTGCCGGGGAACTGGCTTACGCACGGGAAAGTTTCAACTAGCACGCCCGTGAGGGCGTGACCGGCTGTACTATAAGAAAAAACCAGTGGCAATAAAGTTTCAACTAGCACGCCCGTGAGGGCGTGACGTACGCGGATTATCTGGACTCTCTGCGGGACAAAGTTTCAACTAGCACGCCCGTGAGGGCGTGACGGCAGTGCTTCTAAAGGCACTCATTCTAACAGAAATTTCCCTTATTGCGCGAACGCATCTTTTCGTCCGCTTTTTCATGGTACGTTTTTTAAATAAACTTTGTATAAGCCAGATATAGACAAGGGCGCGAACCCTCTAACATTTTTTCGGATGCTTGGGGTTCGCGCACACACAAATATACATGTTACAGCAAAAGCAATCCTTGAGGATCATATGGTTCTTTCGCTCCGACATGTTCTACTCTTCTTTGCCAGTTTGCTCCCAAAAAGTAGTATCTCAGGCTATCTTTTTGATTATCAATGCTCTTCTCTAATTGAAATTTTAACTCGGACCATTGTACCGGGTCAACCAAACATTCAAAGACAGAGAACTGGACTCTCTGCCCATGGTTTTCGCAGAGTTTGGCGATTTTCCGTAGACGCTTCGCACCGCCTTCACTGCTGACATTGACGTCATAGCTTACCACAACAAGCATCTCTCATCCCTACTTCCAGATATATGGCGGGTATTCCTGCATATCGCCGCGTATGTGCCGTGCAAGCAGCATAGCCTGAAGATGAGGCAGCTGGCCTATCAGAATTTTTTCACCAGTGTATGGATGAAGCACTTCGTCCTGTTTGCGTGACTGCCACTCGGATATCACCGTTTTGCGCGCCTCCTCTGTCATGATAACGGCTCCGCTTTCTGAAAATGTGAACCCTGAGCCCTTGACCTGCTTAAGGTTTATGAGGGAGAGTACAAATCTGTCAGCCCACCAACTCCTGAACTCTTCCATCATATCAAGAGCCAGGCTTGCGCGCCCGGGCCTGTCTTTGTGCAAAAAACCTACGGCGGGATCCAGCCCAACGCCATGCAGCGCTGATTTTACGTCGTTTGTAAGGAGTGTGTAGACGAAAGAGAGCATCGCATTCACCCTGTCCCTTGGCGGGCGTCTGTTTCTTTCTGTGAATTTAAAGTCGTCCTTCTGCTGTATTATGAGTTTATCAAACAGATCAAAGTAGAGCCTTGCCGATATCCCCTCTATCCCACGCATCTCTTCTATGTTGTCTTTGTCGCGAAGCTGCGCAAGATACCCTTCAAGCTGGCCGATATTCTCCCTAAAAAATTTTTCTATAGTACCATCCTGCGGATGATCCCGTAAGAAACGTTGGAGGACAACACGGCTGTTGCTTATTTTTGCCGCAAGAAGGCTCCGTACGATGCCGGCGCTGCGCTGCGGTGAGTCTGATATACGATATTGCTCTTTGCGTAGGAGGACATTTCCACTGACAGGACCATGAACCGAAGCCAAAAATTTCCCATATTCAGTGAAGAAAGAGATTGACACTCCATGCTCAGCACAAACCCCCATAAGCGGCGGTGTCACGCTTACCTGCCCGAAACACAGCACAGAGTCAAATATGTGAATCGGGAAGGCACGGCTTTCCTCTTTATTCAGGTGAACTATTATGTTTTCTCCTTTTTGGGAAAGCCACGCTCCCTGGGTCATTACAAAGAGACTGTTCAGCAATCTTTTCATTGTCTTTCCCCCAAGGTCAACATTTCTGCTTAAATATATTGTCTAAATATTTCCGCGATCTGTCCGCTAAATGAGTCTCTTCTGGCATGCAATGCTCTCGCATAGAACAATTTTTACATTGTTTTCCAGGCGTATAGGCCGGTGCCTCCGCGCCGGAGGCCAAAAGGCGCGCCCTGTTGCATTTTGCGGCAACTTCACTGCGCAGCTCCTCAGTAAGTGCTATTTTTGTTCTTCTCTTTGGTTCACCATAAAAGATAGCGCCCTCTGTAATAGAGCAGCACAACATCTCCTCAAGGCAAATAGCCTGTGCGCACATCTGCACTTCGTCCGCGATATCCCAACGTCTGCGCCCGCGTTTGTATTCTACGGGATACGGCCGCCATCTTTTTCCCTTATCTCTGAAGCTTGGAATGACGACGCCATTTCTATCGTCGCGATGGAATTCAACCATGTCCGCTACGCCGTAAAGCCCCAGCTCAAACGAACGGAGCTGGAGGCCCGTGGCAAGTTTTACCTCGCCACGGCTTTCACTCCCGATCTGGTGTACATTCGTGTGCAGATGATCTCCCTCGATGGTAAGAAGATTCTCGGCCCATAGCTGCTCGACATGAATAAGCATCCACTGCCTTTCGCAGAAGGCCAGATGCTGCAGACCTGATATCAGAAGGAGATCGTCATCGGCGTACATTAACAGCTCAGCCTAAAATCCAGGAATTATCTCCGGCGTGATCCCGTCCAGCTCGTAAATCTCATACGTGCCGTCAGGTTCAACTTTAAGAGAATCGTGAACTTTCGCGGAGGAGTATTGTCCACTTTTGCAATTATGTTCCCACCAAAAGACATTTTGCACCTTCATGGTGCCATCTGGCCGCGCGGAAGAGGCGTCGTTTTCAAAAAGTCTGGGAAGAACCTTTTTTATTTTTGCCGCATCGGCATCACTAAATCCTGTCTTCTCCGCCAGTTGCGGATTCATACTTCCGAAGAACACATATATGCCGGAATCTACGCGATGCTTCATACCCATTGTATCAGAGGCTTTTTTACCATCTTTTGTGTCTTCTCCGTTGACGCTTTTTGTGATCTGAGTACTGGTAATAGAGATTGGAGCGGTAGAGAACGCTGTCTGTACGGTTACCGGACCACGAATGCCAATGGAGACTCCCGGATCTTCGTTCTTAGAGGCCTTATATGCAAAGACTTGACCAAAGGCACGAACGTCAAACCATTTTTCGCACACAGCTCTCTCTGTTTCGCTCTTAGTCATTTTTTTATTTAAAACAGCGTCGGCTCTTGCCTTTAAAGATGTTGCTTCGTCGACCTTACGATCTTCCGATTGAACAAATATCTCAAGGCCATCTTCAAGCAGTCTGTCCCGAATCTTACGTTTCAGGCAGACATCAGAGACTTCTCCTATTCCCTCATAACTGATTCTTGGTCTGTTGCTGTTTAAGGGGTCTCCGTTAGGGTTCGCGTTTCTTACTGAAAATATTACCGCAAAATCAATCTTTTTCGACAGTGACATCTGCTGTTCCTCCCTAATTTTATTTAATTATCGAATTATCGGCTGTATCGCTTTGCGTTTCGTTGCTTTTCTGTTTCTGCCATAATTCATAGCGCTGACAGTGAAAACCTAAGAGAAATTCCGCGGAAAGTGGGGCATTGTCTTCAAATTCCCCTGGTATAAATGACATGTATATTTTATCCATCAGTATGTTGAAGAAGTTTAGCTCTTTTTCCGCTTTAGCCTGAAGGCGGCTGCGGTATGGAACCAAATTTATCTCTATCTGCCGCCATGTTTCGAACGGCTTCTCGGCGAATCTCGTCATCAGTTTCATTGCGGAGGTATCTCGGCTCTCTCCTGCAATATAAAGAGCCCGTCCCTCCAGCTTGTCCGCCACGGCAAGAAGCCTTCCGTAAAGATAATCGCGTGTCCTTCTCTCTTCTTCAAGTGCCATTTTGTATCCCCTCTCTGAGTGGCATCCGGAATAAAGCCCGCAGGCAATGCCAAGTATTTTTTCAAATTCCCACCATTCCATTGACTGCGGCTGTGCTGCCCTATGGCAGACCGCAAGAAGCAGATCCCATGGGAATGCCATTCCCTCTGAAATAACCGGAAGTAATCTTGAGATGGTAGATTTCAGCAATGAAGGCCCCGTTTTTCCGGCAAAGGCCATCTGAGCGATATCAAAAATAGACGGGGCGCCCACAAACACTCTCTCTTTACCAAAATACTGGCGCCACGCATATTTTTTATGATAATTTTCCACCCGCGCAAGGAAATCCGAGCCTTTTATCTCTTGATAATAGGTGATCGCCATCCTTCCCGGAGTTGCGGAGTCCAGCGACATGACGACGATGTCGTCCCGATCCTTCAGCTCCGCCTTATATCCGGCAAGTTTTTTATTAAGCTTTTTCGCATATGACGCGCCAAGGTCCTCTATATTGTTAAAAGAGACCTCGCTCAATTCATCGTCTTCCGGAGCATCTGCAAAAAGCTCGTCGCTTGAGACGCACAAAGGCGGTATCTTTGCGGTATTTATCGCCCATGCTACAATAACCTGACTATCGTTTTTAAAACCCCGGTCATCTATGAGCCACCGAAGGGCAGAGTGGGCCTTCTGCGTAACATCATATCCAATAGTGCAGGCCTCTTCCGGTGTTAAGAAGCGCCCTCTGAACGTATAGCCGCTAAGGTCATTCGCAGATATGAGTTTCGCCTTGTCACCCGAATAACGGAGACGAGCCGGATGGTTTACCGCGTACGGTCTCTCTTCTCCGGTAATATAGCAGAGAGAATTCGCATTTTGGCGCGAGCCGTTAAAGCGAATCCAAGAATCCGTCAGTTCGTCACATTCCCATACGCGATCCTCCAACCAGCCTGGAATTTGGACGCGCCATCGCACAAGCGCCCCTCCCTGGTCAAAGACACTTTTTCCTGACTTGTCCTTCTTTTTTGTTAGAACTTTAAATATTGGCGGAGAATCTTTGCCATCCCACTCGGTGAGAAGATTGCCGCTCTCGTCAAGAAATAGCACGTTTGACGCCGCAAGGTCGGAAATTAAAGATCTTTTGCCGGTGTATTTAAGCACGGCCTTCAGCATTGGATGATCGTAAAAATCATTCCAGGCAGTGAGCAGTGATAAATATCCGGCTTTGATTTCACTTCCGCTCTTAAAATCATCGAAATAGGCATTGGAAATTCCGCCGTGGTCCTTATAGTCTCCCGCCACATATTGTATCTTGTCGCATAGCGGGTGAGGCTCGCCGCCGCTGGTTCTGCCTGCGGAAGCCTCTGTCGCCGGAATGAGGGTAGCCTCTTTATTTACGACTTCGGCGGACAAAAAATTTCCCCCGCCGTCCAACACAACTTCAATATGCGCCTGCTGTTCCACATGCGCCGGCGGAACAGGTAATGTAGTGAAATAAGTCCTTCTCTTATACGCGTTTTCGTACGTCTCTTCAAGCCTCTGCATCCAACTCATAATCACACCTCGGCATTGGCCGTGTCAAAATCTTTAGGGGTGCCGCCGTTTTTACTTACAAACTTGGTACCCTTCATCGGACGCACAAACCTAGAGATCAAATTTCCTTCATATCCGGTGAAATCGATTTCGCCACGGCGCATTTTGGGATACCAAAAGCGACTGTAAAGCTCATCTTTTCCGGATTCTTCCGGATAAAGGAAGCTGTGGAACATCAGGCCGAATGATATCTCGTCGACATCTTTGTAGAATCCTTCCGGCCTATCGCTCCATTCAATCGGCTCCACATATCCCTGACATTCGCGCACGCCAAGGAAAATATCACGCGTTCCGCCACGTTCGAGATATCTCTTTAACATGATGTAATGCTTATTGTCATTACGATCCGAGATAAACTCTGAAGCCAAAGGATTCCACTCAAAGTGAGCCTGCACATGATACTCGACATCTGCCAAATAGTTATAGAAGGCAAGACTGTTGCCGCCGTTATAGTTCAGCGGTTTGACTCCCTTTGTCTGCGTGCGTATCTGATTAATGACCCGTACCCTGTCTATCCGCCAGATAAAGGTCGGCTTCCAGTAAATTGAACGGGCTATGCCACGCAGCGCCTCGTAGGTGGGGATCTGATAAGTGCACTTTTCGCCGCCAATTTTTGTTACAGGATCCGTAAAGAGTGCGAATTTCCCCCTGACTTTAAAAGAAATTCTGTTGTCCACTATGTCACCTCCAATTTTAATTTCCCAATTGATGTCATACTCAGACCAAATTCATCGTCGTAAAACTCCCGCGCCAGAATCCAGACCTCAGTGCAGCCTGCACCGCAGAGAGACTGTTTATATATCCCCCGGCATTCGTAGAGGGCATCAAATTGATATGGATAAACGTTTACTGAAAACCGCTGCGCTTTGTGCAGCAATTTTTTTACCATGGAAGGGTCATCCTCAAGGGCCAGCTGATTTACAAGCTCCTCACCTTCGCGGTATTGAACGATAACACCCTTTGTAGGCGCGTCAATAACATTAAAAAGGTTTCCCGCGGTGGCAAATGCCTGCCTGATTTTTCGTCCGGGAGGCGTAGGAACTTTGACGTTCAGCGAGAGTAGATTCCACAGAGTATCTTCTCCGTGATCGGTCTCGACATTATATCTCATTTCCTGGCGGCGCTCATAAAAATAGTATTGAAAATAACGCGTAATATTTTCCAGTGATAAAATATCTTCTTTCCCGCCTTCTGCATTTAATGAAAGCTCGTTTAAAACCCTCTCCGCAGCATGACGCCCTGCTTTAATATCAATAAGCCTATCAAGGTTCTCATCGGCTGGATTGACGATAAACATGGGCGCCGTCGCTTTTCGTCCCTCCCGGTTACAGCGGCCGGCAGCCTGCACGATCGAATCGAAGCCTGCGAGAGAGCGTATCCCACTGCCAAAATCGACATCTATCCCCGCCTCCATCACCTGTGTAGAGACACAGATTATGGGTTTTCCAGCCTTCAACCGCTCGTTAATACCATCCAAAACCACCTTGCGGTGATCTGGGCACATCAACGCACTTAGGTGGACAACGCTCACTTCGGACTCCGCTTCAAGCTTCGACCTTATATCGACATAAAGCTTCCTGGCGACGGCAGTAGTATTTACAATAGCTAGAATTGAGATAAATTCCTGCTGCTTTTCAATTGCCATATCACCCAGTTCTCCGATTGAATAGCCGCCTATCTTCGTGCAGTCCTTGATCTCCACTCTTTTAAGAGAATCAAACAACATTCTGGCGTCAGGAATAATTTCATCCTCCGCACCGTAGCGCAGTGAGCCGTAATCTTTTGATACTCCATTGAGCAGCGGCTGTGTGGCAGTACAGAGAAGGACCGTGGCGCCACACTGCTCAAGCAGAAAATTCAAAGCACCGCAGAAAAGATGTACCATCTTGATCGGCAAGGCCTGTATCTCGTCAAAAATAATGATAGAGCCGGCCATCTGGTGCATTCGCCTGATACTCCTTGTCCCACCGGAAAAAAGAGCCTCCAGGAACTGAACGTTGGTGGTAAAGACAACCGGCGCATCCCAATTTTCTGATAGGAGCTTTCCCTCCCAAGTTTCGTTCTCCTCAAGCAGATTCGAGTGACACTCCAACACAACTTTACCACGATCCGCCTCCGTCTCAAGGATTTCACGTGTCTTGGCGGCATTTTGATCAATTATCGTCGTGTATGGAAGAACATAAATAATCCGCTCGATGGGATGTGCGTCGTCTACGGAACGTTTCGCCAGTTCGAGGGCAAACCTCATGCTGGCCAAAGTCTTTCCGCCACCCGTGGGAACGGTCAAGGTAAATATGCCGCGGCCCCGCTGCGCCGCATCACGGCATGAATCTGAAATATCCCTGCGTATCCTGTTTACAGAAGTATCCGCTGAAAAATGGGAAAGATACCGTTCCAGCCGTTCCGAAAGGATGCTCCAGCCTGTATAATTCGAATTTTGTCTGGCCTCGGCGGCGCCATCAACACAAAAATCAATCGTGCCGCATCTGTCTGCGTCTACCAGTGCACTGAACAGAAACTTTGTCAGACAGCCCAAACCGAACCATAATCTGGCCGCCCCAGCCGTTTTTATTTCATTGCATTTTAGCTTTGCTGAGCCATCGTCCGCCGCCAACTCCAGATCTTTAAGGGATTCTTCTGTGATTGCATCTTCCTTCACCTTAATATTTAATATTAATTTTTTAAGTTTTGAAATCGTCACACAGGATGCCAGCCGCTTGTCGACCCGATCACGAACTTCAGGAGATATTTTTGTTGCGACCTCCGTCAGATGAGTTTTTCCATCTTCTTTTTTCATCCTCTTGAGAAAAAGGTCGTCCCCCTCCGATGAAATATCCATCAACCCGCCATGATGTCCGGCTAGAATAACCGCCAGCATCTCCGCCGCGGTGAGGTTTATCCAGTCTTTCTTATTACAACCCAGCTGCTGGCATATAAACTGGGCTCCCGCTGTGGAATGATCTATTTTCCCCTTCATAGATAACGCTTGCTTATTTTTCTCTGTTCTCTGAGAACAGCTGTCGTCATCATGATCCTGATCATAAAATCCAGACAAACTTTTTATATATTGTTGAAAATCAGAGGAATATTTGCCAAGATCATGGAGAAGCCCCAACAATTCACCAATTCCCCCCAATCCAGCGACGGAGGCATACCGCTTAGCCAGAACGGCGGTTTCTAAAAGATGTTTTTCTACACTCTGAGACTGGGGTTCCTTATCCCTGAGATGCGCTATATATTCTGTTTGATCCATCGTTAGTCCTCCATTAATTATAATGATCGTGACTTTTCTTACAACGACAAACGAAACCGAATAAAATGGCAATTAATTTACTAGACATACACATCTTACCATGTCTTGCTTTTATTTTCACAGCCTTAAGATTAGAACACCAAATTTAACAATTAAATTAAGCTCAGTATTGTTACGCCTCTTTATATGAGAAATTATATTTTAATATAATTAATATGTCAATAATAAAGCATAAATTTAATATAAAAATAAACGTTCCCAATGCAACCCAAGAACGCTTATCACATATTAATCATATTTTTTCAACTAACGGCCAAAGAGGCACGACTTGTAATTATATCAGACATTCCAACCCTATACAAAACATGCGCCCCCAAGCCGGAGGCGCACTGCGATATTTAATTTATAGTAATCTTACTTTTTAAGCTGTCTGACGACGTCGATAACGGTGCCGTCTCTCCACTCGACT
>OGYF01002450.1_pt1 | contig 13935 bp, 9 predicted proteins | sample 1576451 | NCBI WGS metagenome assembly OGYF01 (sample SAMEA3541505, study PRJEB24748) | human gut metagenome | biome: human gut; feature: human-associated habitat; material: faeces | place: China | collected 2012 | reverse complement strand
CCGCCGCAATTGCAGACGTATTGCCGTGATCGCTGGTTATAAATGTTGAGAAACCATTTTTAAGAAGCATTAGGAGCATTTTTGCAAAGCGTCCCGTCCTGGCCCATTCACACAGCCCCTGCTGGATGCCGGGATGCCCCTGCAATTCGGCGTGCATCAACTCATCGATAATACCAACAACAATTCCTAAAGCCCGTACATCCTGTGACATATCAGTGATTAGACCTTTGTGGAAAATGATCTCATGATCGCGCAGGCCGGTATTCATCCAGAAAGCCCGCCATTGCCTTTCTTCATTATCGAGAGAAAATGGCTTTGGATGCTCGCTAGGGAGTTTCCCAGAAAAAATGGATTGCCTCGCCACACAGGTGACAGTCGGGAAGAACGAAAACGAAGATTCTATTTCAAATGCAATATTGCAGGCGGCCATTTCTCGCTGGAGCATGAAGAAGTTTTCAAAACTCATTCCGTCCATGACAATGAGCGCTACTTTGTCCCCTGCGCGCCGCACGAAATCCGCAACCTTACTGAGTAAAACAGGCCGCCTTCGGTCAATGCTCCCGGAAAGCATATTATATTTGCGTCCGATCCAAGCAGCAAACGCATTTTCAATCTCCATTCGTGCTTCTGCCCAATTTGGCAGACTTATGCCTGAATGTTGAACCATAGCCGCCTTGCCATAAAGTTTGGCGATAGAATCCCAGTCGCGGTGATCGGAAGCGACCATTGCAAGCGCCCTGGCTCGTTCAAGTAGTGTTGCGGCGTAATCGCAGCAGACGTCCGCCTGATACATTCCTTCGTGGCACCAAGCAAGCGTCTGTTGTGCATTCATACTGCCGAATGGCGCTTTATCTATGCAGGCAACGAGCCAATCAAAGTCAAGGCCAAGAAGGCCGCGAAGGGCTTCCGCAGACAGCGTTGGAAAGACGGCTTCAAAGGTCAACTGGAAGACATAATACATCCGCGTGATATCCATAGGGATGTAAATATCTCGACGATCTATTACAAACAGAATCCTGTCTGCCGGGCGATTTATGAGCGCCTGTTCATACTGAAACCGCAGAGCCATTTCGTCTTGTATATGTACAACACATAGCCCGGCCTCCTGCGCGGCCTCATCACAGTTGAATTTTGTCCATAGGCCATCAATGTCAAACAGGATGCTGCGCTCACGCGACAGGACACCTGTTATTTCAAAAATTCTGTTCCGCATAGTTACCTCGTTAATATCGCCAATACGGGCGAAAATGTCGGGCAGATTTCCTGTTTTCGCGCATAAGCGGCAGTGACACGGGCCAGTTCATCCTCCAAGCGTTGGACGCGCGCGTTGCGTATATTCTCAATGCCGATACGTCGTGTTGCCTCTATGCGCAACGTCAAAGCGCGTTTTTGCTTTTGATATTGCTCCTTGTGACGTTGCTCATATGTCGCTTTCATCTGCATGAACACATCTGTCGCCATTTCCTGCGCACGGGCCGTGAGCAATGAAAGTTGCTCTGGCGTGAAATCTTGCGTTTTCTCGATCTCTATGCAGCATTCCGGCTTCAGGAGTTCTTCCCAAATCCGTTTTGAAGCTGCGGGGCGATAGATGCCCTGCTCATTCATAAAGAAGGCGACGATCCTTTTATCCGCAGCATCTTCGCCGAGCGCTACTTCCCAAAGGCTAAATATGCCGTTTTCCGTGCGCAGATTCGGAAAATGGGCCACCTGTATGCCTTGGCTTGGATGCCAAAGTTGGCGCATTTCCAGTAGGTCATGGATGCGCTTATCCGATACAGAAAGCTCCAGATCAAATCGCCAATCAGGTTCGTGTCCCTTCCACGTTTCATATTCAAACAGCATATTCTTAAGTAACATATGAAAATTATGCTGTTGCATCTCCGCATTCGCATCGGGTTTCAGGGTTTTCTCCTCGTGCATGACACTGCGGATCGCCTGAAATTGCTTGACCTGCTTCTGCATGTCCTTATTGAGGTCATCAACATAGACCTTTTGATATTTCTCCTGCACGATAGAGGAAATGTAAACCTTGGTGAAATCCATATCGGCAGTACCCTCGTCCAAAACGTCCTGCAGTTTGTCGATGCCGAGTTCCTGAAGAATGACGGCCAGCTTTTCTTCAAGCACCGTCCTTACGCGGTTTTCGATGGTATCGCCCAGAATGAAATTATAGACCTGCACATCCGCCGACTGGCCGATGCGGTCGGCGCGGCCAATGCGCTGCTCGATCTTCATTGGGTTCCAAGGAAGATCGAAATTGATGACGATATGGGCGCATTGGAGGTTAAGGCCCTCGCCGCCCGCGTCGGTGGAGATCAGCATTTGCTTCTCGCGGCGAAATTTGTCCAAAGAAACATTGCGCTCCTCCAACGACATACTGCCATTGATCAGCACGGTAGAAATTCCGTTGTATTCCGCAAGCTGCCGTATTCCCTCCTGCGTAGCAACAAATTCGGTGAACAGGATGATTTTTGCCCCCGGCTCCTGGCGTTGAATCTTCTCCAATAGATCGATCAGAGCTTCCTGCTTGGCATCCATACATTGTATGTGCGCCTGCTTTGCAAGGGAAAGCAATGCCTGCAATTGCCGAATTTCTTCTTTGATATTGGTTGACAACAACAGCAAGGCGTCCTTCAACGATTCCTCCATGTCGCTTTCAACAAGGTCACTGAAATTGCCGGAATGCAATTGCTCAGACTGCATCTCAAGGGCATTCAAGCGCTTTGCCATGGCGTCGATGATCGCCTCGGTGGAAGAAGAAACCAGGCGCTGAAAGAGGATCATAAGGAAGCCGATATAGTTCTTGCGCTCACGAATCGCTTTATTGTAGCCGTTGCGCACATATTCGGTGACTTCTTCATAAAGCTGCCGCTGCAATTCGTGGCGCGGCTCCCAGGCAATTTCCATGATGTGCGTATGGCGCTTATGGAAAAGAGGATTTCCTTCATTGTCCACCGCTTCGCGCTTCTCCGTGCGGATCAGATACGGTGCGACCTGTTCCCGCACAACGGCTTTGATGTTCGGGAATGCATCTTCATCCAAAAGTCGCATCAACCGCAAAAACGGCTCGGTCTTGCCGGAATGCGGTGTGGCTGTCAGGAGGAGCAAATGCGGGCTGGCCTTGGAAAGCAATTCGCCGAGTTTATGGCGCGCAACGCCATCGCTTTGCCCAGCCACCCTATGGGCTTCGTCAATGATAATCAAGTCCCATGCTCCAGCAATGACGGATTCGATGCGCTCCTGGTTATATTGGTCGATCTTCTCCTGCGTCCAGCCATTGCGCTCATCCAGCGGCTTTATGGCATCCATGGGACTGATGACATGCGTCAGGCTGGAAAAGACGTTCTGATCGGGATTCACCTTGCGCAGCGTGGCATAGTCATCCGGCTGCACAATGGCGAAGCGTTCGCCAAACTTTTCCAGCATTTCCGCTTCCCACTGAGTCATAAGTCCCTTGGGGCATACGACGAGCACGCGCTCAATCAGCCCGCGCGCTTCCAACTCTTTGATGATGAGCCCGGCCTCGATGGTCTTGCCCAGTCCGACCTCATCGGCGAGCATGTAGCGCACCTCATTGGTGGAGATAGCGCGCTCCAGCGCGTAGCGCTGATGCGGCAAGGGAATAACGCTTTCGGAGACATCGAATACCGTGCCCGCTGCCAACGCATTTTTAACGCGGCACCATACGGCGGCGAAACGCACGAAGGCCGCAGAGGGCTGCGCGAGGCAGCTCTCCACGGTCAGGGCGCTTTCTGCGGCGTTATAGATTTTTCCAGTATCCGGATCGTAGACCTTATATGTCGTCATGCCGAATACCTGCTGGCTTCCAATCACCTGCACGGCTTTGCCGGTATGAACGTCTGTGGCAAACTGACCAGTAGTCAACATAGTCATCATCCCTTACTTAAGTAGCACCCAATCAGACGTGCCTTCGAACAAGCACTCTTCCCAGCAGTTTTCTATTTTTTGCAAAGAATAGCTGTGCTCTTTATCCTTTTCGTCATAGTAGCGTAGTTTTGCCTCATCGAAGGTTATGCCTTTTTCATCTTGCGTATAGAAAAAAGAACAATTAAGATGCAAAATACTCAAGGCCTCCACAACGAAAGAATAAGCACCATTTTCAGATCCAAATGTGTGTGATTTTGTTTCGACAGTCTCTCCATTCTTTGTTTTGCTTTTTGTGGCAGCTGTTATCTGCGTCATGTGATCAACGGGAATTCCGTCTTTGCAGAGAATGACATTCAAATCGCGAATAACGCGAGTCGTTCGCGAAGTGTTCTGTATCTCAATCTGCATAGGAATTGAAAATGACATATCGTTATCCTGTGTACGGGCAAAGCCGAAAGGCATAATAGCCCTTCTATCGCCGCTAATTCGATAATATATCTTCAGTTTCCCACGCCGATCCAATATGCGCTCAACGATAACCGTTCCAATACTGGCGACAAAGCCGATGACGGCACCAATGACGACATACCAGACTTCATTCAGGTCGAAGCTGTTTGTACTATTGCTCTGGGCAGCAGCCATTGGCGCAAGGCCAATGGCTTGACAAAGTACTCCCAGAATGCGTCCAAGTATATTCATCATAGCTCCTTTATACGCGGCTGCACGCGTTATCGTAGTACATCAGCAGGGCAGGGTCTTCCTGAAGCACAGCCTCCGGCAGGCGTTCGCCCACGGAGACGATGGTCTTAAAGTCACGCTGCTTCCAGCATTCGTCGAAACCGGCGCGAATGGCCTCCATGCGGAAGACCTTCAATTTGCCTTTGCCGGGCACGCAGGAGTCGTAGAATTCCTTGAGCAGGGCCTTGCGGCGCACTTTGGCCAGGTCGGCGGCGTTGGAGAGATCGGGCACATACCATGCGCCCTTGTCGTCCTGAACGAAATTCTCGCGGAGCATATCCAGAAGCTCGGGCATCTTCTCCTGCTTGCTCTGATGCAGCTCCTGCAAATACGCCGGCTGGATTTCCTGATAGGTCTTCGGCCCCTCGCTGAGAATATAATTCAGCCAGGCGATGGCATTCTTCTCATCGGTGACGAGGAAGGAAAGCTGCTGGGCGTCCAATTCCATATGGGCGCGCTTGTCGTCATATTCGTTTACCTGATCCGGCAGGAAGAACATGCCGTCGCGCTGGAGGAAGCGCTGGCGCAGGCCGTCGTAGAAGGTATGCGCGTCCATGGGCACGGGAATGCCATTCATGATATGCCAGGCCACCATGCGGTCGAAAAGCAGGTAGTCCTGCCGTTCAGAAATAAGGTCAAGTTTACCATCTCGATTCCCATCCGCTGTTACAGGGACGTTACGAAGATGTTGGCGGACAAACTCCCATGCCATTTCGGGATCTCCCGCTCGTTCCTGGAATCGGCGCACAAATGCTTCTCGTGGTTTATATGCTGAGATTACGAGATCTTGTTTCACTGCTGAAGAATGAACAATCTGCTTGAAACTTCCCTGCTTCTTATCCAAGACTCTGATGTCAGCAATAATAAACCCAACCCTCATAAGACTCTCGGAGAGTGCATTCCATACAGAATTGTGGCTGTTGTGGAATTCGATGGTGATCCAATGGTCAGGCTTAAGAACTCTATAGAACTGCTCAAAGCATGCCTGCATGAGATCTTGATAATCACCGAGCTTCTTTTGCTGGACATCATTGATGATTGCCTCATCCTTGTTCGCGGTCATCGCTCCGAGCCATGCTTCCCACATGGAGCTTAGTTCGGAATAATTCAGATTACCGCCAAAGGGTGGATCGGTGAAGATGTAGTCAACACTGTCGGCGGGCATCACCTTAGTCAGTTCTGCAGAAGACATGGTCGAAATGCATGTATCATTTCCGCTAAACTGCGAAGTCTTGCACTTCAGCCTCACCAGAGATTTCAGCTTTCCACCCATCCAATCGAGAGCATTCCATTCCCTTACTGTAGAACCAATATAGAGTGTACCAGAGAGAAGCATATTCGGAAATCCCGAAAACATCCGATATCTCTGGAGCTTGCTAAGCCCCATCATGACGCCAGTGCCGATAGCATAGAGTGCGTTCTTCAGTTCGTTGTCGATCTGGAGGTCATTGACTTTTTTCCAGAACAAACCAATCGCATGCAGATTCCGATTAGTAAAGAACTGATGGATGTATTCCACCCCATGAGAGCGCCGGGGCTGTTCGGTATTGAAGCCCTCTGGCAATTTCACAACGGGGACAAATACGTCAATAGTGTCCTTTTCGATTTTCTCCAGAGTCTGGAAATCTTCGGCTAACAGGGGCCTTTCATATTCATCTCTGCCGACACTGTAGTTGATGAACACAGGCACCTGTTTTGAGATCAGCATTGGCCTCTGCAGATATCTATCGAAATACGTCACTTTTGCCCGCTCACAGTCACGCTTGGACAATAAGCTACCGCATTTCGGACAAGTGAACTGATTCTTAACGCTGCCAGTGGTTTTGTCAACGCCAGTTTCCCAGAAAACCACATCTGACGCGCAGCTGGGGCAAATAAACACATCCGACCACACGGTGAAATTGATGTGCCCACGAACAGGGTTCCCGTCTATGCCGAGTACCGGTATGCCATTCTGAGTATGAGTCGTTGTGTACATCCAGTCTAATTCATCTCTGCACTCTCTGATGATGCGCTGAGCAAGAGACTCATATTCAGCTGCATCAACATGCGAATTATATACATCCGCTATATATGTAGCAGCAGGTGAAAGATCACAGAGCACTGCTTTTCTTGCGCCCCACGTGATGCCGTCTGATTTCATCTCCTCCGACATCAATGCCTTAACATCAGCATCTGGAGATCCACACATTTGGGCAGCAACACCCGTCATACCAGTTCCGCAGAAGCCATCGAACACAACGTCCCCAGGCTTGGTATAATGCAGAATGTACCGCATAATTGCCTTGTAAGGAACTTTCGTGTGATAGCTATGAGCATTGTAAATCGGGTCTTTCTTCCCCTCACTCACGTCCGCAGCAAACGGCTCGCGATGATAGTCGTCCGTTGCTTCGTCGTAGGGCGTGCCGTTCTCGCGGATGAAATCCTCAATGAAGGGATTCGGGCAGGCGGTGTAATACGGAGGACGGGAAAGCGCAATGATGTCCTCGTCCTTGCCGATGGGAAAGCCTTCGATGTGGCGCACTTTATCAATATCTGCCTTGGTCAGCTTTTGCATCTTCTTTGCTCCTTTATATAGTTTGCGGGCGAACGCTGATTCCGCTTTGCTCAGTAGAAAACTGCTTAGAATCCGTGACTAGCACGGTACACTTTAGCCATTTTAGTTTCTTTTTGATGCTTTTCTGCAGAGTCTCACGAATCATATTATCTTTTCGTGAATGACAGCCAAATTCGCCATCCAACAAGAGAATGACAAATATCTCCCGTTCGCCATTGCGCACTGCGTCACTGAAAAGCGAAGCCGCAACACTTTCGCAAGCGTCCGAACAAGCATGAGGCGTTGGACGGGTAAAGGCTCCAAACAATGCTGCAATCGTCATGGTAACTTTTTCTGCCATCTCAATGTCCAGACTGTCACGGTCGGAGCGATCTGCCGTTGTTGAAGCCGTATCTCGCTTTCTGTTATTCTTATCGATACGCCAGCGATTGATGCTTTCGTTGCCTACACAGTTTTTGACTTCGATAAACACGTATTTCTTTCGATCTACGGCAAGGAAGTCCACCGCTTTGCTTCTGGGCATGGCGTTGAACTTATTACGATAGAAGTCAGTATCATCAAACTTTGAGACAGTGTACGCATCATCGAAATCGAAGACAAGATTACTTTCGCATTCTATCATAAATGATTCCCTGCTCTCTGTCGTATATTGCGTCAAATTCTTCTGCAATCGCATTATGCTCAAAATCGTCAATATCCGAAGCTGTTTCATAAGCAATTAGCTTTTCATCATCCGCATACAACGATAAAAACATAATATTGATTTGGTCTTTATTGATTTCAGGATATACCATGTACATGTTCATATACTGCAGGAAAAAATAGTCGTGCGTCGCAATGAACACCTGTACACCGAGTTTTGCCAATGTAACAATCGCTTCGACCAATGGCCGAATCATTTTGGGGTTCATGTTGGTTTCCGGCTCATCCCAGAAAAGCACCGAATTGGCATTCAAAGCGCCATTGCGAATGAGATATACAATCGTTGCGAGTTTTCTATACCCCTCTGAGACAAGACCCATTTCAAATTCGCCTTTCCCGGAAACATTAAGGTAGAATTTGTTGTTCCTTTGAACGATGGTGCCTTCCATGATTTTCCCAAGAGAATCCAACACCTGATTCTGTTCTTCCGTATTGGGGCCTTTCTTCAATGGGCGAGCAAGCAGTTTTGCAAGGTCGTTATATGTTTCCTCGAAGGCAATATGCATGTCCTCATAAAGAGCGCGAAAATTCTCTGTTGAGGAAATGATTTCCTTGGGCGGAAAGTAGACAACCGTTCGCTGCAGATCAAGATCTGCTTCGAAATTTGAAATCGATAGATCGATATGATTCTCCGCCTTGTTGCTAAACGACACCTTTACAGAAGTCTCATTATCGAACTCCAGATGACACTCTGCGCGCGTCGTTCCCTGTTTTCTGCGCGCAAGACGCCCCACTAGCAAATCATCGGAGCGGAAAACATTCACGAGTTTATCGACAAAACGCGATTCCACCTTATCTTTGCTCTCGGAAGCATCCGATGCCCGATAAGCTGCAAGCAGAGAATACATTACTTTGAGCAGGATCGATTTCCCCATATTGTTGCTTCCGCAGATAATATTGATATTCTCCGACCAGTGTGCATCGAATTTATCAAATAGCATAAAGTTCTTTAAGCTAAGACGATCTATCTTCATGCCCATCCTTCCTTTCAGTCAATACTTGCAATCTCAATTCATAGTATATCACGTCTGTGTTATTTTATTACGATTCGCACCTTGCTCTTGTCGTGTCCGCTGGTATGCCTGTCGATCCAATCGGTCAAGCGAGCCTTGAATTCATCCGGCGCGCACGGGCTCCACGAGGCCATGGCTTTATGCAACTCATCAACCGGCAGTTCCACGCTTTCCATGCCGCTCAGGAGCGTATTGACCGCGTCGATGAATTGCTGATCCACCGGAACAGGCAGATGCTTGCTCGCGGTGAAACGCGCAATGACTTCGCGCTGTTGCCTGCCAAGCAGCGCTCGCTGATCGTCCAACATCGGGTCATCCAATGCGGCAAGAAGCTGTTGCGTCCATCCGCTGAGCAGATCGTCCAGGCGATCCTCAATGAATTCCAGACGGCCCGCAACAGGCAGAGCCATATTGTCCGCAGGATTGAAATGGCAATGCGGGCAATCCGGCGTCTGCTGCAATTCCGGCGTAGTGCATTCATAGCATACCTTGATACTGGCCAGTTGGTTCAGCAAGTCCTGTAGCTGACTGATGGGCAGAATATCGCGGATGCCGCGCAGCGCATGAAGTGCCTTGAACGTAGCGCTTTCCTGAATCTTGCCCTTTTTCTGCGCGCCATGGATGTCCAGACGGTATGCCTTATGCGCATCCATGTAATAGGCGGTATAATCGTTCTTGAGCGCACTCAACTCGTCGATCAGCGTGTCCACCTCGCCGTCGTCAAAATCCGCCTCCGTCAGGTGGCTGCGCACGGCCATAAATGCGGACTTTTTTGTTTCAAAAGCGTCGCGCAGCGCCACGTCTGCCGGAATTTTGGACTCGGCAGTCGTAATATACTGCATGATCTCCCGCGTTTCGGTATAGAAGGAATGCGCACGTTCGGCCAGGCACAGAGCGGCAAAGCCTTCTTCCAGCGCCTTCATACGGGATTCGTCGTAGTCGAAATTCTTGAGTTTGGCAGGCGTGGTAAAGCGGCTGCGAATATCGTCGCTAGCCTTGTGAACGACCGCAATTTGCGATTGCAGCTTTTCAGAAACATTGCGCGGAAGCAGCAATTCGCCCCACACGCTGACCTCTCTCCCCAGAAAGGTCTTGAGTTCTATGGCACGATTGCCCGTGTTCTGCGCCGCTTTCAGCAATTGTTCGAGCGCTTGCGAATAGGTGCTCTCACTGGCCAGCAGGCCAGAGGACACGTTGTACAAATCAAATAGCCGCGTAAGCATCTGCCGGTTCATGGACTTGGGTTTCTCCAGACGCTTGAAGCCATAGATGTCCAGCGGATTGATTTTGCTGAGCGCCTCCATATTTCCAGCATCGTATTTCTTTCCGTCGCCGCAGACGAGGACGCAGTAACCGCCGCACACGAGTGCCGCCAGTATGATGCTCATCCACACTTCGCTCAGCTTAAAGCGCTTGTCCACATACTCTTGACCATTGTTGGTTTCCATAATATCAGAAAAATTCAATACATGGCCTTCCGGCAATGCCTTGAGCTGCTGGATGTAGTAAGCGGCGTATTTGCTGTTTTCCGGGCGAACCTTCCCATTCAAAAGCAGGCCAAATGCATCCAGAATGTCGTTGCCGAGCTTTGTGGGTTTGCCGACGATTGCCTGAATCGCTTCAGCACGGTTGGTGGCCATGTTCTGCACGGTAACGACGCTGGGAAACTTGGGATAATCAGGATACTTGGAGCTGAAATAGCCGCCAAGTACACGAGATGCGGCGTGATCGACGGCGGATTTTACCGTAAGTTCATTCATGCGAACGCCGCGAAGGTATTCAAGAATGGGTTTCTCGCTGCCCTGATAAATGATATTGAACATACGAGTTTTGTTCTCGTCCAACCATTTGCGAATTTTGGACAGGTAGCTCTTGCCACGCTGGACATACGTGGTTTTGGTTTCGCCTGCTGCGCTCAAGACTTCCATTTCCTTTGCACCGCCATACAACCGAATCAGTTGCGTGAGGCTGGTGTCTATTTTCATGACAAAATAGACCTCATCCTGCTGTGTGGACGATGCTGGACGCTCATTGCCAAAGGGCGGGAGGATATAGACATAGAAATCTTCTTCCGGCTGCGCCGTCGGACGATCAGCGCTGTTGCCAAGGAACAAGTAACCTTGGCGGAAAATATTCTTTTCGTACCATGTGAGGTTATACTGGTAGATATGATAGCCCGTCACATGCTGCGGCGTATTCCATTCAAGCGCGGAAATCAGGATTTCAAAGAAATAGCGATTGAGGGCGTCGTTCCCCAGGAAATCCGCCTTTTCCTGAATTTTCTTGTCATAGTCTATATCCTTCTTCAAGTCAAGATAATACTGACCGTTGTCCTGGTTATACTCGATGAACTGGCCGGATACGGTATTCAGAATGTCGCGCAATACCGTCGTGATGGTGGAGAGCAGAAAATCTTCCTCCATGACGGGCAGAGGAATATATAGACAGAGGTCATCCTTCAGATTTTGCGCAGTGAGTCCCAGCTTTGCGTCCAATGTACCCGTGGTCAGGCGGTGAACGCTCAAGGCATAGATGATTTGAAGCGCAATGGGGCGATAGGCCGCCTTCGGAAAATTTCGGGCAATGATGTCCTCCAAAACGGTCGATTTGGAAAGAACCTCATGCACAGCGGGATCGGTACGAAGGCTCGGATTCTCTTTAATGCGCTTCCAGTATGTATCATATGATACGATACCCGGTTCCATAGGATCAAGATCATGGTCGATGATCGATCCTATGGTTTCGGAGATCGTTTTCAGGACTTCCCGCTTTTCGACGGTTACGATATGCTGGAACGTATCGATATACGCCGGATGGATCGGGAACATGTCCACATAGTCTTCAAGGCGATCCGCCATATTCCGATACAGCGGGCAGAACTTTTGCAGGTGCTCGCGAATCAATGCCTTCTGCTCCGAAGACTTGCGCAAAACACGGCGCTGGGCAACGAAGGCAATATCCTCAGAGCGGATCAAAACCTGCTCAAAGCGATCTTTCATTTTCAGCAGTGAGCTGGAAACCTGCCGGAAGGCAGAATTGTCAAACAAAGCCTCCTGAACGCCACTGATGAAGCGGAAGCGGGATGTCTTGATGATCTCACCCAGTTCACGCATGAAGTTCAGGTCCGCCATCAGTTCATTGTCTTTGCGAGTGCGTAGGTAGTCGAGCAGTTCATCAACAACGACCAAATAACCGCGTTCATCACCGTATCTTTCGGCGAAGGCGGCCATCATATCGAGCAAAGAGTCCTTGTTATTGGTGATGGTATTGACGTCTGGGAACTTGTAGGCAATGCCACGGCGGGCCAGATCCTGTTCCAGGTTGGATGTTATGATGCCGCGAAGGGACATGGCCGTCGAACCGATCTCAATACGCAACACTTCGAAGCGCCCGGCAATACATGCTGCGTCTTCCCGGAACTGCGCATTTTGTACAAGGGGCAGTAAATCCGCACAATTGGCGATGGACGAAATCACACTCATCAAATGCGATTTACCAGTACCATAGTTGCCGACCAGAAGAACGCCCTTGTTATCAACGACGTTCTCAAGTTGTAGTTGGGACAGAATCTTGGCTTGGATCAATTCTGCCATACTATCGCTCATGACATAGCTGCGAACGAGTTCCTCGGCCTTTTTCCTGTCATCTGCGCTGCGAAGAACAATGACCGACTCTATGGGATTGAATTGGACCAAGTCACGGTATTTCATGGTGTCGCTCTCCTTACTCCGTAATAACGTAGGTATCTACGAGTCCTGCGTAGTCGGTCTCATAGTATTCTGGGCAGCTTGGGTCGGCATAGGTCAGCATCCTGTCGCCAATGTGACCGGGCCAGCATACGCATACCTTCCGATTTCGGCATAGTGCTAGCAGCGCGCCGACGACATCCTGCTTAAGGGATGGCGTAAAAAGGATCTCTATATGCGTGATTGTGACCGCGTTGTACGCGGCCACGATTGCACGCAGGCAGTCTGCAAGCCCAAAAATTCGCTGCTGTACATTGATTTCTAACAAACGCCGACTGAGCTCATAACCGAGATTGACCTCTGGCTGATTCTTTGGCATATGTTTTGCGTTGGAAAATACAAAGAGGCCCTGATATACGGCGAGATATTGACGCCGAAAATCAATCCTGCTTATCTTCACGCCCATGTTCGGTGTCACCTTCCATATCTGAATCCAATACAAATGGAATGCCTTCGCTGGCAAAGAGATTTTGTATTGCCTTCATAACAATAGGTGTTGGGCGATGCTTGCCATTTTCATAGCGGTTGATCGTCGAGAAACTGACGCCAAGTGCCCTGCTAAGCTCCATTTGCGTCATGCCCAGCGATTCCCGCGCCTGCTTGAGCGTATTCGAGAAAGTCATATGGTAATCATCCTCCCATTGCTTATTATAGCACTTGCTATATCGTCTGTATAGATGTAAATGGATAAATTTCGTGTTCGCAGGGGAGTACAAAAAAAGCCAGGCAGCACAAGCTGCACGGCTTTTTATTAACATATATTTCCTATGGGACTACATATGAGGCATAAAACTATTCTCCTTCTTCCACGCTGCATGATACGGCGCTGCTCACGGCACTTTTCAGATGGCTGGCGTCGATCACGCCGGTAAAGGCGAAGGCGACGTTGCTCGCACCAGAGCGCTCAAGGCTGCAATCCAGATACAGCGCGCCGCCGTCGGAGGTTTCCACGCGCACGCGCCGCGTGCCGCGCCCGCGCATTTCTATCGTGCGGCTGCGGCTGGTGGAGATCGTCCGGGGCTGTCTGCTTTGCGTGTTCAGGCGTTTTTCCGCCTCGAGGCGCTTGACGTAATTGTAGATCGTCGAGGTCGAACCCACGCCCACCGCCGCCTGTATCTCCCGATAGCTCGGCGCAAACCCGTGCTGTTCGGTATAGCTGTTGATATAGCACAGGATGCGGTTTTTCAATTCCTCGCTTGCCTTTGCCAATGCCCTCACTCCTTCCGTTCGACAAACCAACGCCCGATATTGGAATCGCCAAAGTCGGCGCTGTGCTCAAAGAACAGGTATC
>OGYF01002447.1_pt1 | contig 13953 bp, 10 predicted proteins | sample 1576451 | NCBI WGS metagenome assembly OGYF01 (sample SAMEA3541505, study PRJEB24748) | human gut metagenome | biome: human gut; feature: human-associated habitat; material: faeces | place: China | collected 2012 | reverse complement strand
CAGCAGCGCCGCAGCCCGCGAGCAGCGCGAGCGTCAGTACGGCGGCCATAGCCAGCGTGAAAATCTTCTTTGCTTTCATAATAGATTCTCCTTTTTCAAATCATTAACCCTTCGGTACGACGTAAGCATACCGCCGCACGGTAAAATCCGTTACCGCAGTTTCGTAAAATGATTGTAAAAAGGAGAACGCGCGGAACGAACGGCATCCGTCCCGCACGGCTTGCGGAAGTTTTTTAGACTACACTACTCTCAAACAAGCAGCTGATGGCTGGCGGCGCGTCTTACTGTCACTTGAGATCATACAACTCTCAAACGGCATTTGGGGCGCAATCAAACGTTTAGGATTCCCTTACTCTCAAACCTTCTTCCTTGTACGACTCGCCAGCTGACGAACTTACTACCACTTAGGATTACACTACTCTCAAACTTGGCGGTAGTCCATCCCCCAAAGTCGGCGGTTTACTACCACTTGGGATTACACTACTCTCAAACAGCGTTCTTAGAAGACCGCTCACCGTGCAAGTTTTACTACCACTTGGGATTACACTACTCTCAAACCGGAGACGCGGCAGAAGGAGCCGAACGGATGTTTTACTACCACTTGGGATTACACTACTCTCAAACTCGTCCCACTCGTCATCGTCTCGGTACGCCGTTTTACTACCACTTGGGATTACACTACTCTCAAACTCAAACTTAACGCCGAACAGAGATTCGACGGTTTTACTACCACTTGGGATTACACTACTCTCAAACTGTCAAGTTACAATTCGGTAACAGGCTTTGGTTTTACTACCACTTGGGATTACACTACTCTCAAACAGTGCTCTTCTGCGCAGACGGAAGCGCAGAGTTTTACTACCACTTGGGATTACACTACTCTCAAACTTGACGTTCCTTGCGGTAGCTCTGACAACGGTTTTACTACCACTTGGGATTACACTACTCTCAAACCCGTGCAACCTCCGACAAGCGGAGACGTTAGTTTTACTACCACTTGGGATTACACTACTCTCAAACTTACACCGCTTGGTGTTATCACTGCGCATGGTTTTACTACCACTTGGGATTACACTACTCTCAAACGCACGCGCAGGAGATCGCCGCGAGAGTGACGTTTTACTACCACTTGGGATTACACTACTCTCAAACTCCGGCTATGGTTCTTCCGGTGGTTTCGGCGTTTTACTACCACTTGGGATTACACTACTCTCAAACGAATACATAGGCATCGGGCGAGTGTGACGAGTTTTACTACCACTTGGGATTACACTACTCTCAAACTAATGAGTTGGAGACCTTCCGGATCGAACAGTTTTACTACCACTTGGGATTACACTACTCTCAAACAGCTTTTATAAATATCGTGAATCACTTCAGGTTTTACTACCACTTGGGATTACACTACTCTCAAACCGGGAAGCTCAACGGGAGTGTCGCGGATCGGTTTTACTACCACTTGGGATTACACTACTCTCAAACATGACGAGTGGAAGGACATCCCGGCCAACAGTTTTACTACCACTTGGGATTACACTACTCTCAAACTTAACGACAAGGTTTGCAGGAAATTCATAAGTTTTACTACCACTTGGGATTACACTACTCTCAAACTGAGACGACGGCCCGCGCGACGATGGCAAAGTTTTACTACCACTTGGGATTACACTACTCTCAAACCAGTACCGTCACCGAAAACAGCAGGAGCACGTTTTACTACCACTTGGGATTACACTACTCTCAAACAGGTGGAGGCAGCCAATGAGGGAGATCAAGGTTTTACTACCACTTGGGATTACACTACTCTCAAACTGGAGATGAAGGAGGAAATGAGATGAAAAAGTTTTACTACCACTTGGGATTACACTACTCTCAAACCCCACTTTCGAGAATCAACGAACAGGCCGCGTTTTACTACCACTTGGGATTACACTACTCTCAAACGGCGGCAGCTCGTAATCGAAAAAGTATCCCGTTTTACTACCACTTGGGATTACACTACTCTCAAACGCTGCGGGAACTTTACAGGGAAAAGAACGAGTTTTACTACCACTTGGGATTACACTACTCTCAAACAGGAGAAAAGAACGGCGATACTTTTTATAAGTTTTACTACCACTTGGGATTACACTACTCTCAAACCACATCTTCGGCCGTTCACCGTGCGGCAAAGTTTTACTACCACTTGGGATTACACTACTCTCAAACTCGGCAAGAAATTTCATCATTTCCTGCAAGGTTTTACTACCACTTGGGATTACACTACTCTCAAACTAGTTGCGGTGTACTCGCCGCCTGTCGCCGGTTTTACTACCACTTGGGATTACACTACTCTCAAACTGAGACCACCGCCCGCGCGACTATGGCAAAGTTTTACTACCACTTGGGATTACACTACTCTCAAACCTTCATGTTGTGAGAGGCGCGAAGCTCTTTGTTTTACTACCACTTGGGATTACACTACTCTCAAACCCGTCCAGCCTCCTACAAGCGGAAATGTTAGTTTTACTACCACTTGGGATTACACTACTCTCAAACCACAACTAAAACTGTATTCATAGACATCATGTTTTACTACCACTTGGGATTACACTACTCTCAAACCGGCGTCTTGATGGACTGCCAGAAATTGACGTTTTACTACCACTTGGGATTACACTACTCTCAAACAAGAAGTGAACCTCGTGCTCCTTGAGCGGGGTTTTACTACCACTTGGGATTACACTACTCTCAAACTCCGTACATGGTGGAACTTCGTGGATGATGGTTTTACTACCACTTGGGATTACACTACTCTCAAACCTCAAATTTCAAAACGGCAGGTATTTCGTTCGGAAAAATGGGAAAACTCGCCGTTTTCCTACGGTTTGGAGCAGCACTCCGACACTACAACAGAGTATCCGGCGGCAGCAAGACGATTATAGCACATGAATCAAAATTCGCAAAGGTCTTTGTCGATGATCCGCACCTCCTCACAGGGTCTGACAGGCTCTTTCTGTCCGCTCTCCAGCAGGAGAACGGACAGTTTTTCATAAAACACCGTTTGATAAAAAAGCGTTATTTCATTCTCCGAAAAGAATGACTTGAGATTCACGAACACAAAAAGCCGTTTCCGAAAGCACTCTCGGTGCAGCCGCATCATTTCCAGCAGCTGTTCCGGGATGGACATCTCTTCGGTATCCACGCGGAAGGCGAGCGCTTTTACCACATCATCGGCGCTCTCCATTTCGGAAAACGTGACATTGAACGGAATGGCCGCGGTGAGCGCCGCGCCGTAATCATTCAATGCGGCAAGGCATTCCGCCGTTTTCGCCGGCTGATCCTCCGCCGCTGTCGCCGCCATCTGCTGAATTTTAGTCAGAATACGCCGTCCGTCCAGTTCCGGAAAAAGGGGGTTCAACGTCATCTGCACGTTTTTCCCGATCTCTATCAGGCCGGAGTTTTCGGAAAGAGCAAACTCTCCCGGCTCACCATTTTCCTGCGCCAGAAGATCGGCGATGAGCTGGCGAAACAGCTGTCCGTTTTCCACAATAAGAACCGGCACACGGTTTTCCTTGAACTCGATCGGGCTTTGCAGGAGCGGGTGCGCCAGCATCATAGTTCCACAAACCTTTCGTCCGTTGTGAGCACGTCGCTCTCGCCGACGCCCACAATGTATTCCATACCGGCATACTGCTTTTCCGTGACGCAAAGCATCTGCACAAGGCCCTTGGGCGGACGGTTTTTGCGTATGCCGTCCGCCGCCGGGCGCACTGCGCTCTGGTTCAATATCAGCTTGCAGTATACCGACTCCTGCATCATGACGAAGCCGCTTTTTATGAGATATTTGCGAAAGCGGGCATACTCCCGCCGATCCTTGATCGTATCGGTAGGAAGGTCAAAGAAGATCATCATTCGCATAAATCTGTAGCTCATACACCGGCCACCGAACGGAAGAAAGGTTTTCCTCCCGCATTGCATCCATAACGCTTTTTACAAATATACGGATCGCATTGAGCATATACTGGCGGCCGCCGTCGATCAGGATCTGGCGGTTCAATATCTGCACCAGCTGCATTTTCTCGTCATGCTCCAGCTTTTCTGGCACCATCTGCCGCACGGCATGATCGACCAGCGGTCGGAACGGCTCCACAAGATCGCACGCCAGATTCAGCTTATTGAACATATTATCGTGGAACACGCCGAGCTGCGTGGAGTAGCCACAGGCCGTGATCTCGCGCGCTACGGCGGAAAGCACGATGCTGTAACCATAATCAAGCGCGGCGTTCCACGCGTTTTCCTGCTCTCTGGAAAACGCCTTTCCGAAAAGCGCATTGAAATAGACCTTCGCGGCGTGGCCCTCGCGGTTCGTCGCGTCTCCCGGCTGCACTTCCTCCAGATAACCGCACAGAAGCGACGCCGCCTCCGTGCAGTCTTCCGATTCCAGCACGGCGATCTGGCCGACGATCTTCTCCCGGACGATCTCCGCCCACAACGCCGCCTTGACCGGGTCTTTCCACTGGATCTGTTCGCGGAGCTTCAAGCTGGCATTATGGCTGCCGTAAAGCGGCAGAAGCATTCCGTAAGGCAGGCGGCGCTCATCGCAGAAAATGATGTCGATCTTCCGCTTATTCAGCTCACACAGCAGATAAGCCGTCAGCGAGACCGCCGTGGATTCGATCATCAAAACGGATATTTCGCTCAGGTGAATGCGCTTTACGCCGTCGGTATTGCGCACGACGAGATAGTCCATTTTGTAATCCAGCTTGGACAGGCTGGACACCGTTACGACCCGCCAGCTCATGGTTTTTCAGTGCAGAAGGTCGGTACGATACTCATACAGTCCGGTCGGCGACTGGTGGATGAGAAACACAGAATTGCAACTTGAAATATTCGCGGATCTCCGAACACGCTTTCCGACTGCCTTGCCGCACAGTTCTTTCAAATCAGCTTTTTGTGCGTCGCAAATAAATATCTTCAAAATTTCCGAAAGGACTCTGCACTGAGCCGGAACGGAAAGCAAGGCAAACCCCTCTGCATTATTTTCCAGAACCTTTCTCTCGTCGCTGAAAAGCTGCCCATACGATGAAGTGGCAAGTTTGTTGCAGAAGCATTTGTACAAGTCTATGTTTTCCTCTCGGTTGACGCCGTCATAAGGGGTAATAGGAATTTCTGTTCTTCGCTCCTGGCAGCGTTTAAGATACTTTAGCACCTGTTTGACGTAGTCGGACTCCTTACCACTTATAACGAGCTGATATGTGTGATTATAAATATCCCTTCCGTCACCCGTGCTTTCCGAGCCCCCCGTCAGTTCCAACCGGCAGCCGTTGATCTCTATGATAGAACCGGCATAGATTTTATAGCAGATGACCTTCGGAGCTATAAGTTTTAAGAACCCCGTGCAGTATTCCTCCGGATTCTTCTCAAAATACTCTTTTGCGTAAATGTATACGGGTTCAATCGTCCGAATCCGCTTTTTCCCTTTTGCATGCTCAACGACAATAAAGTATGCCGCAACGCGCCCTGTATATCCTCCATACTTTTCTGCCGGTTTATTCGCTTTCAGAGGAATCTTTGCATTTTCTCGCGATACCGGCATCAGTCCAAACAAAGCACCTTTTGTCTCTCGCGGCATGCGGGTGATGATGGGGTTATTCTTCGCCATGTACTTTTTCACCGTGGCGATGCTCGTTCCGTCCGCTTTCCACGCGCCCGGCGTATCCCGGTCAAAGACCTTTTTGAGACTGTAGTTTTCCTTCCGGATGTTCAGGAAAAACCGGTCGGTGAACTTTGTCTTGTATACATTGCCGACTACGATGTTCAGGTAGGCGTCCTTGGCATGGTGCAGGTCGTTCACCTCGCGGCACTTGAGAAGGCCGAACTCCTGCCGGAACTCGGAAACGTTGCCCGCTTTGGAGTATACGATCTCCGCTTCCGGATAGATCTCCTGCAGAAGCTGCGCGAGCGCCTTGGTGGACTGCTGCGTTTCGGTAAGCTGGCGCTGTACGAAGGCCGCCAGCTCGTCATCCGTCAGTTCTGTATTCCGTTTCAGGCGGTCGTACTTTTTATCGCCGATCATTTTCTTATCGTGCAGCATCGACCAGAACGGCAGCATCCGGCTGCGGATATCCTGCGAGATCGGATAGGCGTTCGTTTTTTCGCGGTTGAGAACGCTCTTTACGAGCACGCGGTTCTCAATGCTGTCGTCCTTGATGCGGGAGCGCGGGAAAATATGGTCGATATCATACGTTGTATCATCGCGCAGAGCCGTTTCCAGATCGATGGGCTCGCCGGAATACATGCATTTCCCGAACTGTGTATAGTACAGGAAGAGCTTGTCTCTCCGCAGCGCGCTCTCCTCCGTCGCCGCAAGCTTTTCGTACAGCTCGCCGCTATCCTCCTCGCAGGCTTTATAAAGCTCCAGCAGCTGCTCTTTTCTGGATTTGGTTCGCGTTCCCTTCTTCTCCTTATCCTCGCCGCGCGCCACCTCGACAAAGATCTTCGCCGGCGCGCCGCCGCGGATATGGGCGATCTCTTCGGCGATCTTCAGCGTCTGCCAGATGCTGCGGCGCACGGCGGGAGAAATGTACATTTCGTCCAGCTGTGAGCGGAGACTGTTGCTTCCGAAACGGGCGAGCCGCCGCTCTTCCGCCGCGGCCGGAAGATTGGCGTGCTCCGGATCGTTGAGCAGCTGCATGAGATTGAGATTTGTGTTTCGCAGAAAATACAGAATGTTCTGCGCCTCGCCCTGCTCATCCGCGCCGGAATAGAGTTCCGTCAGAAACTCTTTGGAAAGGCGTCCCCAGTCGGCATATTTCAGACGGCAGATCTTCCGCACATCGTCCTCGTTCAGCGCAGGGAAATTCTTTTTCAGCCAGCGGCGCAGCATACGCTTGTCGTCGCTGTATACCAGCGTTCCTTCGATGATCTTCTCCACCGCTTCCTCGCCGAGCACGGGGATGAGCGGCGCAAAATCGTGGTACGAACGCAGTCTGGTCTTCACCGGGTCATCAATGCCGCTGATCTCATCGGTTTTTGCGGCATAGCCGTGCATGACCAGATAGTCCAGAATGCGTTTTTTCGTCACGCGGCGGTTTTCTTTTTTGAACAGGTCTTCGATCAACTGCTGCTTTACGCTGACCGGGAGCTCGTTTCCGTTGAGACGCAGCGGGTTCAGCTCGTTGAGAAGCATGAATTCGCTGTACAGCAGAGAGTCCTTCGGCAGCACCGGCGCGCCGGTGTAGGTGCATTTTCCGATCAGGTCTTTCAGAAAGGCCGCCGCGCTCGCGTCGAGATCCACAACTTTTTCAAAATTCCAAGGGTAAGCTTTCTCGCCGGTTCTCTTTGCTTCCTCAGTCCGCTCTGCCCAACGGCCTTTCAGCGGCCCGACATAATACGGCACACGGAAGGAAAACACCGCTTCAATCTTCTCGCGCACGGAGATGCCGTCCTCATCCTCTTCGAGCAGGAACGGCAGATACGCCGATGCGTTATCCAGAATCTTCCGCAGCTCCTGCCGGTGGAGCTGATACGGGATGATGCCGTTTTCGCTGCCGGTCAGCCGCGGAAGAAACGTCTTCTCTTCGATCTGCGCATACTGCGGCGCGAACGGATGCTCCGCCGCCGGCTTCGGCAGCACAGACTTGAGGAACGCGCAAAAGTCTTCCTGTTTGCAGGTCTTATCCCCGCTCTCCGAACGGTAGCGGCTGTAGGCGGCATAGTTATTCGGGAACTTCGCGTTTTTATAGAATATGCTCCGGTATTTGTCCGGCGCCGCTTCTCTCACATAGTCTTTCAGCGCACGAAGGTCGGCATGGTTTTTCTCATATTGACGGACCTTTGCATCGCAGAGATACGCTTCGCCGCCGCGCATTTCCGACAGCCGCGCCGCATCAAACACCTTTTTCGCCGCAAGCAGCAGCTCCACCCGCTCGCCCAGCGCCGACGAGAGAGCGTCAAACACGGCGTCCAGATCGTCGCTCAGTGCGACGCTCGCCGGTTCGGCATTTTTGAGCGACTCATCGTCATAGAGCGCAGCCAGCTTGACTTTGGCCCCCGCAAGCAGATCGGACAGGGCCTGAATATCCGCGCCGCTCTCCTCCGTCTGCACCGACCTCCCCAGAGCGGCGCGCAGCGCCGCCTTCTTCTGGGATATGCGCATATTGCGGTCGGTAAGAATCGCGAAGTACTCCGGCTCCAATCCCAGCTCCACATTCATTTCCGCCGAGAGATACTCTGTCAGCTCCTGCATCGCAGCGTCTACTGTCGGGCATTCGTCGCCGTTCTCCGATGTTTCATAAAGGAAATGCCCACGGTGCTTGATGATATGGTGCAGCGCCAGAAATACGAGCCGCGGGTCGTGCGGCTCGGAGGAATGCACCAGTTCGCTGCGCAGGTGGTACACCGTGGGGTACCGGCGCAGATAATCCCGATCCGTAAAATCCGGGTCATTGAAAAGCGTGTATTTCCCGGTTCCGGTTGTCTTATCGTCCGGAAAGAGCGCGCTTTCATGCAGCCGTCGGAAAAAGAGCGGGTCAGACTTCCCGATCTCCGCAGAGAAGAATTCTTCCAGATACAAAAGTCTCTGTTTTCTCCGCTCCAGACGCCGGCGGGCAATGCGCGCCGCGCGCCGGTCCGCCGCCGGGTTTGCCTCCTCAAACAATCTCGCGCCCCACATGGAGTTTCCCTTGAAGCGCAAAACGTTGTATTCCGGATCGGTCACCGCCCAGCCGACGGAATTTGTGCCTACGTCAAGGCCGATATAATACGGAGAATGCGGCCGGATCGTTTTTTTCTCTTCCATTTTTGGCTCTCCTCTATTGACAAATTCAAAAATTATGCTAAAAATATAGATGATCCCTACTACCACTTGGGATTACACTACAAGTTCAAATAAGCGTTCTGCGCCCTTACCGCATTTAGTTGCGGATTCACAGTGTGTGAAAGCAAAAGGCCCCGCCGGTCGGCGCCTTTTGGTATCCCGCCGGGATGCTTAGGTTCAACAAAAGAATACCACGATATTTTGCACTTTGCAATAAATACATATTTTTTCTTTACAGTTCTCTATATAAAACCTGATTTTTTTCATTGACAGTGAGAGCACTCCATCCGCCGCGCGGTACAGCACGGCAGATAGAGTGCTCCCACGATAAAAGAGACCGCCGCTCCGTGCGCGGCGGTCTCTTTATGTCTTTATATATCATGCAGCCCTTCAGGAATTTTTGCAGCTGCGGATATGGAGATAGACGGTATTCTTGCTGATGCCCAGCGCCTCGGCACATTCTACAACGCTGTTTTTCAGTTTGAAAAACCCCTTACTGTAGAGCCGCGCGATGATCTCCTTGTTCTTGTCGTGCACGGCGATATCGGCGTCCGCCATTACGACGCGCTTTGTCTCCGCGATCGTATCGCCGACGAGCTGTGACGGGCTGTCGGCAAAGTTCTCTTCCCGGCCGACGCTTGCGCCATCATCCGTCTTCATCAGCGTGTTTATAACGGAGGCAAGCGGCGTATTCAGATAAAAGTTGATGCACAGCAGCCCGACGATCTTCGCGTTCTCGCTGCGGATGGCGATCGTCGTGGAATGCATGGGCTCGCCCTTTTTGTTTTTTGAATAATAGGCGATATAGTCCTTGCCGTTGTTGTGGCGGATATCCTCCAGCATATGCAGCGCAAGATCGGTGATCGGCGCGCCTTCTTTGCGGCCGGTATAGTAGCCGTTGATGATCTTGATAACGGAATTATCGTAGTTTTCCAGACTGTGCAAAACGATCTCGTACCCGTCCCCCAGATAGTTGGCAAGGCCCTCGCACAGCGTCTTATAAGATTCCAGCACCATGCGGTCCATACGCGTGAAGGACATGGTTTTTTTACTGTTTTTCTGTTCCATAGTCACACCAGATTCCCTATTTTATACACAACTTATTATTTTAATTTATACCCCGTGCCGTGTCAATATTGATAGTCAACAATAACGTCAATGAAAAATTGTTCACTCATCCGAAAGCGCGTTGAATGAACGTTTTTATATTGACTAAACATTTTTAACGCGCTTATAATGGCATCGTAAGCACGGCAGTTCCGCTGCCAATTTCCGAAAACACTATTCTTAAGGAGGAATGTTGTCATGAAAGTAATTTCCACCGAAACCGCCCCCGCCGCGATCGGCCCGTATTCTCAGGCGATCGTCACGAACGGCCTTGTTTTTGCCTCTGGCCAGATCCCCGTCGATCCTGCGACCGGCGCTCCTGCCGGTGACATCATCGACACTCAGGCTGAGCAGAGCTGCAAGAACGTCGCCGCCATTCTCGCCGCTGCCGGAAGCGACATGACCAAAGTCGTCAAGACCACCTGCTTCCTCGCGGATATGGCTGATTTTGCCAAGTTCAACGAGATTTATGCCAAGTACTTTGTCAGCTGCCCGGCCCGCTCCTGCGTTGCCGCCAAGGCGCTGCCGAAGGGTGTTCTCTGCGAAATCGAAGCCATCGCGGAGCTCTGACAGCCCCACAGAAATGAGAAAGAGAACAAATATAAAGGGAAAGGAAATATCGAACTATGGAACCCAGTATTCTTTCGCTGATCCCGCCGGTGCTGACGCTGGTCATTGCCCTATGGTCTAAGAATATCATGCTCGCGCTTTTCCTCGGCATCGTATCCTGCTCCATATATACCGGCGGCCTCCACTTCCTGATGCTCGTATTCGATAAGTACATCTATAACGGCATTTCCAGCAACGTTGACATGTTCATTTACATGATCGTGTTCGGTGCATTCATGGTGGCCGTCAAGCGCGGCGGTGGATTTGCCGCGTTCTCCTCCTTCGGAGACAAGCACTTTGACACACCGCGCAAGGCGAAGCTCATCACCTGGCTTCTGTCCGGCATCGTTATCAATCAGGGCTTCGGTACGATCGGCGTTGGCGCCATTATGCGGCCGATTACGGACAAGCAGAAGGTCTCTCGCGAGAAGCTCGGCTACATACTCTCCTCCACCGCTGAGCCGGTCGTCGCCCTCGTCCCCATCACGATCTACATTCTGGTATTTGGCGGTCTGATTTCCTCTGTTCTTCCCGAACTGGACGGTCAGCAGGTGTTTGTGGAATCGATTCCGTACAACTTCTTCTGCATACTCTCCGTCCTCGTCGGTCTTCTCACGGCAGCGGAGCTTCTTCCCGATTTTGGCTTCATGAAGAAGCGTGAAAAGGCCGCAAAAGAAAACGGCGAGCTCATCCGTCCGGGCTCCAGCCCGATGGAAACGAAGGAGCTTGATGATACGGAAAGCGCCGTCAAGCCCGATTTTCTCAGCTTTGTTCTTCCGTTCGTCGTGTTCTTCATCGCGATCATCGTCATTCGCATCGAGACCGGCATGTTCAGCCTTATGACCCCGATTCTCGTCGGCACCATTGTCGCCATTGGCTACCCCGTAATCCGCGGCTATTTCAAGTTCAGCGAAGTGCCGGGTCTCATCATCGACGGCGCAAAATCCATGGTCTCTGTCGCTGTGCTGCTCGCGCTGGCGTTCGGCTTCGGCAAGGCCGTGGCAGACATCGGATTTGCCGACTACATTGTGAGCGTTTCGCAGAACGTCCTCACGCCGGCCATTCTCCCGGCAGCGGTGTTCCTTATCTGCGCCGTGGCCTCCTATGCCACCGGCTCACTCATCAGCGCATGCTTTCTGCTCGGGCCGATCGCGCTCGTGCTCGTCGCCACTGTCGGCGGCAACATTCCGCTGGTCGTAGCGGCGCTCGTCGGCGGCTCCACGTTCGGCGACGTCACCTCCCCGCTCTCAGATATCGTCATTGAATCGGCCATGGGTGCCGGTGTGGACACCATCGACCTCGGCAAAGCGCAGCTGCTGCCGCGCGTCATCCTTGCGCTGATAACGACCGTGCTGTATGTGATCTTCGGCGCAATGGCCGGATAAGGAAGGAGAACTACTAATGTTTGATCCTCGCAAACTGATGGCAAAGGAATACGCCGTGCTGCACGGCGACGGGAGCGGCTTCGATTTCCAGAAAACTCTCACCCGCGAGCCAATCGCCATGAACTGGGCCGACCCCTACCGCCCGAGCGACACCGTGCCGCCGCACGTCAAGGCCGCCGTGATCGAGAGTCTTAACTCCATGGCCGCACACTATACGTTCCCCACCGGCGATTTTGCTCTGTGCGACGCGATTGCCGAACGTGTAGAAAAGAAAAACGGCGTAAAGATCAACCCGCGTACCGAGCTCACCATATCCAACGGCGCAGACTCTGCGTTCGCATTCGTCATGCGTCCGTTCCTCGTCCCCGGCGAGGACAACGAGGTCATGATGCCCGTCCCGTCCTACGCGCACAACTTTGCCGTGCCGCCGATGATCGGAGGTCGTTCCGTTATGGTGCCGACGCGGCAGGAAGACGGCTACGATCTGGATATAGATGAATTTGAAAAGCGCGTAACGCCTAAAACCAAAATGGTCGTACTCACAAACCCAAACAACCCCACGGGAACGGTGTACACGCGCAGCACGATGGAAAAGCTCGCGGACTTCTGCATCCGGCACGACCTTCTCTGCGTCGTTGACCAGTGCTTTGAGGACAGCGTATTCGACGGCCACGAGTATGTCAGCATGATGGCGCTTCCCGGCATGTGGGAGCGCACTATCACCATTGGCTCGATCTCCAAAGGCATGGGTCTGTGCGGCTTCCGCGTCGCATACATCGTCGCGCCCGAGAGCATCACCGAAGTGTTCCATCAGACAGCCGTTCTCTTCATCGGTGCAACGAACACCATGGCGCAGGCCGGCATCACCGCCGCGCTCAAAGATACTCGCTTCATGGAGGACATGAGGCAGGAGTGGATGATCCGCGCAGATATTCTCGGCTCGATCCTCGATACGATCCCGCATATCCGCTATGTCAAGCCGCAGGCCGGATTCTTCTTCTGGATCGATGTTTCCTATTATGGGACAGATGAAGAGGTCATGCGCTATCTGGTGCAGGAGGCAAACGTACTCGTCAGCACTGGCGCACTCTTCACCGACTCCACACACATCCGCATCATCTACGGCTGTCTCAAGGACCGCGAAGCGTGCATCAACGCCGTGAAGGCAGTGAAGGAAGCGCTCGAACGTCATCCTAAAAACCAGCAGTAAAATACACAAACATCGCCGCCTGTTTTGCAGGCGGCGATGTCGCTTTTTCATGTTATACTTTGTCGCGCTCGCGGTCGAGACGGCGGTTGCGGAGCGTCAGGACGAGGTCGGCTGCGACCATGAGAATGTCGGCAATGTAGAAAAACACCACATAGCTTAAATTGCCGAGGATGAATTTCCCGATCAGGCCGCAGAGATACCCCGCGATGATGAGAAGCTCAAACGCAACGCTCTTGCCCTTCGCGGTGCGGGAGCGGATGGACTTGGCAATATTGAACGGCCATGAGATGCCGAAGCAGACGAGCATGCCCGCTTCCAGAACATGGACGATGTTCATATCACTGGAGCATTTCGACGCCGTGCATCACGAACGCGCCGCCGAGACGCGCCATTTCCTCCGGCGTTTCGCGCATGCCGTTTTCGATCCACACTTTGGCGAGCGTGCACATGCCGGCCACGATGAACGAGGCGCAGTAGTCCAGCTTTTCGGACTCGCTCCCGCCGAAAATGGACAGGAACTCATAAAGGTACTGGTACTTGAGCTTGTTGAATATCTTGTCCTGAAATTCGGAATCTCCGCTGCGGCAGTAAAGCGTGTAGAAAATGTCCGAATACTCGCTCGCGAGCGTGAAGAGATCGGTCAGATACCGGAACGTCTTCCCGTCCGACTGGCGGGCGTTGTGGCGGCTTTCTTCGCCTGGCTCATCGGCCTGCCTGTGCTCAGGCTCAAGAGCGACTATCTGGCGATAGCCACCCTGGGCTTCGCCGAGATCATAAAGGCCATCTTTCAGTGGCAGAAGTTCGGCCCCATCACGAACGGCTCGAACGTCCTGCGCGGCTAT
>OGYF01002445.1_pt1 | contig 13961 bp, 14 predicted proteins | sample 1576451 | NCBI WGS metagenome assembly OGYF01 (sample SAMEA3541505, study PRJEB24748) | human gut metagenome | biome: human gut; feature: human-associated habitat; material: faeces | place: China | collected 2012 | reverse complement strand
ATGAAGCGTTTAGCGCAACGGAACAAAATCTAACTTATAACCATTCTTTTTTCTTTAAAATACTGAATACAATTCAGCTCAATATCTTCTGCTAAAGCGGCGTCTGTGTCCCCGGCAAATTAGTATTTTTTAGTATCAAATGCTGGGTTGAATGCATAGAAGTTTCGGCTGTCTAAGTGGTCTTGCACGATTCGGAGACTTTCACCAAAGAGTAGGTATACAAACGAAATTATCCTATATAAAAGCAGTATTAAAAAACAGATATTAATAAAAGCAGTCATTCTCCATTTACAAAACTATACCAAGAGAATATCTATAAAAGGAAAATCCTAGTAAATAACAAAAAGAAAAGTATTTGCTATAAAGATATAGCATGAGCTATAATGAAAGTGACAAAAGCAGAATGATTTCTTCACAGAAGGGTAGATAATTTGTGAATTCAAATTATAATGATATAAAACGAGTATATTCCATATGGGTTTGTATGAATATGCCACAAAACTGTATGAATTATATTCATTTTACACAGGAAAGTGTAGTCGGTACTTATCAATGGAAAGGTGACATAGACCTTGCAAATATTGTTTTAATAGGTTTAGCAGAAGACCTTCCAGAAAAAGAGGAACGATATGAACTTCATCGTTTGCTGGGAGCGTTATTATCTGCTAAATTAAATGTAGATGAGAAGTTTGACATTATAGGGAATGAGTTTAATATTCCATTGGAAAGTGACATTAGAAAGGATGTGAATGATATGTGTAATCTGAGCCAGGGAATAAAAGAACAGGCGTATGCAGAGGGAACGGAAAATGGCATTGTGAAAGGTGTTGCTATTGGAAAACAAGAGGGGATTACTATTGGAAAACGAGAAGGAATTGCTGAGACTATAATTAAGATGTACCGAAAAGGATATGAAGCAGAGTAGATAAGCGATATATTAGATATGGAAGTGGAGGAGATACGAGAAATTATAGAGAATGAGTAATTCAGTCCAATCTAATAGATAAAAAAGAAACCCATACCTCCTGTCTTTGACAGTTGTAAGGATAAAAAACAGCCATAGAGCCATTTAAGAGCTTTTTGGCTGTTTTGTTTTTTATGGTAGTAGTGACGTTTTGCTATTTGAAAGATTGAAATAGTATCAATTTAATGTTAAAATCATAAAATAATTACAAAACTTTTTGTTCTATTTTTACTCACATTTTTTAACACATTGATGCGGTTGGGGTAGGGGTTACAGTTTGTTTTCTGTCAGTATCAGTGTCCATACCGATCCGGATACCGTTGGTATTGGTATCAGTTTTAGATAGAACGTTTAGAAAGGAGCAAAGTATCATATGTTTCAAATTTTTGTTGACTCCGCAGCCAATTTACCAGCTGTGATTGCAAAAAAATATAATATTCATGTCATTTCTTTTGTTAATCTGATTTCGGGTAAGGAGGTTACTTGTTATAATCCCGATCTTTCACCAGAAGAAGAACGCCAGAAAGGTACAGAATATTATAATGCCATGCGTGAGGGCTGCGAGATTAAAACGGGGTTGATCAGTACAGCAACTTTTGAAGAAGAGTTTGAAAAGGTATTACAGGCAGATCAGGATGTCTTATATTTTTCTTTGAGTAAAAATATTAGTGGAAATTATAATTCTGCAAGATTAGCGGCTGAAGAAGTAATGGATAAGGAGATCAATGGTCGTAAAATACGCTTAATTGATTCGCTTAATGCTTCGCTTGCACAGGGGATTCTTGCTATATATGCCAGTGAGATGAGAGATAAAGGTATGGCTGTTGATGAAGTTGCGGATGTTATGGAAAGCTATGTCGGAAAAATGAATGGTGTGTTTACTGTTGGAGATCTTAAGTATCTTTCCCGGACAGGCCGAATTAAGGGAAGTGTCGCCACGATTGGAAATGTTCTCAAGATCAAACCTATATTAAGAGGGGATAAAGATGGATATATTGTCACTTATAAAAATGTTCGTGGTCGTAAATCCGCTTTAAATACTCTGGTGAATCTGGTTTGCAATAATATCGTAGATCCAGAACAACAGATTATCGGTATTGCTCATGCTGATGCTTACGAAGATTCCCTTTATATTATGAATAAAATACAGGAAAGAATCAAAGTACGAGATTTTATTAATACTTCCTATGATTTTTGTACAGGAAGTCATGTTGGTCCTGATACGATCGCACTGTTTTTCCTTGGTAATGACAGGGAGTTATCACAAAATTAATATCAAAATTTTTTAAACGGCGTAAATCCAAGATGTGATTTGCGCCGTTTTATAGTGCCATTGCAAATGAGATGTCATAAGACAACTTATGATTTTAATACGATGTACAGGAGGCTTTTTTGTATGAATCAGATTAGAGAAAGAGTAGAAGAATTAAAAGAAATTCATGTAAATAAGATGGATTTTCGTGTGATAAGCAGACATCCGGAATATGCGAAAAATGTGCAAAGTCAGATAAGCAGAAGTATGAGAAAAGATTTGTATATGGTATTTAAAAAGTATACATAAAATAGCTGAAGGCCGCTTTGTGACATATGAGCTGCAGAGAGTGTGACTGCTTTTCACATGGTAAAGGAGGTATATGGAATGTATCCGATTGATGCTCTGTATGCAAGGCAGTCACTAGATAAAAAAGATAGTATTTCGATAGAAAGCCAGCTTGCGTTCTGTGAGTATGAAACGCATGGAGCAGAATATGAAACGTATGTTGATAGAGGATTTAGTGGAAAAAATACAAACAGACCTGCATTTACAAAGATGATGGAGGATATTAAAGACGGAAAGATAAAAAGGGTGATTGTATACAAACTTGACCGTATAAGTCGTTCAATTCTTGATTTTTCTACAATGATGAACATTTTTCAGAAATATGGTGTGGAATTTGTTTCATCTACAGAGAAGTTTGATACCTCTACACCGATTGGAAATGCGATGCTCAATATTTCAATCGTATTTGCTCAGTTAGAGAGAGAAACGATTCAGAAGAGAGTTTCGGATGCTTATTATAGTAAAAGTCATAAAGGATATTATATGGGTGGAAGAGTGCCATATGGGTTTCGATTAAAGAAAACGATTCAGAACGGTATTCATGCATCTGTATTTATACCAGATTCAGAAGAAATAGTAGCCATTAAGATGATTTATGAGTTGTATTCTCAGCCGGGAATGACATTAGGGGCAGTTATGAGAGCACTGTTATCTTCAGGATTTAGGGAGAAAAGAGGGGCGGCGTGGTGTACTGCGAGATTGAGTGAGATTATAAGGAATCCAGTCTATGTCAGGGCAGATATGGATGTATATAATTTTTTTAAAAATCAGGGAGCTAATATTATAAATCCCGCATCGGATTTTATAGGTGCGAATGGTATTTTTCTCTATAATGGAATAAATGCAGATAAAATAAATGCGAATAAAATAAATGCAGATAAGACAAAGAAGAAACAGTATGATCTGGTCGGTCGAGACGTTGTAATTGCACCGCATGAGGGTGTGATCAGATCGGATGTGTGGCTGAAATGCCGGTTAAAAATTATGAAAAACAGGCAGTTGGCTCAACTGAGAAAGGCGAAGAGAACATGGCTTGCAGGTAAAGTAAAGTGCAAGAAATGCGGATATGCATATGTTGTTACAAAGTCTAAAACTAAACGGTATTTCCAATGTTCAGGTGCGAGGTATTCTGTAATGTGCAAAGGTGCAGGACATACGATTTATTTAGATGTGTTTGAGGAGTATATTTTAAATGAAATGAAAAAGCAGCTTGCTAAATTTCCATATTTATCAAATGAGCCAGAGGAGGTATTTGTGTCGGAGGATTATTCCGGAAAAGTAAGAATCGCTGAGATTGATAAAGAAATAGATGCGTTAGTTGCCAGGGTATCTGATGCGAACAAATCCTTGATGAATTACATGAATCAGCGTATGGAACTGCTAGATAAAGAGAAGGGTTTTTTACAGGAAAAATTAGTAAAGAAGAATGTCGATAACATATCGATAAAATCAGATAGGATTACAGATTATATTGACAAATGGGATGACTTGATCTTAGAAGATAAACAGCGTATTGCGGATATTCTTATTGATCGTATTGAAATTGATGAGGATGTAATCGAAATTAAATGGAATATATAGACTTATTTTTTTGACCGTATTTTTGTTTGTATAACTACGCAGTGTATCGCCAAATCTTTGAAAGTGTACGATTTCTCTTTCACGCAGGAATTTGATTGCGGCATAAACATCCGGGTCATCTTTCACAAGACGGAGGATATTGTCATAGGTAGTGCGGGCCTTCTGTTCCGCAGCCATATCTTCCATCAGGTCTGTAGTCGGATCACCGGTAGATTGCATAGTATCTGCACTCCATGGAGTGCCACTTGCGGCGATTGGATAAATGCCGGTTGTATGGTCAACATAATAATCAGCGAATCCCTGTTCTTTAATCTGTTCTATCGTGAGATTACGGGTGAGCTGGTGAACAATTGTGCAGACCATTTCAATATGGTTTAGCTCTTCAGTACCTACAGAAGCATCAGAGAGTGAAGACAAAATCACTATCTTTCCTAAGTGATCTTTTCTAATTCAGATAGTTTCTCAGCTCGTTAGCACTGTTATAGAATCATAATATGATGTTGCCTGTGGTTTTTGCCTTTTGGACAGAAAAGGAGATGTAGGCTAAAGGTTTCTGCTTGCTAAGAGATATATTTTCACCTCTTAAATATGAGAATATAACCCAGGGATATTTTCATATATTTGGTAGAGCAACATCTTCAGGAGTATTCAACTTTATGAATATGAATAAATATGAGCGTTTAAACCGGCAAAAGAAATATGGCAGTTCAAATTCACTTTCAGACAAAAAGAGAGTTGCGGCTTATTGTCGTGTTTCGACAGAAAAAGAAGAGCAGGCGCAGTCTTTTGAGAGTCAGTGTGAGTTTTTTCGATGTTACATTAAGCAGCGAAAAGAGTGGGAGTTTTATAAGGTTTTTGCGGATGAAGGAATTTCGGGGACGAATACGAAGAAGCGGGAGCAGTTTAACCGGATGATTGCGGAGGCGAAGCAAGGAAAGTTTGACTTGCTTCTTACAAAAGAGATTTCACGTTTTGCGAGAAATACGCTTGATAGTATTTATTATACGAGAGAACTTCGCAAGGCAGGGGTTGGGGTGCTATTTTTGAATGATGGGATTAATACACTGGAGGGGGATGCGGAGCTGCGTCTTTCGATTATGGCATCAATTGCACAGGAAGAAAGCCGGAAAACATCGGAGAGAGTGAAATGGGGGCAAAAACGTCGGATGGAGGAGGGTGTCGTCTTTGGAAGAAGTATGCTTGGTTATGATGTGAGAAATGGAAAAATGTATGTGAATGAGGAAGGTGCTAAAGTTGTCCGGAAAATATTTTATAAATTTGTAGTGGAGAGAAAAAGTACACATACTATTGCAAGGGAATTGTTAGAGGAAGGTATTTACCCGATGCGTAGCAAAAAGTGGAGAAATACAGTGATTTTGCGTATTTTGCAGAATGAAAAATATTGTGGGGATTTGGTGCAGAAGAAGACATTTACACCGGATTATCTTTCTCATGAGAAAAAATATAACCGGGGTGAGGAAGAGTTTGTGATTATTAAAAATCATCATGAAGCGATTATTTCGAGAAAAATGTTTGAAAAAGCGGAAAAGATTTTTGAGGAGAAGCAAAAAAGAAAGTAAAAGTATAGGAAACTTTTGAAAAATTATTTTTCTAAATTTTTATCTTTTTTCAGATGGCATCTATTGCAATATTAAAGCAGATATAGGGTATCGCTTCTCTTCATCAATGGAATCGACAGAAAAAAGAACTGCAGGTACTTCGAGACTTAGAACGTCTTCGTCCAGAGTGGAATCAGATACTCGATGGAGCCGAAAAGTGGCTCTATCAGGAGAACGAAGAAACTTATAAAAATATTTGCAAAGAATTTCACCAAATGTATGGAGCATTGAGTAACTACAAAGAAGAATGGGAGAACGTAGGTGAGCAGCTTATGATGTTCTTTGTCTATACTTATTTCTGTGGTGCAGTCTATGACGATATGGTCTGTTCCAAAATGGAAATGGCATTGTTTTCCATTCTCTGGGTACAGGAATTCCTGATTGTATGTTGGTTGGAAAATGGAAAAACACTCTCCATGAAAGACGTGGAAGAAATTTCCTGGAGATATGCGAGAGAGGTGGAACACTCCGACAATAATTTGAATACACTCGAAGACTGGCTGTTTGAGAATTACTATTTGATTCATTAAGTAACAGACGCCTGGGAAGCTTTTCATTTCGTGGGAGTCTGCGTTCTAAAATATATGTAGACAAAAGCGAATTGATTGCAAAGATAAACGAAGTTCTTTACACTGAGCAGAAGTATTATTTCAGAATCTTATGATTAGTAAAGATAGTTCATATAGGGAAAATCTAAATCAATATGATGTGATTAAGATTAATATGCAGGAATTTTTAAGTCTGTCGGGGACGATAGAAGAAATGCTGGAAATGCTTAGAGATTATCTGTTGTTAGATTCAAATTTTATGATATAATATTTCCATAAAGAAACGCTGTAATACATCATAACAAGAGAAATGAGGTGTATCAATATGACAGAAAAAACACGTAAACTTCGATTTATTGATGAAAACAGAACCAAAGGACTCCAGAAGGACTGGCAAGGCTACGGAAAATCACAGGCTTTGTTCGGAATAGTAGTCCTAATGATATTCTTATTAGCATTTGTTTATCATTTTGTTATGTAGATAATTTGATTTTACAGTATATCAGATATGAGATGACTCCCACATCTGTAGGTGGCGAGCAACATTCTTGAATTTTCAATATAATCAATTATTTTTAGAAAGTACTATAAAATTTTTATCAAAATTTTTATCAAAATCAGAAGACTTGAAGTAAAATAATCCATATCTGTGACCTCAGAGTGAAGGTTGGATGCGAGCATTTTTGCAAACATTCACCTGCAGCGACTAAAGTCACAGATATGGATTATTTGGTTTCAAGCTTTCGTCTGTTGTTCCTAAAAAATTCGATAGCATTTTCCACTTCCCATGTAAGAATTTCCAGTGTATAATGGAAAAAGAAGGTAAGTAAGATATAAAGCAGGTGAGTGAATGGATGAAACAGATAGAGGAAAAGTAGTTAGATTTTTCCTGGCAGGCAGTGTATTATGTTTAGTAGGGATGTTTTTTTCTTTTTATCTAAAAGGTTTTATTCTATATGGAAGTCAGTTTGGAAGAAAGTATAAGATTATTGGTGTGACCTATATGACATTAAATAATCAGTTTTATGACGTATTAAACAGTGAAATCCAGCAGCGTGTGGAGGAAAAGGGAGATCATTTGATTACCCTTGATCCGGCACTTGATCAGGAGAAACAGAATGAACAGATTGAGTATCTGATTGAACAGGGAGCCGATGTAATTATTTTGAATCCTGTTGACTGGAAGGGCGTGAAAAAAGGTCTTGAGGTAGCGAAAAAGAAAAATATACCGGTTATTGTCGTAGATACGGAAGTATATGATACAGATTTGGTAGATGTTACGATTGTTACAGATAACTATCAGGCAGGTGTGTTATGTGCGAAGGATATGATGAAAAGACAAAAAGAAGCCAACATCCTATTGCTTACGCATGATAAAACTAAGTCGGGAAGAGACAGAATACAGGGATTTACTGATACTATACAAAGCCATAATGAATATAAGATTATTGCAATGGAAGATACACAGGGACAGATTGAGCGTTCCTTGCCTAAAGTGGAAAAAATGGTAGAAGAACATGAAGATATTGATGTGATTATGTCGTTAAATGACCCGACTGCGATGGGAGCGTTAGCTGCATTAGACAGTAAAGACTATAAAAAAGATGTACTTGTATATGGAGTTGATGGTTCACCAGAAGGGAAGAGACTGATTTCAGAAAGTAAAATGACAGGTACGGCAGTCCAGTATCCTCGTAAGATGGGAGCGTCTGCCATAAATGCAGCGTATGAGCTTTTAGCAGGAAAAGATGTAGATAAAACAGTGACGATTCCGGTAAAGTTAATTACAAAAGACAATGTGAGTGAATATGACCTTGAACGGTGGCAGTAGGAGAGATGTATGAGTAAGCAAAAAAGTTTAATTCTTTTAAAGATGCTGATGGGAATTTTAAATTTTGCAATTTTGACTTTTTTGGCAGTTATCATCTTATATACAATAGGTATGGTGAGGGCAACTTATACTGCACGAAGCTTTTTAAATCATATTACATATTTACCAATGAATCCGGTAAAAACAGTCATAGTGATGTATGTGGCATTATTTACTTTAGTGGCAATTATTAATTTAAGACAGCAGTCAGAAAACAGCATTTTGAATCAGACGATTTACATTTTAGAAGTTATTCTTTGCGGTATAATTATTTGCTGTGTCTACATGGAATATAAAGGAATTATATTTTTAGTTATAGCGGATATTGTCGTTTTAATTCGTGATAAAACAAGTCAGAAGGTATTTTTAGTTATTATGGGGCTTATTTATATTTTTGCGGATTATGATATTATATCATTGGGGATAAAGATGGTTTCTTTTCAGGAACTGTTAAATGTCTATACAGTGCGTCATCATATGCTGATGACGGGAATATTGAATTTTCTCTCATCAGTGAATGCGATTGCATTTATAGCATATATGATTATTTATATGAGAAGCCAGATAAAAGAAAAGGAACGGGTTACGATTTTAAATCAGCAGCTTGCGGAGGCAAATGCACAGCTTTCTGAAATGAATAATCAGTTAAAGGATTACGCAGCAATGCAAAAACAGATGGGAGAGATTGAGGAAAGAAACCGTATTGCAAGAGAAATCCATGATACATTAGGACATACGATGACGGGGCTTTCTGCAGGAATTGATGCTTGTATTGCCTTAATTGACTATTCGGCAGACGAGACAAAAAAGCAGTTAAATATTATTTCCGGCGTGGCGAGGCAGGGGCTTAAAGATGTAAGACGTTCTATGAAAAAACTCCGCCCGGATACATTAGAGAGAGAGTCTCTAGAGAGTGCGATCGGGAAGCTGATCACAGAGACAATGAGTACTTCCAAGGTTTCTATAGAATTTCAGTCATTTTTACCATCGCTTGTATTTGAAGATGATGAAGAAGATACCATTTATCGAATTGTTCAGGAAGGTATTACAAATGCCATTCGTCACGGTCATGCCAGCAGGATTTTTATTAATTTTAAAAAAGTAGATATCTGGCTGGTGATAAGAATCAGAGATAATGGAATAGGATGTAAAGATATTCACAAAGGTTTTGGACTTACACATATGAAGGAAAGAGTGGATATGCTGCACGGAACAGTAACATATAGCAGTAATAATGGATTTCAGGTTATAGCAAAGCTGCCAATTCGATGGAGGAATGAGGAAAGATGATAAAGGTACTTATTGCAGATGATCAGGAATTAATCAGGCAGAGTCTGAGTATTATTCTTGGATTAAAAGAAGAGATTTCTGTTGTTGGAGGTGTAGGTGACGGAACAGAAGTTTTAGAATTTATAGCAAAAGAAAAGCCGGATATTATTTTGATGGATATTCGTATGCCGACTATGGACGGTGTAGAGTGTACCAAGATAATAAAGGAAAAATATCCAGAGATAAAAATTATCGTGCTGACAACTTTTGATGATGATAAATATGTGTTCAGTGCATTAAAGTATGGTGCAAGTGGTTATCTGTTAAAAGGTATTTCTGTGGATGAATTAGAAAAAGCAATTCATGTGGTATACAGCGGAGGAGCGATGATTAATCCGGAAATTGCCAGCAAGGTAGTAGAGTTGTTTTCGGAAATGGCACAGCAAAATTATGATGTTATGATTGAGGCAGAGAATGTCGAGAAGATTAACGATATGGAATGGGATATTATAAAGGATGTAGGACATGGAATGTCCAATAAGGAAATAGCAGACCATATTGGACTGACAGAAGGAACTGTGAGAAATTATATTAGTACTATTTTAAAGAAAATCGGACTGCGTGACCGCACACAGTTAGCTATCTGGGAAGTGCAGTCCGGTGCACAGAAGCGTAGAGGATAAGATAAATGAAAAGAATGACAAAAGTATGGGGAATGCTTTGTCTGGCAGGATTATTAATCAGTCTGTATTTGGGAGTCTCTTTTCTAGTACCTAAACAAGGGAAAATAATTTTGACATTTGGTATGTTTTCCGGGAATCAATCCGATGTGCCTAATGATGATTGCTATAAGATTATTGACGAAACAATAAAAGAATTTGGAAAAGAATATCCGAATGTTAAAGTGAAGTATACCAGCGGAATATTAAAGGAAGATTACTCAGAATGGCTTTCTAATCAGGCTTTAAATGGTACATTGCCGGATGTATTTATGGTTCTTCCTGAAGATTTCACTACGTTTGCTTCGATAGGAATACTGAAAAATCTGGAAACGATGTTAAAGGCAGACGCATCTTTGAAAAAGGATGCATTTTATCAGGGCTGTTATGATGCAGGGACATATAAAGGGAATCAATACGCTCTTCCATATGAAAGTGTTCCGAGCCTTATGCTTGTGAATGAGACATTACTTAAGAAGAATAATATTTCTCTGCCAGATAACAGATGGACATGGAACGACTTTTATAATATTTGCAAAAAAATTACAAAAGATACAAATGACGATGGGAAAACAGACCAGTTTGGTGTGTATGACTATAGCTGGATAGATGCTATTTACAGTAATGGAGGAGAAATTTTTAATGGAAGCGGAACTTCCTGCAATATTACAAATCCTTCTGTAGAAGATGCGATTCTTTTTGCCAGAAATATTTATCAGTTATCAGGGAGACAAAGTCCGACATCAGAAGATTTTGATAAAGGGAATATTGCTTTCCGTCCAGTTACTTTTTCTGAATTTCGTACATATAAACCATATCCGTGGAGAATCAATAAATATTTTGATTTTGAATGGGATTGTATTCCACTTCCAGAAGGACCGGATGGTAAAAATCTGTCAGAAACAGAGACAATGTTAATGGGAATTAATGCGAAGTCAGAACATGGTGGACTGGCATGGAATTTTCTAAAAAAACTAACCTATGATGAAGAAGTACAGCAGAAGATTTTCCAGTATTCTAAAGGAATTTCTCCACTAAAGAAGGTGACTAATTCTGAAAAGACAGAGGAAATCCTGAAAAATAGTATAGGAGATGATACGACCGTACAGGTTTCCATGCTGAATCAGATTATGGAAAGTGCAGCAAGAAAAGAAAAATTTCAGCAATATGATACCGTAATCGACTATATGGATGGAGAAATTCTACGACTTTTTCAGGAAGAGGGAGACTTTGATATGAATCTCCTGCACCTGAAAAAGAAAATTGATAGGATGTTGAAAGAAAATTGAAAAAGCCAGCCCTGTCTAAGCGTGTTAAAAAATGCTGTTTGCAAATTGTGAAACACATCTTACAGGAATGTTTTTCAAACACTCTTTGTAGTATTTGTATGTATTTTAGGAAATGATTATTTAGAATAAATTTATAAATTCTGTAAGCCATAAATAATGAAATATGACATTTGTCATTTATAAATATTAAATAATATACAATTGTAATTTGAAGTGGTGACATCTGCAAAAGGTCAATAGTGACAATTTGCAGATGTTATTTTTTTGTGTAATTGTTACAATAAATACATCAAAAAACAAACAAAGGAGAGCAATATGAAGTATGTAGTATTAGTCAGTCATGGAACTTTTGCACCGGGTCTGAAAAGTGTTCTGGCAATGCTTGCAGGCGGGGAGAGAGAGGATGTTATCAGCGTAGGACTTGAGGACGGAATGAGCGCAGATACATTTGCAGAGAATTTCCGAAATGCAATCAGTGGTATTAAGTCTGAGGACGAAATCATTCTTTTAGGAGATATTATTGGAGGTTCTCCAATGACAAACGCGTTAGAGCAGGTTTCTAAAAAAGGACTGGAAGAACAGACAGTAGTATTTGGCGGAATGAACCTTGCAATGGCGTTAACAGCAACTCTTATGAAAGATGATGTTGACACAGAGTTATTAAAAGACAGTTTAATCAGTGAAGCAAAAAATGCAATTAAAGAGTTTGTATTAGAGAGTGGAGCTGATGATGAGGAAGATGAGATTTAGTATTCGTGCATATTGCATTTAACTTATTTTCTATATTTGACTTATATTCAATATTATAAATATGAAATAAGCATAAAATTACAAACATGAGAGGGAGGAAAAAACATGTCTGTATCATTTTTAAGAATTGACGACCGTATGATTCACGGTCAGACAGTAACTCGTTGGTCTTTAGAATATCCATGTGATGGACTGATTGCCGTTAATGACAGAGCAGCCAACACAAAAGCATTAAAAATGGCATATAAGAGTGCCAGTACAAAGAAAACTTTCGTGTGGACTTATGAAGCATGGAAACAGAAAAACCAGAAAGTACTTGATAGTAAAGATCAGTATTTCCTGATTACAAAAGATCCAATTCAGATGAAAAAGATTTTGGTTGATGATGGATTTGTTCCAAGTGATGTGAAGAAAGTAATCGTTGGACCATGTAATGACCGTCCAGGAGCTACAAAACTTGGAAATAATCAGTCTATCACTCAGGAAGAAGCAGAAGCTCTTGAGGCAATTTATCAGGCTGGATATGAAATCGAGTTTGCGCTGATAAAAGAAGCTTCTATCGGAAGCTGGAGTAAATTCAGAGGACAGTTCGGTTTCAATTAAAATTAAAATAATGTACCCACAAAGTCAGCTACGGAAAGATTCAGTGGGTACATGATAAGAAAAGAGAGGAAAAGTCATGACAATTAGTTGGATACAAGCAGTGATTTTAGGTATCTTCGCCTGTCTTGCCAGTATGCCTGGTATGGGTGGTAGTGCCATTGGTAACTATACATTAGGCCGTCCATTAGTAGCCGGTCTCGTCTGCGGTATTATTCTTGGAAATGTTCCTGCCGGAATTATGGTAGGTGCAGCAATGCAGGTTGTATATATCGCGTTAGTAACACCAGGTGGAACTGTATCCGCCGATGTACGTGCCGTATCTTATATCGGTATTCCTTTAGCAATGCTCGCATTAAATTCTTATGGATTAGACCCTGCATCTACAAAAGGTGTTGCAATGGCAACTTCTTTCGGTGCAATGGTAGGAACTCTTGGTACAGTATTATTTTACGGAACAGCAACAATCAACCTTGTATGGCAGCATATCGGATGGAGAGCTGTAGAAAAAGGAGAATTCAAGAAATTATATCTTGTAGATATGGTATTACCTTGGATTTCTCATTTAATCTGTAGTTTCATCCCGACAGTTGTAATGTGTAAATTAGGTGTTCCTGTAGTAGAAACAATCAAAGCAACATTACCTATGGATGGACTTGCAATGAAGACTTTATTCACAGTTGGTAGTATGTTACCTTGTGTTGGTATTGCCATTCTTTTAAAACAGGTAGTAAACAAAGTGGCAGACTTCGTACCATTCTTTGTTGGATTTACTTTAGCAGCCGGTGTTGGATTAAACTTAGTATCCGTTACAGTTGTAGCAGGAATGTTCGCAATTATCCATTACAACATCAAGATGGTTGGAATTCGTGCAAAAGAAGCAGCTCTTGCCAGCGGCGGGTCTTTTGATGATGACGATGATGACAGCGTGAAAAAATACTATGTTGATGATGTTCAAGTAAAAATTGTCGCTGAGGTCGTCTATGAACTCGATGCACAAGGCAAATGTCTTAATGTAAAAAAGTATACGGACTATGCTGCCGACACGGTACGGAGCCTATTTGCTAATGCCGCAGAGCTTCGTTCTCAATGGAAAGACATGTCTATGCGAAAAGAAATTATTTCTAAACTTGAAGAACGTGGAATTGTTCT
>OGYF01002437.1_pt1 | contig 13990 bp, 11 predicted proteins | sample 1576451 | NCBI WGS metagenome assembly OGYF01 (sample SAMEA3541505, study PRJEB24748) | human gut metagenome | biome: human gut; feature: human-associated habitat; material: faeces | place: China | collected 2012 | reverse complement strand
CTCCTCATCATACCCATCTAATTCATTTTCCGTGCCGATGAATCCCGGCGCTATGCAATTGACATGGATATAGGGGGCAAACTCAAACGCAAGATTGTGCGTCAGAGAAATCAACGCGGCCTTTGAGGCGTCATAATCGATGCACATGGGGTAGTACGTGTTGATCCCATTCGTAGAAGAGATGTTGATGATCCGGCCATATTCCTGATCCAGCATATGCTTATACACACGCTTGCTGCAATTGAACGCTCCGACGACATTGACATCCAGTGTCCTTCTGAATTCCTCCGCGTTCTTGAGATGGAACAGGTTGGACAGATCCACTGCGGCATTATTGATCAGGATATCGATTCCGCCCAGCTTTTCCTCGATCTCAGCGGCCATCCGATCGACTTGATCCGCATCAGAGATATCGGCACAGACAGCCAGACAGCGTACGCCGTACTCGTGAATGATCTGTTCTTTTAACGCTTCCGCAGCCTGTCTGGACGTCAGGTAATTGATGACGATATCATAATGGTTCTTGGCCAGCTCCAACGCGATCGCTCTGCCTATCCCGCAAGCGCCGCCGGTGATCAATACGACTTTATTCATCATGATAAAAAGAAGAGCTGATCAAGCTCTTCCTGCATATTTGCCGTCAGTGGAGAATACGACGATCTTTTCACCAGGGCCGATGAACTGCGGAACGCGCAAGGACAGACCGGTCTCTGTGACTGCATCCTTCGTCTGATTGGAAGGCGCCCCCTTGATCGGCGCATCTGTTTCTGCAATGGTCAATTCAACCTTTTCCGGAATAGATACAGACAGCAGCAAGCCTTCAAAGAAGATCAAAGAGACCTCAGAACCTTCTACGATGAAATATTTGTTGAAGCCGATCTGATCCTCACTCAGCTCATAGGTATCAAAAGTTTCCATGTCCATGAAATAATATGTTGCATCAGCTTCATAAGAGAACTGGGCGCTCTTCTTGGAGATATTGGCCTGTTCAAATTTGGTCGAAGCGTTGAAGTTTCTTTCCTGTGTATTTCCTGTCTTCAGATTTTTCATCTTCGTCTTCAAGATCGCCGCACCTTTTCCCGGTTTTACATGCTGGAAATCCAAAACCTGCCACGGATCACCATCTACGATCAAGGTCAGACCTGTTCTAAAATCACCTGCAGAAATTGCCATTACATTCACTCCATTTCCTATTTTCTATCATTTATTGTATCAATTTTACGTGATATCCTCAAGCTATTTTCAAAATATCGATAGGCGTTCGTCTTCATGGTGAGACTTGATATAGTTGCTCCACTTGATATAGCCGTAAGTCGTATTGGTGAAATACCCCAGCTTTAAGATGAGCAGCACATACTGTCCGGAGATGATATTGATGATCGCTTCCAGCGCTGCGCAGATATACCATGCGATCCATTGTTCTCTGAATCGGAAGAAGATGAACAGACCGTTGGCGATGCCCACTGCTGAAGCGCATGCATCGATATAGATGATCGCGGTCTCTAATGCTTCGTTGTTGTAGAAGTCGGTGGCGATATCCAGTCCGCTGATCAAATAACCGATGACGATCGTCCAGACGACGATGCCGACGATGACCAGCGCTTCCTGCCAGCCTTTCAGCCGTCTGACGACCGTCAGCTCATCTTCCTGTTCATCCTTGTGTCTGGACCAGTTGATGTAGCTGATGATATCGATCGGCAGCCAGAAGAAGAGCGTCGTCGCCAGTGTCGCGAAACGATACATCAACACGATGGAGATCACGATCTCGACGATCTCGACCAGAACAGAAACAAGGAAATTGTACCTGGACTGTTTGGAGATCAGCAATTCGCATAAGATATTTAAGAAGGTATCCAGCAGATACAGCCACATGATGATGATTCCGTTGACGCCGTTGGCACTCTCTTCCGGGAACATCACAGAGAAAATGGTCGCCAGGACCATGATGGACATGAACCACGACTTTTCATATGTGGTGAACTGTCTGGCAAACAGCATCATGATCAACAGCGACAGAACGAGGATCATCGACGCGTTCGCAAAGTTAAAGACCGGCATGGATTCATTGGCCATGATCTGCTCATAAGCATGTTGTGCCTCAGCCTGTGTGACATCCTGATGGTCAAAATACAGCTGTGTGCCATCCTCGGCTTCAAACTCATAAGCAGTGATGGACTCGTTGTCCAGCTGTTCATATTCTTCGTAGGAGTAAGTGACGACAAGTTCTTTATCCCCGCTTCGATACGTCACATCACAGACCGTATCTTCCTCACCGTCATAGTCCTCCATGCTGAAATCACGCTGCATCTCGATGCTCTGAACAAATTCGAGCTGTCCCACATCCGTTCGTACCGCGGAAAAACCGATCACATACGAGGCGATCGAACCGATGATCAGCAGCACCAAGAGGATCACTTCCACGATCCTCAGCTTCCTGTTCGGTTCAATGTTCTTTTGAAAAAAACGAATCATAATCTTTTTCCCCCTTAAACATCATAAAAAGCAGAATTATTATAATCAGTTTTTTCCGTTTTGTAAATTTTGAATGAGGGATCAGCGGTGTTTTTCACGGATCTTTTCCATATTTACCGCTTTTCTTCGACGTGCGCTTTGCATCAGTTTTTTAAATCGTTGCTCATCTCCATTATCTTTTGCGTCCTGCAGCAGGAATAGGAAAAAAGATGTCTGGTCGATCTTGCAGCGCTGGATCGCATATTCGGCAATGCACACCGCTTTTTCGCGATCTGCATCTTTATAGTACTCGATCAAGATCTCATATGGTTCCGCTTCTTTGCCCTGATAGCCCTCATAATATCTTGCGCAATGTTCCAGATCGCCAAATTGACGATACAATTGTGCTGCCTCTTGTCTGATCTCGTCATCATCAATTTGCATCATTAGATCTGCGCGCTTCAGCTGTTCCTCACGCGTTGAACAGATCGCAGCTGCCAGCTCTTCCATCGGATCTTCTACGCAATAATCCACATAGTAGTTATTCTGATAGATTTCCGACAAGATGTGTTCTTTCACTTCCCATGGTTCTTGCTCAAATTCACCACGTTGAATCAGATCCTCGATGATCAAAAAAATCTCTTCCATTTCCATCTGATCATCCATATATGGTTCATAAGATAATCTTTCAATCAGGCCTTGGATATCTGACCATGCGTCCTTCAATAATGATGGTTCTGATTGCTCTTGTTCCTTTCCGATTTCCTCGAAAAAACTTGTCCACCTGCTGATGTTCAAGATCTGATGTTTATATTGATATACTGCTAAGTAGTCCTCTTCATCTACTCTTGCCAGCAAAGACAGAAGCTTTTGTCGTTCTTCATGCAGCTTTGATTTTATCCCTGGCAGAAGCGGATCATCGGCATGAAACAGGTCAGGATCGTTTATCTCGCAGTTTTTGAACAAAGGCGCGGATAACGCCGATACGATATAGTTGACAGCTTGCGCGGCATCTTTCAGCGCATGCTTGCAGCTTCTGATATAATCTTCAAGCAGATCATTTCTGTCTATGGAAATCAATCGTTCATCGATGGCCATCTCCAGATCCATAGATGCATCTGCGCAGCAGTCATCTGTATCCGGGTGATCTACGATGACAAAACATAAATTGAGCATTTGATCCAAGAGGTTGAATGCGGTCTCATAGTCGCCTAAGATGATCAGATCATGGCATCCATGTAATACTGACGAAACAAAGTTCATCGCGTGATCAGGGTCATGGAAATCATGTTCCCACTCATCGTGATAATCTCCAAAGTCATCAAATTCGATATAATGCGTCTCGTATTGCATCACGATCTCACCGCGCTCAACACGGTCACAAAAAGCAGCGATCTCATCGAGACCGGGCATGTTCATCACCACTTTCTTTCCGCAGATGCTTTGATAAAAGTCCTCCTGTTTATGTTCAGGCAAGAGCCTGGCTTGCGTAAGGATCCATTGATCTTTTGCTTCTTCTGTCATATTGTCCAACTGTTCCTGAAGCTTTTTTATAAAGTTTTCCATATCTTTTATCTCCATATTTTTCTATTTTCGCTGTCATTTTCATGAAAGATCAGCGTTTTTTTCCAATATGCCAAGGGCCTTCTTCAAGATAGCAAGCGCATCCTTCGTATCGCGAAGCTCACGTTTCAAACGAGCGATTTCCCTGGCTTCATCTGATTGATAATTTCCGCTTCCAGGCGCGTTGATCTTGCCGTCATCAGATTCTCTGGCTTCCTTGAGCCATCTGGATAGTGTGCTTTGGCCGATGCCAAGATTAGCGGCAGCTTGAGCGCGTGACAGCTCAGCATGCGCATTGACATATTGGACGACATTATTCTTGAATTCATTGTCGAACGTTTTTCTCTTTTTGGACTTGGACATTCTCATACCCTTCTTTCACTTGCTCATCTATTCATGGTGATGTTGTACTTGTTATGTTAGCTCTCTCTATTCTTCATTCTTCCTGTCCACTTTTTATGCTAACACCAAAATCCTTTAGTTCTGGTGTCAATTTCTCCCATATCTCCACCCGCAAGGAATTGTGACAATATAATTCCAAAGCCTTTTGTGCATTTAGAAATTAAGGTACTCGTCTGATCAAGCTCTGAAGTTCATCATAATCTATCAGCTTGATTCTCCCGTTCAATAAACTTGCTTCAGCAATCGCATCTCTTGTAAAATATGAAGTTGTTACAATAACACCTTTATCAACACGATCTTTACTCATAACAGCGTAGAGTTCCCTGACTACATTGACACCTACAGGTTTTTTTGCGAGTATTGTTTACATTCGAAATAGGTAGTATACTGAACACCACCCATCTCAAATTGAGCTATTATGTCTTTACCTCCATCACGTGTTCTTTGAGTCACATCGGCTTTAAAACCATACTGGCGAAATACATCTGCAACAAATTCTTCAAATTCCCACGATTCCAAGTCATACATAATATTCGGATTTCGAAGAATTTCCTCATAAACAGATAATACCGGTTCCGGAATATATTCCATCTCTACGCCAGGCTCCACAACATAACTGCGCCCTCGAGACTCACAGATGTGAAAACTATATGCTCCTTCCGGGTATTCAACCGCCGTAATTGTGTATGACATCTCATCCCCACATTGGCATTCCATCTCTCCATAGAAAATATGCTGGACTTCAGTTCCCATTGGACGGTCATCATAAGCACAATCAATCTCAAGAGTATCCGCTGATATATTATATTCTCTGCCACAATAATCACATTTAATTTTAAAATCACTTATTATCATACCTAATCCCTCAAATCGACAATATCCCAATCACGATCAAAGACGCCATTACTTTTTTTATAAGTTTCAGCTTGCATCGCCACACATAACAGTGTCCTGGGCCTACTCATACCAACATAGGCTAGCTTACGGCTATAATCAAACAGCGATGATTTTCCCGGTCTGCCGACTCCATAATATGGAAGGATTCTTTTTAAATCTGATGCCCCTTGTCTATCAGTTTCAAGGTATAACGTCGCATCGTGTGTTTCCCCTTTGACTCCGTGGATCGTATCGAATTCTATTCTACGTCCTCTGATTGAATCAATACGTTCTTTTCAAATTTATCCGACTGTTTTATAGCAACAGACTCATCAAGAAAAAAATCTGGTAAAGAAGCAAAAATATTATCTACCTGAAGATTTTTATTATCCAAAAGCTCGTTTATCAGCTGTCGAATTAAGCAATCAATGCTTTGCCTATCAATATCTTGTAATTCAGACAACCCATAAATCCAACGACGATATATATCTCCATGCTCTTCTTCAAGAAACTTTTTTATTGTAATTACTGTAAAATCCTTCTCTGAATCTGGATGTCTGATTTTGGCATAATGAAACAATCGACATATAAGTTTACGCACAATGCGTTCCGCCTTGTAAAGCTTACCTTCTGTTAATTCTAAAATGATGTCATCTATTAAACGCCAATAATTATATTCACTTTGCTTTTCCCCTTTCCCATCAAACTCTGACCAATAGCTTCCAATTTTAAGACCAGCTGAATCTTCTTTTCTTACAGCACCAATGACTTTGTATACTCCTTTATTATCATGGAGTCCATGTGTATCCAACGTCTTAATAAATCCGTCGATTACCTTATCAATGCTTTCTGTATCAAAAATAAATAACACTGGTTTAACATCTGTCTTTCCAACAGAAGTTACTATATTATTTCTGTCTTTTTTTAAATTGCAAATTACATTTGCAATTTCCTGACTATACCTGCAAGATGTCGTAATAGGCAAAAAACTGTCTCCAGGCACCCAATCCGTTATTTCATCATTCGCCGAGTTATAGATAGCTTGATCCGAATCACCAATTTTTATTACCATACATTTCGCCGAATTAAAAATCGCCTCTATTGCTCGTCGCTGAACATCATTGCAGTCTTGATATTCATCAACAAACACATATTGAAACCGTGCAGAAAAAAGGTCCGTATAGGCCTCCGACAAATCATTTACAGCCGCTTCCGCATATAAATAAGCATCTCGGTAACGCATTATGCCTTCATCTTTAAGGAGATCTGCAATCAGTTTTTTATATTGAATTGTAGAAGCTTTATCTGCAACAGCCAAAGCCCTTTTCTGTCTTCTTATACAAAGAGCACCATCTTCACGTAAATATAATGCCTGTACATAATCGATTCGTTCTGTAAATTGGCTTCCTCTTTCAAAATTACTGTTTATTACATTATTAAGTGCATGATAATTTCCGTTATTTTTCATCCAGTTTAACATATATTGTGCATAAGTAAGATCATCAACCGCTTGAACATTTTTTCCAGCAATATTCCGCAAATATGGCATCGTCACAAATTTATCAACAAATGACTGGATTGTTCCAATGTAATTTGGATAGCAAAGCAATTTATCAGCATAACCTGAAAGCCGTGTTCTAATTTCATTTACAGCAACATTCGTATGGGAAAGAACACAAATTCCTGCACCATTCTTTAATGGCATCCTATCCGCTAGCAATTTCAACTTTGCAAGAAGAACCGTTGTTTTTCCGCTCCCAGGACAAGCCGCTACGTCAATAGATTTCCAGCATCGTATAACATTCTTTGCACCCTCTGGAAAATGAGCTTCACTTGGCAAAAGGAGTCTCTCAATTGATTCAATATCCTGATCCGAAATTTCCAGTTCTATCATAAAATTCTCCTTCCTGCATTGTTTTTCCAGCAGCGTACTTTATAGCTTCCACGATATAGTTTAAAAACTGATCTTTTTCGATTGCTTCTTTTAACTCTCTCTTTTTTTGTTCATCGGTTTTTAGCCCATACAAGTCAAGATCAAACATCTTTTCCTGCGCAAGTTCACTCGGTATCACTGATATTTTCCAACGCAAAACTGAGGCCAGACATTGAGCAACAATCGCCTTTAATCTACTTTTTCCATCCTCATTAAGCATCAGATTATAGATATTGTATGCTATTTCACCCTTAGCCAAATGATTCCACTGCGCTGCTTCTTTTGCCATTACCCGATTGGCATCAGCAATTTTCCTGTCGGTTAGAGAAATATGTTCTTGAGCATTCAGAATTTTTTTACCATAATGCACTGACTTATGAAAATCTTCAGAAAGGCAACTCATGGCAATACAATACTCCAACGTCCACCGTGGCGATGTGAAACCACGAACCGAGCCTTCAGTATATTTCTGATTTTTGCTTTCCTCTTCCTGCTTCGATTCAGATATTTTTTCATTGAATTTCTTTTCTTCCGTTTCCGAATCAACATCATATTCTACTCTCACATCACAGTCTGTAACTACAGAAACGGGAATTCCAATGTTTTTTTCATCCGCCCTCACCATAATCCGACTATATCGAAGAAATGCGGTGCTTCCTACATTTACGATAGATATTCCATATTTTTCTAACGGATAACCCAAAATATCAGCAATAACAGGAATCAAAATATTCTCCGCATCGCCTTCCACCATTATAATACCCTTGGCAAAAAATAAATTTGCCTTCGTCGAATCAAGAAAGCGCTGAAGGAACAGATAATCTCCTTTTTGAAGACCAGTCTTTCCCTCAGCAAGATCATAGCCGAAACCACCCTTCATTAAAATCAAATTCTTAAGGTTGATTTTCGATGCCAAGATTGGACTGTGAGTGGATATGATAATCTGAACATCATTTTCACTATATTCGTTTTGAAGATAACTGATCAAGCGAAGCTGAGCTTGTGGATGCAAATGAGCCTCTAACTCCTCAATCAGAGCCAGTTTCATTCCCCCATCTGTATCATCCTTAAGAAGTAACAATTCTGCCGCTATAAACAACAGATTCAGCTCTCCTAAGCCAGGATTAATCTCTGGAGCATTTAACGATAGCGATTCAAGTATGGCTTTGAGTTGAATATCCGATGTTTTTAATTCTGCATCACTGGACTGACCTTTATCATTGAAAGATTCTAAATTATCACGAATTGTTTGTAAAATTTGTTTTCCCTCTGTATCTTCCGTGAAGTAATTATCTATCTTCTCATTCGCCTCTTTGATAATATTCCGAATCGTATGTTCCTTCTTATCCTTAAAAACAGGATGATTGAGAAGTATCTGAGAAATTCTGGAGCTGCGCCCAGAACTCATCTCACGTTCTGCATCACGTAGTGGTTTCAAGTAGACTGCTTTCAATAAATCCCTTGCTTTTCCATCAATCGAAATACTACCATCCTTATCGCCCACTCGCAATTCCTGAAATATTTTATGTCCTTCTTTCCAAGCACGATAATGAAGTTGAAGAGTATAATTAATATTGTCTCCATTCTTTTCAAATGTCAAATACTCTATGAAATTCTTAGCTTCATTCTGAGTAAAATCTGTAATTGAACAATCGATCTTAAACTCAGAGACAGCTTCACCATTAGCAGGCTTATAGAAATCCTCTTCCACTGGTCGAATATATTCATTACTCTGCGTTAACAGAACTAACTTCAGTGCATCTATAACAGCCGTTTTTCCGGAATCGTTTTCTCCTATCAGTGCATTCAATCCTTTATGAAAAGTAATGTATAATCCCGGTTCATCATCTCTAGCATTGAACCGGCGGAAGTTATAAATTTTCAATTCTGATATAATCATATATGATTCTCCCCTATTCTCAAAAAACTTTAAATTCTAATTCTCTTGTTTACAATTATAACTCAAATTCTTTTATATTACACATACTTATACACACTCTTAACAATAATTCTCGTTTGTTCTGATAATTTATTGAGTATTCGTTTTCTTTTCTCACCTATAACACCAATTTGACGTTACCCTAAAAAGCCGAAGAAAAAGGATCAGTCGCGCTGATCCTACTTCTTCTTGCCATAGCCGTATCCGTAGCCATAACCATATCCGCCGTATCCATAACCGTAACCGTAGCCATAGCCATATGGATGATCATCTGGGGAGAAGAGCGATGGCTTGACTTGGTTGAGGATGACGCCGGTAATATTGGGGATGTAGTCGTTGAATTCTTCCAGGCTGTCCTGGATGTCGTAGATGTTGGCGTAGTCTTGGCGGATGACGACGAGAGCGCTGTCGCTCACTTGACCGATGAGGAGGGCGTCTCCCATCATATAAAGCGGCGGTGCGTCGAGGATGACGTAATCATAGTCTTCTTTCAAGGTGGCAATCAGCTTGCGGAAGCGTTCACCGGAAAGCAGTTCAGCGGCGTCTTCTCCGGAGCTGGTGCCATAGGTGATGTCGAGCTTAAATTCCTCGTAATGGGTGATGATCTCACGGATCGGATATTTGCCGCGCAGGTAATCGACGATGGTGCCGCGGCTGCCATCGCTCTGGATCGCCTGGACGATCGAAGGATTGCGCAAGTCAAGATCGACGAGGATGACTTTGTAGCCTTTATCCGCGAGGCTGAGCGCCAGATTGGTGGAAATGGTCGATTTTCCTTCATCCGGCATCGTGCTGGTCACCATGAAGGTGTTATAGCCGTTCTTGCGTTTCTCTTGTTCAAGCTTCATGCGCGCTTCGTGGAAAGCGTGGCGGAAACCATATTGGATGCGCGGATGATTTAACAACAGCACATCATCGCGTTCACGTTTCTTATGGCCGCCTACAAAAGGGATGCGCGCGGTCACGTTCAGATGCAGGACATTCTTGACATCATCGCCGCTGAGCACTTTGCGGCGGATGAGCGTCAGAGCCAGAGCCACGATGAAGCAGGCGACAAAGCCATAGACCGCGCCCTTGATGGCGCTGCGCAGATAATCCGGATATGCGTCAGGACCAGTGGCCAGCAAAGGCTGATCCAGCACGACCATCGATACGTCGCTCATGACGCGGTTGGTGACCTGCCCATAGTTGTCCAATACCGACTGGGCGACGTCATAGGCATCCTGGGCATTGGAGGAAGTCACACGCATCTCGAGCAAGTTTGTGTTCTCCACGCGGCTGATCGTGATGCTTGCCGGGACATGATCGCTTTGCAGATCTTCCATGATGACCTGGGACATCATGCTTCCGGTCACCAGTGAAGAGAAGGTGGAGACGAGCTCATCGTCATCTTCACCGGTCGTAAATAAGTTGCCTTCTTCCTGATTGGTTGCGACAAAGACAGCCGTGGAAGAATATGTCGTCTGGAAAAAGAGCACTTCCTGAATGACGCAGAAGGCCACGATGACCACAAAGAGCAAAAACAGGATCAGCTTGAAGCGCAGCAATGTGCGCCAGAAGCGGTCAAAGTATTGCATCAGATCGATCTTCTGTACGTTTTCATCCATTCTGTCTCCTCCTTCCTTCGTTGCTGTAGCGGTTATAGCGGTAACGGTAACCATATGCTTTCTGTTCGCTCAGCGGATCGAAGACCGCGCCGTTGTAAATGCAGCCGATCAGATTGTTGCGCACCGTGACGAGCCGATCGATCGTATCGTTGATGCGCCTTGCGCCCGCGAGGTTCTGGCGGATCACCAGCAATGACGCGTCACAGTGCTCACTGATGATGAGCGGATCGCTGAGGCCCGCTGCCGGCGAGGTATCGACGATGACAAACTCATAGCTCTGCTTGGCCTCTTCGAGCAGCTTTTTCATCTGTTCGCTACTGAGCAGCTTCTCGGCGTTCTCCAGATCCTGAATGCTGCACAGCACATCCATATGGAAACGTTCGCTGTGCATGACTTCTTTCTTCCAGTCCTTGCCCAACAATGCGGCATTCAGGCTGTGTTCTGTTTCCATGTTCAGGATGCGGTCCAGGCTTGGCTTGCGGATATCGGCATCGATCATGAGCACATGGTGGCCGCCTTTGGCCAACGAGATTGCCAGGTTGGCCGCGATGGAGCTCTTGCCTTCATTCTCCATGACGCTGGTCACCATGATGGTCTGATACCCATGCTTGCGCGAAGATTCCTCGATGCGGCTGCGCAGCTTCTTCACTGCTTCTTTATAGCGGAAGCTTGTCTTCAGTGAAGTGATGAGCAAGGCCTCACGGTTCTTTTTCCAGAACCGGATGCCGCGGCGCTTATGTTCCTTGGGCAGCCGGGCCAGCATGCGGCAGTCGATGCGTGTCGTGATCTCCGCCGGCGTCTTGATCGTATCGCTGAAATAGGCCAGCAGCAACAGCACTGCCACGATGAAGACACCGCCGCCGATGCCGCCCATCATCAAATTGCGCACATGGGAATTGGCGCTGACCGGCGCCTCGCTGATCGGATTGGTCTGCGTGACATTGAGATCATAATTGAAGTGGTATTTATCGCCGTTGGTGCGGTACCAATCCAGCACATACTGCAAGCCAAACCAGGCATCACGGCGCGTATCCGCCTGTACGCTGATGTTGACGACATTCGTATCGTTGACGCTGTTCACGCTGCAAGTCAATGTGCTGTCCTCATTGCCCAGGCGCTCTTGCAGATACGATTGCACATTCTGTCCATTAAAGATATAAGAAAGCGAGCGGATATACGCCTGTGTCGTATCCAGCTGCGAATAGGTGTTCTGTTCCGAACCAAGCGTTGCGCTCACGCTCGCCTGATAACGCGGATGATACATCAGGGTGCGCACGGCGTCAAAGCCCATGGCGCCGATGAGCACGATGAGCACGATGAGTTTCCAGCGCTTGAGCACATAGGAGATCATGCACGCCAGCTTCATGATCAGATCGCGGCTAGTTCTGTTCTCGTCCATGTCCTCACCCCTTTACTGTACCACGACGACCAGCTTGGTGATGCCATACTCCCCGCTGGTACGCTCGATGCGGTAAATGAATTCGTATGTGCCTTCTTCATCGGCATTGTAGTTGTCCTGGATGCTGATGTCATCGATGAGATCTTTATCCTCGATGCCGCGGTCACTGACGCTTTCGATGTAATCCTCAGCATCGATCTTAGTGCCTTTGTCCACATAGATCAGATAATCGCTCAGCGTGATGGTCAGGCTTGGCTCATCCCACAGCTGATCGATCTTCAGCCGCAATGAAGCGCTCGTGCCGCAGCTGTCCGTCACCGAAAATGTCGCATAGTAGCTGTTGCCATCCTGCGCTTCGCTTCTTACGCTCACTTTGGCGCTGATGTCGCCATCTACCGAACTGGTGGCTCCCACATAATCTTGCAGCTGCACATTATAATTATTGTAGCTGATGCAAAGCGCCTGATTCAGCGTGATGCGCGGAGCGCTGTAGTCGCTGTAGCGGATGCGGCGCGTCGCGCGGCTGAGGTTATCGTCACTGTCAAAGACAGCATAGGTCACGGTCCGGCAGTTGTCATTGTCAAACTCAGACATGCTTTCGATAAAGATCGAATCGCTCAGATCGCCATCTTCTTCATCAGCTGCGCTGAGTCCTTCCAGCAGCTTTTCATCGTCATCCTTCACGCTGACTTCCAGCACTTCCTGCGGCGCGCTGATCGTCGGCGCATTGCCGCTGCTTTGGCGCTCCTGCGTAAAGATCAGCACAGCTGCGTAGGCGCAGCAGATGATGAGCAGCACGATCACATACTGCACTCTTTTTCTCATGCGGTTTCCTCCTTCAGATGCGGATGCCCAGAAGCTGTTCCGCATTGGTGCGGAAGATCGCTTCGGCATAGCTTCGTCCGAACTGCTCGCTCACCAGATCATAGGCATCGCCCATGAGCGGCGTGCGGTATCGGATGTGATGGGCATCGCTGCCCACAAACGTGATATAGTGACGCGCAAGCAGTTCCATCACGGTATCTTGCGCGTATTCTCCATAGCGGCGAAACAAGCTGCCTTTGTTCATCTGCAGCAAGGCGCCTTTGTTCACCATGGCTTCGGCCAGCCCAGCCTCGCTCTGCACACATTCATAGCGCTCCGGATGCGCGATGACCGGAATGCGCCCAGCGGCCTTCACGGCATCGATGGCGTCAAGCACATCCTGCGCTTCGATATCAAAATAAAACTCCATCAGCTGATGCGCCGTATGATTGAGCAAAGTGATGTCTTCAAAGTGTTCCGCAAAGCTCTTGGCATCGCTGTACAGAAACTCACAGCCCAGATACAGCCGGACCGGAATGCCCTCCTGACGTACGATGTCGCTGAACTGCGCAAAGAGCGCGCGGATCTTCTCCTGCGGGTTGTCAAAGCCGTATTCGAGCGCATAGTGCGGCGTCAGGATCAGAGCGTCAGTGCCATCCTGCCAGGCCGCATCAAGCATCTCCAGCGATGTCTCCACGCTGTCAGAACCATCGTCCACCATCGGCAAGATGTGGCAGTGAATATCGATCATGGCAGCGCCCCCTTCCTAAAAGTCCATCGCCATGCGGGCGGACTCTTCTTCGCTCAGCTGCGTCAGCTTCGTATCGACGACACGATAAACGCGCTGACAAAGATTGAGGACGCTGGGGCGGTGCGTGGTGACCACACACGTCTTGTTGGGATGGTTCTGCACGATGTTGCGCAATACCCGACGTTCGGTCTCGACATCAAGCGCGCTGGTCGCTTCATCCAGCAACAAGATCGGCGCGTCACGAAGGATGGCGCGGGCGATCGCG
>OGYF01002432.1_pt1 | contig 14003 bp, 7 predicted proteins | sample 1576451 | NCBI WGS metagenome assembly OGYF01 (sample SAMEA3541505, study PRJEB24748) | human gut metagenome | biome: human gut; feature: human-associated habitat; material: faeces | place: China | collected 2012 | reverse complement strand
GGCGGAGTCCTTTAAGCTCCGATGGCGAGACGAGGAAGGAGAAGTCCCTCGCGGCGCCGGGGAAGACCGCCGGGATGTAGCGGTTGGCGACGAGCCGTTCATGCTGCGCTCCGCCCTTTATATCGCGCGCCGTCAACTCGACATAGACGTTGTGCAGCGGTCTGTCTCCGTTGAAGGCCACCGTCCCATAGGCGCGGAAGTCCTCCGTTTTGTCGGCGAGCGAGTCGCGGAATTCGGTGAAACTCATGCCGTCGACCATTATCGAGAAGGCCTCCGCCGCTATCGCGTCGGCGGCGGTCTTCGGGGCGGCGTCACTTGACGTCACTGCGAAGGGATAGCGTCCCTTGTTGTTGCCGCCCGGGTCATAGTTCGCGTCGCCGGAGGTGGTGTTCCAGTTTTTGTGAATTTCATCGAGCTTGTCGTCCGGGTCGATCTGGAAGTAGAAGTCATAGTTTCCCTCCGCCATGCCGTTGGGAACGGTCCAGTCGAAGGAGACCACGGCCTTGTTGTCCTCAGTATTCTGCTTCCAGCCCTTCAGATCTACGGTGCGGCTGTCGATGCGGTATCTCGCGCCGCTCTCGTCGGCGTAGCCCATCTCGACGGTGACGTTCCCAGCGTCGACGAAGCTCGCGTTGTAGATGGGGATGCTGATCGTGTAGTTTCCGCCCCGCCGCAGCGAGGAGGTGGTGTCGGCCAGGTTGTCGTTGTCGTAGAAGCGGATGCCGCGTATCTGCGTCGCGGAGCGCTCGTCGAGATTGACGGTCCACTTGATCAGATCTTCGCTGTCCTTGTAGCGGCTGTAACGGGTGGGGAGTATTAACGAGGGGTCAGGTTTCTGCGCGTAGACGGAGCCGTTTCCCGTGGTACGCCAGAGCCAGGCTGCGGTGTCGTCCGCGAGGTCGACCGCGAAGGCCATGTTCATCACGCCAGCGGCGTCGGCGTAGGCCCGCATCTTCATGAGATAGGCTACATAGTCGGCGTTGAATCCCAGCTTTGGCGAGGCGAAGTCGGCCTTGAACCCTTCCGACGACTGGTAGGACTTGGTGAAAGAGCTGCTGTCCCCGATCTCCTGTCCCCTCATGCTGTTCGCGGAGAGGGAGCCTGCAACGATTTTTGGCCATCCGAGAGTAAGTGACAAGCTCCCGTTTCGCTGGTCCTTCGCGGTCGTCTTGAGGCTTGTGATATCCGTTACCTGCTGGGAGAAGATGAGCTCCTCCGTGTAATCGCCGCCAAGCGTCTTCTCAAGCGCGAGCGAAAGGTCCGCCTGTTTATCCGCGTAGCCCGGGGTGCTCTCTATCGTCGTCGGGTATGAGAAGAGGTTGCCCTCCTCGTGGATCGGGTTGTAGTCGTCAAACTGCGAGCTCTGTCCCGCGTCTCCCTGCACACGCGTCGGCTCGTCCGACATCGTGTAGGTGAAATACTGTGTTCCGTCCTCTGTTCCTGAGATCGTGCCGTTGATGGCCGCTCCGAAGAGCCCCGTCGGCGCGGGGGCGATCACGGGGTAGCGCCAGATATGGAAGTCGGCCTTGTAGAACATGAGGCTGTCGGAGGTGTCGGTTTTTGAAGTTATCGTCGCGGCGGTCGAGGCGCTGCTGTTGTTCGCCGCACTGAGCGATTGGGAGGTGCTCTTCTTCCAGCCGAGCGAGGCACTGCCGCCGACGGAGAAGCCCGCCAGCTTCTTTACCGTCGCCGTCGCGCTGCCGCCGACGTCGACGCCGCGCTCGGCGAACTGCCGCGCGTCAAAGGCGATGTCCTTCGTTTGGCTCTCCGTATCGTTTTTCTCGTAGGTCACATTGCTGCCCGTGTAAGAGAAGTTTGTGAGCGCGGGGCTCCCAGAGTCGCTCCACGGCGCTGTGATATAGTCTACGTGGTACGGCGGCGCCTGCATCACGGAGGCGTAACTTTTCCTGCTGCGCACAACCATGTGGGTCGGCTCGCCCCGAAGAAGAGACTCCGAAGTTCGCCGTCATCGGCGCTGCCGCGAAACCTTTATCCTCACGTAAGAGCTTTACGCCGTTCTGAAATCCGCTGAAGCTTGTGCCGGAGAGCCTGCTCTTGTAGAGCCAGAGGATGTTTCCGTCGTCCGATTTAAGGTTAGCCTCACGCAGCGCCAGAGATAGAAGCACGTCGGAGCAGGCCATGCCGTTTGCGTTCAGCTGCCCCGAGAGCGGCGCCGCCGCGAGGGAGAGAAACTGGAGTGTGTAATAAGGCATGGCTCCGTGTTGCTGCAGGTAATTGCCCGTCCTCATTAAATACCTTTCAGAGGGGGAAAAATTGTCGTCCGCGCTCCACACGGAGAGGAGGACGTTCCCCTGACCGGCCAAGTTATTGCCGCCGTAGTGCGGTGCGGCGTAGATGATCTCGTCCTTCCCGTCGCCGTCCAGGTCGCCCGCGGCGGCGAGCAGGCCGTAGTATTTCTCATATACCGATGCGGTTGTGCCGCCCAGCCGGTGGTCGTCGTCTCCGCGTACGCTGTTGTTCCACTTAGTTTTGAATTCACCGTCGCTGTAATAGAAGATCTGCACCGTTGCGTATCCACTTTTTTCACCGTTAAGGTCGTTGAATACCGCCGCGACCTCCTGCTTCCCGTCGCCGTTGAAGTCCCCCGCCGCTACGTCGCAGCCGTCGATGTTCTTCCCGCTGTTATCCCTCTGTCCGCAGTTATTCTCATAGAGTTTGCTGGCTCTGAACGAGCCGTTTGCGTCGCGCGTGATCTTATATATTTGGAACATATAGCCACTGCCGGGGCCGGAGAAGATGCAGGCGACCTCGGAGGCCTTTCCGTCGTTGTCGAAATCTCCCGCCGCGACGCGGACGGACGGGCAGAGGGCGGAGGCCGAACCTAGCGGAAGGCTCAGCTCTGTCGGCGAGTTGTTGGCGCTGTCATTCAGCTTGCGCCCGTCAAGAAATTCAAGATAGAAGTTGTAAGTGGTGACCTTGTCGCCGAGATGCGTCTTTCCGCCCTCGGCGACCGTCATCCGCGCGGTGACGAAGCTCTCCGCCTCCTCGCCGTCGACGAAAAGTCCCGCTGTCGTGCCGGTAGGATAAACGTTCCCCGCAGGGACATCGGTTTGCAGCGCCCTCACACCGTCGATTTTGAAATCGCCGTTTTCGTCCATGCGCACCACGCCGGTATGATAGAGCCTGTCATGGCCGTTATGGCTGAAATCCGGCAGCAGGACGCGGTAGCCGTTATTTGCGTCCACGGGCCTTGTCGTGATGGCCGGATGCATGCCCGACGTCCATTCGCTGTCCTTGGGGGGCGACCCGTAAAGAGTCACGGGCGACTTCTCGGTGTGGCTGTCCGCCGCCGGGTCGAAACGCATGGGATATAGACGCACGTCCGAGCCCGTGTCATTTGAACTGTTCGGCTTGTACCAGAGGGCGTGGATCAGGTCGTGCTTGAGGAAATTTCGTCTTCCCATCGTCTCTGTGAGGATATCCTGCACGTCGTCCAGCTTCTTGCCGTTGATCTTCACCGGTTCGGCTCCGGCGGCGGAGACGATGATAAGTAACAGGCAGAGCGTCCCGAATACGCGCCCGAGAGTGTTCCACCGTCTGTGCGCAAGGGAAATGACGTCCGGCAGTCCGGTGGCTGAGATTCCTTTGCTGTAAGCGGTTTTCTTAATAAAAAATATATTCTGCATACGATGAACCCCCTTTTGCTAACTGTTTGCTAAGTAATTATGCACATAACAGCATGTTCTTACAATATTTCATATGCGTATATCTATAAAATGTCAATGCCAAATAGCTTAATATACATATTCTGCTGATGCATTGCCCTGTTAATGGCTGTGGTATCAAAACAATGGACATAATGCGTAAAATCATGAAGTGTCAATGCTCAAAGATAAAAGCTGAGCAAATTTATTGAGGCCATAATATTGGTTCTGTAAAGCCGCCGATGACAAACAAAACCTGCTGGACCTCGCCTCCTCAAATATGACCGCCTATGACGCCTCGCAGGACGGCGAAACCTACCTTGATGATATAAAATGGCGCAGGGTGACGCTGGAATCCCAGCCCGTTACCTCTGGCGACGCCACGCTGACCTTCCGGGCCGAAAACGGCGACAAAGCAGTGGTCAAGATCTACCAGTCACAGTACGATAACTAAGCGATAACGAAAAACCTTCAAAAGACGGCTGTCCCCGGGATAAAAGGGGCGGCCGCATTTTATCGTTACTTCTGGCTCGTCTCAGCGGGCGAAGCGCAGCTCTCACATCATTTTATTGTTAACGGCATATCCTGTCTTTTTTAATTGATACGCGTGTCCCGCCTAATAGAACAGCCACTCCGTCGGCAGGAAGAAAAGATATGGGGCGGTGAATACCGCGAGCGAGAGGGCGAGTTTTTTCTTTTCATCCTCCTCCAGCCCCGCTTTGCTGAGGCAGAACCTGTAATTGAAGAGATAGATGAAAAAGGCCGCCAGCGCGACGCAGCCGGCCACCCAAAGGAGGCCGAAGATGCTGTCGAAGGGGTTGCGCTCGACGGCGGCGGCGACGTTCCAGTGCAGCCAATCTCCCACCCATCCTCCGAAACGGCGGCCGTCCATAAAAAGTGTGGAGAGCATCCCCACGGTACCGATGAAATCGGCGGCAAAGCCGCAGAGCCAGACTTTAATGATGACGGCTTTGACCTTTTCACCAGCCTCTTTCACCCTCAGGTATCTTAAGGTCAGCGCGACGACGAGCAGATCTATGAGAAAACAGGCGGGCAGGACGACGAGCCATGTCCCCGGGAAGAGCCACAGCAGCCATATTGGAAATATTACGTTGTAGAGTTTTACGCCTCTCTCTTTCATCTTTACCTCCGAAAATAACCGCGCCTCATTCGCGGGACATGATGTTGTCAGTTTAGCATATCCGTGCCGCCCGCGTTGTGAAACTTATCTGCGCGGAGCGTATTGCTCGCAGTTTGGCAGTGCCATAAAGTTTAAAAAATACAATTTTTAGTGGGCAGCGGCGGAAATATGTGTAATAATTACTACAATAATGTTTCATTCTGGAAGTGAAGAAGCTTTTGCGCGGAAATAGAGGCCCTGCGGTAATCGCCGTAGGCCTGCTGTTTCTGGCGATGGTCACCGTCGCCGTCTCCGCTGCCTCGGACATCACCGATATGCCCGATACTCTGAAGGTGGACCCTCTGAACGGCGCCTGGAAGTCGCGTGTCCTGCCGCACCAGAGGCTGCTGGTCTCCTTCCGGGATAAAGATTGGAATATCAGGACCTTCGTCGGCTCGAAAGAGGACGATAACGGAAATCTCACAGTATCACAAACCATTGGACCCGAGCGCACACGCTCCAGTTCTGAATTCAGCGCTGGTGACGATCATAATTATGTATTCGCCTCCTCCGTCACCGAGGGCGTCGTGCCGGACAAAACGGTGACGCTTTCCGAGGCGTTCTACGGTGTCAGCACCTTTGAGGGCGTGCCGCAGAATGTCCTCGTCACCTCTTACCTGGTGCGGCACGACGGAGGCACGAACTGTATCTGGCTCGACATGTGGGCAGACGGCAAGGATCTGGGGCTCTATTAGCTCCCCTCGGAATATGTGCCTTCATACCATTTCACCTTCAACGCCGACGGTTCGTGGGAATACGCCCCCGCGCTTGATCAGAACACCGCGCACGACATCGTCGCCTCGGACTGGAACGGCGACGGTTATTCGGACTATGTCCTCACATATGTGAAGGACACCGACAAAACGCTGGTAAAGATGCTGCTTATCGACGGCAAATCCCTTTATGAGCGGATGAAGAACGGTAGCGGCGAGGTCATCATGACCCACGTAAACGGCAGCGACGACGTCAGCAGTATTCTCGTCACCGGCAGCAGCGTTACGGGCGGGCTTACGGAGGTGAAGCCCGCGAACAGCATCCGCATGACGAAGGGTGACTTTGACGGCGACGGACGCGACGAGATCGCCCTTTACTATACGCTGATCCACGGCAACGGCGCCAATGAGAGCCGCGCCAACCAGCTTGAGATATACCGCGTGAACTACTCCGATGAGAAAGGTTATGTTGGGCGTTGTATCTACAATACGCAGAATATGGCTGACGGCAGCAGCTTCCTCCAGCATAACAGCGTCGGTATTGCCGCCGGCGACATCAACAACGACGGCGTCGACGAGCTGGTCTATATCCACACGGATTCCGCGAGCATCAGCAACAAAGGCGCCAATGTCTATATGAGCATCTGCACGCTGAACGGCGACACCCTGGTCCGCCACGTTGACCGCGGCTCTCTCGGAATGCAGACCTTCGCCATTCATGGCGGGGAATGGACCTCCGTACCGCCGATCGAGGTGAAGATCGCCGATCTGGACGGAGACGGCTTCGGCGAGCTTGTCTGGGCCACCGGCGCCGCCGACGACGGCAATCAGCTCAAGCTGTGGGTGCACGACTGGGAGCTCTCCGGAGCGGGCGCGGCGATCACAGACACCGGGAAAAAATATGAGTACAACGCGGCCAATAGCGGCTGGTGGCTCAATCAGTATTACAAGCACCATACCCTTGCGACGGGGATGTTCAAATACCCCTCCAATGGAGGGCTGGCGCGGCACCAGATCGCTCTGGCCCATATGGGTGGTAATACCGCAAATAACGGCACGGCGCACATGGATGTCGCCATCCTCTCCTGGTCGAAGGAGAGCGGCCTCAGCGATGAGGGACATTTCAGCTACAACGACGTCATGAAGGACGGCAATATGGGGGCCAGCGTAGCCGCCGTCGACCTCTACGGCGAGAGCCTCGTGCTCGGCTCGCCGAGCGTGTTCTCCGTGGAGGACAACATCGAGCTGATGATGGTGACGCAGGCGCCGCCCAAACATTGGGATAAGGTGTCTGCTAAAGGCAGCGAACTGGCCGCCTACGCCGATGAAAACGGCGACGTGACGCTCGACGCCTACGCGGTATTCGATACGGACGACTATTACACAGGCATGGAGTCCAGCAAGAGCTACGGTTCGACAAGCACGACGACGACGGTCTCCGAGGGCAGCTTTGGCATCGAAGGCTCTTATGCCCTGGAAAAGAGAGAGAAGTTAAAAGATAAGATATTGAACAATCACGATAACGACGACGACCCGATATTGGACGCCGGTCTGAGCTATACGATGCAGAAGGTCCACAACACGACGGGAAACTACTCGTCGCAGCTGACTTACAGCTTCAGCTACAGGGCGAACAGGGACGATCAGCTCTATTACAAGGCGAATAACTACAACCTCTGCCGTTATCCTATCCTGCTGCCGGAGTCAAAGCGTTATTCCGTCACCTCTGACGACGAGACGGGGCAGAGGGTCTCCTTCCAGAACTATGTGCAGTTTGTGGTGCCGACGACAAGCAGCTCTACCTTCACGCCGCCGCCGGGGCGCAGCGTCTCGTGGTATGAACCTCTGCACGACAACTATAACCTCTTCACCTACCCCAAATGGCTGCGCGATATAAAGGGCTACCCGCAGGGGACGGAGGCGAAGAGAGATGTCTATGAATACGACCCGTGGGCCGATATCAACGGCAAGGAGTTTGTCTCTGGAACAAGCAACGTCATCGGCAACCTGGATGCGAGCGCCTACACTCTGACGGCGAATAATTCGGAGGGCGACGAGACTTACGTTTCTCTCCGCCAGACGGTGGCGCCGCATATCTATTTCCATCCGGTATTCGGGAGGAATGACCGCATGCATGTCAACATTGACCTTACCCCCGACTACACGTGGGGTACCGACTCCACCACCACCTCCGATATCTCCAAGATGCTCAGCGTAACGATGGGCTGGCCCGGCGCGGCAAACTACACGATGTACACGAATGACTGGAGCGCGCAGGATATGCAGTTCAAGACCGATATCTCCTATTTTACGCAGGACGACGGCGCGCTGTGTGTGGGTTACGCGGTGCCGTCGCTGCGGCGGGCCAACAGCAAGATTTGGGGGACGCCGAGCCCCTACAGCACGCATCCCGACCCCGGCCTGCTGCTGCCCTTCCGCTGGGGGAACGATATCAAAAACAGCGGTACGGGCAACATTGAGAGTATGGTCTATTACCTCGTTGAAAATGACGACCGCTATTCGTCAAAGCAGATGCGTGGCATAACCTTTAACAAAAATGATGACAGAGTTATTGCCGCGACCGGCAGTTACGAAGGCCTTTCGACCAAGCTGCTGGAGATCGGAGAGGAGTATAATGTCGCGCTGCGCGTGATAAACTACAGTTTTGTCGATATTTTGGACAGCGCGGTAACGGTTAAATTCTATTTCCAGCCGTGGATAGACGGCGGCAAGAACTATCCCTCCGCCGACCCCGCGGGTGACGGCTATGAGGAATACGGCTCCCAAAAGACAAGCCTACTTGGCCGCACGGCGGAAACTGATAACAATAATAACTGGAGCGACGTGAAATTCACCTTCACCGCCCCCAAAACGCCGGGCCTGGGCTGGCTCCACGCCGTCGTCGAATACGATAGAGAGGAGCTCAGCAAGGATAACAACCACGGCTGGGTGTTGATAGGCGCCTATGACCCCGCGGTCTTTAATGGGGGTGCCGCCGACCACGCCGAGGCTTCGCGTCAACTGTCGGCGGCGGCTCTGCCGGCGACGGCGGAGCGTCCCGACATTAGGATAAAAGAGGTCAAGCTCTATGAGATAACGCGCGACGCTAAAGGCAATATCAGCTACACGGAGACGCCGCTTGACGAAAAGGCGCGCGGCAAGAAGCTGCGTGTCGACGCCACCGTAGAATTCACCGGCGGAAAGATTTTTGTCAACGGCAAGGAGCGGCAAATATCCTATCTGCCGGTGATGCGCTGCGCCCTCTTTGCCGGAAAACGTAAGGGCCTGAACTCCATTCTCGGAGCCTCGGAACTTCCGCTGCTGAAGCAGGGCGAGAGCTATACCTTCAGCTTCGTCTACGACCCTAAACTTTGCGATTACGACAACGGCGTGGCGGTGCGGGCCTTCTCGCCATATCTCTTCGCCTCGGAACAGCGCGACCCCAGGAGCCAGTATAAGGTCCTCTGGAACTCCATCGAACACGATGGCGGCTCCGGCGGATGCGGCGTCGGTCTCGGAGCGCTTGCGCTTCTCGCCCTGCTGCCGCTGGCATGGCGTAAGAAGAGGTAACAGCTAATATATATTAGGGGCAAAATAAGAGGGGGAGGCGTTACAGCCTCCCCCTCTACTGTGTTTATCACGCACAGCCGGCGAAAATTTTAATCAGGCGGAGGGTATATACCGCCGCAGATATCTGTCGATGACATAGTTCATATAGGAGTGCAGGAAGGAGAAGGCGGCGAGCGGCTCGTCGTTTTTCACCACGTAGGTGGCCTCCCCCTCTTTTGAGACGATGTCGATGTTCTTGAAGGGGAGGTCGGGGCGCATGACGCAGCGGTAATTCGCGCGCTCCTGCGTGAGGCGCTCAATGGCCTTTATGTGTTCCGCGAACTCTTCGGGGGTGTAGAAGAGCTCCCTGCGGCACGGCAGCCAGGGAGTGTATATCGCGGCGCGTCCTTCGGCGATATCCTCCGGTGAATATTCCGGGTATATCTCGGTGACGCTGACCTCCGAGAGCGAACTTAGAAAGGCCCGCCTTCTGGCGTGGTAATATTTCATCATCTCATCTTTCGCGGCCTTGTCGGCGATCGCCCTCTCAAATATCTGTTTTGCGAGGTGCTCTGGCATCGATTCCAGCGAGAGCCGGTGCATGAGTTTGATGATGTCGCCGCCCGCCGACGCGCGGTTATTTTCGATATCGCGGCGCAGCTCCGCGGCATTTTCCCTCTTGTATATCTTCACGAGCGGTTTTGCGAGGGTCAGCAGGTCGTCGAACTGGCTCTTTACGAAGGCGGCTTTGTCGCGGCTCCTTGAGAAAAAGGCCGTCACCTCGTCCTCCCTGCCTTTGAAGCAGGAGAAGCGCATCGAGCAGAGCCCCTCCGCCGCGCCGGCATACTCACAGAAGAGGGAGCGGTTTGGGCATGTGAGATAATATGGCTCCACCTGTCCGGAGATGTAGAGCGGTATCCACGACTCCGCGGCGCTGAACATTTCGTCTGCGTCGAGACTGAGATTGTGGATTATCTTTATCCGGTGTCCCCGGGAGAGGATATCCTGCATGAGCGTCCGCCAGTCGTCGTGGAAGCGCGGCGCGCAGGCGAACCAGCTGAAGTCGGAGGCGCAGATGTGGATGCTGAGCGGCTCTTTGCTGGCGAGAATCATCTTCGTAAATTTAAGAAAGAAGGAATAGACCCCGTCCGCGCCGTAGGATATCTCTTCGGTGAGTCTCGTGCTCTCCGTCTTTTCGATCTTTGCGCGGAAAGAGAGGTCCTGCGCCTCCGCGGCGTCTATGCCCTGCAGCAGGTGGCGCGTATGTTCCGCGGAACCGGCCTCGCGGAACCAGGCGAAGAGCTTCGCCGTCATATATTCCTCATTGGCGGCCTCGTCAGGAGAGACGTTTATCTCCGCCGACAGCTCCTTGGGGATACCCTGGGAGCGGCAGACGAAGGCGAAGTAGCGGCAGATATCATGTAGCACGGGGTCTTCAAGCCCTACGCCGCGCCTGCCTCTGCGGTAACGTGAAATCGAGGAGCCGTCGACGTTCACATAGCGGGCAAGGGCCGCGTTAGAGGTCTTGAAGGTCTCCATCAGCAGGTCAAGCCGCTGCGCCGTGTCGGCGATCAGCTTTTTCTTCATGCCGCGGAGCGGTTTGCGCGGCTCCGGATGTTTTCTTTCCTTAAGAGATGAATCGGCGGCGTTGAGCCAGCGTACGAGCGCCTCTTGAAGCATCTCTTCTTTGTACGCCCCGATCTTTTTTCTGAGCTCCCGCACCCGCTTGTCGTCCACCGCGAGCTTTGCCGCGCCGGCGGCGATACTGGCCACCGCCTTGCCGTAGCGCGGCGGCTGGGTTTTCGCGCCGAGGTAGCGGCAGATACACGAGGCGTCAAGCCCAGAGCTCCGCGCGAGCGCCGAACTGGTGGTGCCGAGCGCCTCTTTTAGCAGGGAAAGTTTTTCGTGAAAGAGCATAGGCCATCCTCCTTTATCTCTGTCAATATTATCCAATTATAAAAATAAAAACGCAATGCCGATTGGAGAAAAAATAAAAATTGGCAGTGCCGAAATTATGGGTGCGCAATCTTTATGGTATCATAGTTAACACTAACTATTTACTAAAAGGATTAAAGGGCCGTAAACAACCACAAAAATGGAATCCCGCCTTGTTATGTGGAGTTTCTTATTCTTAAGAAAGGTTAGAGGCATGGAACGGCGGAGTGTTTGGGTGAATCAATTTATTGGTATTAAAGAGGGTTCTCGGTGTGTAGTGTATATTTCAAGAGCTGAAATGAAAGGGAGATAACTTATGGGGAATAACCTGCGAACGCTGTTTTTATCTGTAATGATCCTCTTATTCTGTTCCGCCGCCTACGGAGCCGACTATGTGGAGAACGAGGTCATTGTGCTGACACGCGACTCGAATATGACCGGCTCAGCCTTAAGCGCCGCGGCTAGAGAGGGCTCCGCTGCGAAGGCCGCGGCGCTTGCGAAGAGCGTGGGCGCGGTTTCACGGAGAAGCTATCCAGCGCTGACCGCTGGCAGCGGACGGGGCATCGTCCTTCTATCTTCGCAGACGAAGACGGCGGACGAATTGATTTTGTCGCTCAAGGGGAACCCCGACGTGATCGGCGTAATGAAAAACTACAGGATGAAGGCGCTTGGCAAAACGCCGGATGACGTGCTGTGGAACAGGCAGTGGGGGCCTAAGCGGATAAAGGCGCCGGAGGTGTGGGAGAATGCCTCGGTAGGTTCCGAGGATGTGTATGTCGCGGTGCTCGATACGGGAGCTATCTACGATCATCCAGACCTCGCGGCTAACATCAGCGGCATACTGCCGGATGGTACATATGGAAAAATGTTTCACAGCAACGGGAGCGTCACTAAGATTGTCAGAAGCGGAACGCCCTCTTGCGACGTCACGATCAAAGGTCCGCGCGAGGTTGATTATGCGACGGTCGGCGACGTTGGCGGTCACGGCACGCATGTATCCGGGATCATCGGCGCGGTGGGAAACAACGAAATAGGCGTAACGGGCGTCAACTGGAGGGTGAAAATACTGCCGGTGGGAGTTTTCACCGTGGGGGAGCTATGCGATAAAGATAACCAAAAATCTTTTGCCACGGCTGCTATTGTTGCCGATACCATTGGGGCGCTCAACTATATAGTGACGCTTAAAAGGATTTACGGCCTCAATATCCGTGTCGCGAATATGTCTATAGGCAGCTGGAAGGAAATTGTGGACCAGGATACTAATCCGTACGCGCAGTCGATAAAACTGGTAAGCGACGCGGGGATAATCGTCTGTATGGCGGCGGGGAACGAAGATCAGGACATAGATAACCCCATAGATTCCGATTACGAGGGAATGCGGCCTTATCCCGCCTGCTTCCGGTTTGAAAATACGATAACAGTCGGTGCTTCGAACGAACATGATGGATTGGGGATAACTTCTGGTTCCAATTACAGCTCCAGCGGCAAATGGGTGGATATCATGGCCCCCGGCGACAATATATTGAGCACGACTCCCATGTACAGCTACGCCGGCAGCAGGGAATATAACAGAACCGGATACGACAGCTGGAGCGGCACCTCGATGGCGACTCCGATGGTGGCGGGCGCGGCGGCGCTGCTTTGCGCCGTCTATCCCGATAAATCCGCGAACGAGATAAAAATGATGCTGATGAGTGGCGCGGAAAACGTGCTGCGTAAGGGCTATTCAAAATATGGCCTGCTGAATGTATATAACGCCAGCCGGACTAGTAGCGGAGGTTCCGGTGGCGGCGGCTGTTCTGCCGGCTTTGCGCTGCTCGCGCTGATAGCTTTAGTACCGCTCGCCGCCTGGAAACGAAAAAAGTAAGGGCAGACTGTATTGAGTAAAAATGGCGGCTATGCCGTCAATGCGTAACAACACGAGGGGCGGAGCCGTATAGGCTCCGCCCTGCCCGTATAGATCGATATCAGTCCGTGCCGTTATTTTTTCGCCGAGCCCTGCTTTGCCACGGCGGCCTGCGCGGCGGCGATCGCCTCCGCGTCGCCGAGGTAATAATGCCTGATCGGCTTGAGCTCTTCGTCAAGCTCGTAGACGAGCGGTACGCCAGTGGGGATGTTCAACTCCAGGATGTCCTTCTCCGATACGTCGTCGAGATACTTCACCAGCGCGCGCAGACTGTTGCCGTGCGCCGCGATTATCTGCCGCCTGCCCGCCCTGACCTCGGGAGCGATGACCTCCCGCCAGTAGGGGACTACGCGCGCCACGGTATCCTCCAGACACTCGCCGAGCGGCAGCTCCGCCGGTGAGAGCGAGGCGTAGCGGCTCTCATGGCCCGGCCAGCGTTCGTCGTCCTTTGTCAGGAGCGGCGGGCGTGTGGCATAGCTGCGGCGCCAGATCTTAACTTGTTCGTCTCCGTACTCCGCCGCCGTCTCCGCCTTGTTGAGCCCCTGCAGCGCGCCGTAATGGCGCTCGTTGAGCCGCCACGACTTCTCGACCGGTATCCACATGAGGTCCGTCTCCTCGAGCACGCACCAGAGCGTCTTGATCGCGCGGCGCAGCACCGAGGTATAGGCCTTGTCAAAGACGTAGCCCTCTTTTTTCAGCAGCTCGCCCGCGGCCTTTGCCTCGGCAAGCCCCTTCTCCGAAAGGGGCACGTCCTGCCACCCCGTAAAGCGGTTCTCTTTATTCCACGCGCTCTCTCCATGTCTTATCAAAACGATTTTGTACATATAAGCCGCCTCCAGAAGAGTTCGTATTGGGATTCCGACTACATTGTCAGACACTCTGAAACCCTTGTCAAGTCCGCGCGCCCTCTTCGCGGGGCATACGTATCGCTGATGGACAAATTCCTTTCGTGTGAGGAAAGGAGATAAATTACGATTTATCTTTTGCCCTTGCTCTTAAAGGCGCCCTCTGTGAGGCGGCCAGGGAGCCAAATCAGAGTTCTTCTGATTTGTGCG
>OGYF01002424.1_pt1 | contig 14048 bp, 9 predicted proteins | sample 1576451 | NCBI WGS metagenome assembly OGYF01 (sample SAMEA3541505, study PRJEB24748) | human gut metagenome | biome: human gut; feature: human-associated habitat; material: faeces | place: China | collected 2012 | reverse complement strand
CCCGCCTGGCCCTGCACCAGCTCGTCACCGACGGACGTATCCACCCGGCCCGTATCGAGGAGGTGGTCGCCAAGGTACAGAAACAGATCGAAGAGGAGATCGTCGAGGTCGGCAAACGTACCGCGATCGACCTGGGTATTCACGGCCTGCATCCGGAGCTGATCCGCATGATCGGCAAGATGAAATACCGCTCCTCCTACGGACAGAACCTCCTGCAGCACGCCCGTGAAACGGCCAACCTGGCCGGCATCATGGCTGCCGAACTGGGGCTCAACCCCAAAACGCCGCGCCGGTCTGTTGCACGACATCGGCAAGGTGCCCGACGACGAACCCGAATTGCCGCACGCAATCATCGGTATGAAACTCGCCGAAAAATACAAGGAGAAGCCCGAGGTTTGCAACGCCATCGGCGCCCACCACGACGAAATCGAGATGTCGTCGCTTATCGCCCCGATCATCCAGGTCTGCGATGCCATTTCGGGTGCCCGTCCGGGTGCCCGCCGAGAGGTAGTCGAAAGCTACATCAAGCGTCTGAAGGAGATGGAGGACATCGCGCTCTCCTACCCCGGCGTAGTGAAGACCTATGCGATCCAGGCAGGCCGCGAGCTGCGCGTAATCGTCGGTGCAGAGAAACTCTCCGACATGGAGTCCGAAAGCCTGTCGCACGACATCGCCAAGAAGATCCAGGACGAAATGACGTACCCAGGTCAGGTAAAAATTACCGTCATCCGCGAAACGCGATCCGTGGCATACGCAAAATAGGATATTACCCCGAAAATACGATGTCTGTCAATACGGACAATCCATCGGCAGTCCCTCCTTTTCAAAGGAGGGACTGCGGCATAAGTAAGGGCAGGTAAAAATCACCGTCATCCGCAAAACCCGATCCGCAACGGATCTAACGCAACGATACTCCCAACACCGATCCCGATCATACTGGCCGGGATTTTTTACGCAAAAATCGATCTTTTGCGTGCCTGCCGCCCCGAGCGTCTCCCCGCCCTCCGTCCGATGAAAATATCGGCAATCATATCTTTTTAATGTGCCATTTCTAACGATCGCAGCATCGAATCCGGCGGTCGATTATTCGCATCCCGTAGCCGTGTCTATGCCCCTGCCCCAAAATCCCCTACGGGGAGGAGATTTTGGGTGCTGCGCACTCAAAGAGATGCACGAAAATATACGATCCCGGGAATATATTACGTATCTTTGAAGAGCGGAATACCTATTCCGACAAACCATGCAGCCGTCTTGAGTTGCAGCGAGCGCAAGAAAACGCCCCAAAACAGCGATCATCGCGGAGGAATAATCCGGTGCAGATCGCGATTCGGAACGACGTTATTATCGAAAATATATACATTATGGGAAAAATACGCCTCCTTCTACTCCTTGTCCTGACAATTCCCTGCATCGCCCGGGGACAAATCACCATTCGTCAGACCGCCATCGTCGAAAAAGCCGTCCTTCGTCCGGAGCGTTTCGACAGCCTGGAAAATATCGTTCCGACAGAGCGTGACAAAACGTATAATCTGAAAAAATACCTCGAACAGGAGGTCTTTTTCATTCCCGTCGCGCAACCGGTCCTTCAAAAAGCCCTCGAAGGCGAGCGCCTCCTTGCGGCCGCGCAAAAAACACTGGATAGTCTATGCGAACTCCAACAAGCCTGCACGGATTCCATACGACAATTAACGAGTAAAGGCCAAAGAATCAACCTCTTCAGGAGGAATGACAAAATCGCGGAAAAAAGTGCAGAATTACAACAGCGGTCCCTCTCCTTAATCTACCCCATCGACCAACAGGAACAAAAAATCAATCGCATAAAATACGCCTATCCCTCTTATTCACCCTACCGCCGTGCCCAACAGGGCGGCTTCTATCGAAGCGACTCTCTGGGCAACGCCTCCGGTTCGGTCGCCTACTCCGAAATCGCCAACAGATATTATACCGTCATCGACCTTATGACAGGATCGATGAACGACCGGGGAGAAGGACGCTTCACCCGGGCCAAGGAGCGATTCTCGCAACTCGCCTTCCTGCTGAAAGAACGCGATGCGGACAACTACCTACTCTGGTATTTCCGCGATGTCAGCGACCTGAACAAAGAGGGGAATTTCGGCTATCGCATAGACAACGAGAGCTACGACATTTACTTCTCGCTCCTGAGTTCCTACTTCGTCAAGGCACGACAACTCTTCGTGGGCAAGAACCTCCTGGCCAGAAACGATAAAACCGGATTCGTGGACATCAACACCGGCGAGATTGTCCAGGTAAACAAAGGCAGCAAATGGCGGTGCGAGGAGTTGACGCTCATCGAACTGGAAAACATACCGGTCCTGGTTCCCTTTTATCTGCTGACCAACGAAGCCGGCGAAACGATCAAGCTGCCGCTGCCCCCGAAAATCAGAAACAAAGATTACCCGACGGTCGATTTCATCACGGAAAGCCGCGATCTTTACGACAAGCGGCAACTTCAACTCCGTGAGGAGCAACGCAGAGTCGAAGAGGAAGCCCGGGAAAAAGTCCGGCAACAGGAAGAAACGGCTTTCCGGACGGAATGTATCCGCAAATACGGACAACAACTCGGCACCCTGATCGCCGAAGGCAAGGTAACGCTCGGCATGAGCCGGGAAATGTGCACCCTGGCCTGGGGAGAACCCTTCCGCAATAACCGGACAATCGTCGCCGGAACCGTCCACGAACAGTGGGTATATGGCTGGCACAACTATCTTTATTTCGAGAACGGCAAGCTGGTTGCCATTCAGGACTGACCCGAAAATGAACGAGCCATTGAAAAAACATATCGAACAGGCGATCCTCCCCCGTTACGAACATTTCGACCGTGCCCACGGACCCGAACACGCCCGGACAGTCATCGAACAGAGTCTGGCACTGGCCCGGCATTACCAGGTCGATCGGCAGATGGTTTACGCAATTGCGGCCTACCACGACGTGGGACTGGAGAAAGGACGGGAGATGCACCATATCCATTCGGGGGAGATCCTCGCTGCGGATGCAAAACTGCGGCAGTGGTTTTCGCCGCAGCAGATCGCCGTCATGCGTGAGGCGGTGGAAGACCACCGCGCCTCGTCGGACCACGAACCCCGCACGATTTACGGACGCATCGTTGCCGAAGCCGACCGTTGTATCGACCCACCGACCATCGTCCGCCGCACGATACAATACGGGCTGGCGAACTATCCGGAGCTGGACCGCGAGGATCAATATCGCCGCTGTGTCGATCACCTGACACATAAATACGCGGAAGGAGGCTATCTCCGACTCTGGATCCCGGAATCGGACAATGCCCTGCGCCTCGCACGACTGCGCGAGCTGATCCGCAACCGCCAAGAGCTCCGGCGGCTTTTCGACGAAATATTCGACCGGGAGATAGCTGCGAACGGCTGAAAAACCGAGCCCCATTTACCGATGCCTTTCCCGGCTTTATAAAATCGGAATTGCTTCTCAGTATAACCCGTTACCGGCTCCGACCGGACGCGCAGATCTGATGTCGGATGCAAAAATCACGGATACGACAAAAAAGGGGCGGCTCTTTTGCAGAGCCGCCCCGAATCATCCGATCGGACGGAAACTATTTTTGCTGAATGAACGGAAGTTTCACGACCTCGGCCTTCATCAGCTTCTCGCGGATCACGATGGCGATCTGCGTGCCGACCTTGGCGAACTCCTTCTTCACGTAACCCATACCAATCCCCTGTTTCAGACAGGGCGACATCGTACCCGAAGTCACCTGGCCGATGATATCGCCCTCAGGAGAGGCAATCTGGTAGCCATGACGCGGAATACCGCGATCGATCATCTTGAAACCGACCAGCTTGCGGGTCAAACCGCCGGCCTTCTGCTCTTCCATCAGTTTACGGTCGATGAACTCCTTGCCATCGACGAACTTGGTCAGCCAGTTCAGGCCCGCCTCGATGGGCGAAGTCGTATCGTCGATATCATTACCGTAGAGGCAGAAACCCATTTCCAGACGCAACGTGTCGCGGGCACCGAGGCCGATGTTCTTCAGCCCCTCCTTCGAACCCTCCTGCCAGAGAGCCTTCCAGAGTTTCTCGCCGTCTTCGTTGGCCACATAGATCTCGCAGCCGCCCGCACCGGTGTATCCCGTAATCGAAAGAATCGCATCCACACCGGCAACCTTCAGCTTCTTGAACGTATAGTATTCCATATCCTCCACCGGCTCGGTGCACAACTTCTGCACGATCTTCATCGCATTGGGACCCTGGATCGCCAGTTGGCAGATCTCGTCCGAAGCGTTGTAGAGCTGCTTGCCATGACCGGCCTCCAAGCCGAATTTCTTGCCCTCTTCGACGATATGGTTCCAATCCTTGTCGATATTGGCCGCATTGATTACGAGCAGATAAGTTTCGGCATCGATCCGGTAAACCAGCAAGTCGTCCACGATACCTCCCTTGCCGTTGGGCATGGTGGTATATTGCACCTTCCCGTCGTAAAGCGCCGCAACATCGTTGGTCGTGATATGCTGCAGGAACGCTTCGGCCTTGGGACCTTTTACCCAGACCTCGCCCATGTGACTCACGTCGAATACGCCCGCGTTGTTGCGCACGGCCAGGTGCTCTTCGTTGATGCCCGTAAATTCGATCGGCATGTTGTAACCTGCGAACTCGGCCATCTTAGCGCCGTTCGCAATGTGATGTTTGGTAAAAACCGTTGTTTTCATTGTCTGTTATCGATTTAATTATCAGTTATTTGATTATCAGTCTTATTCGCGGCGCTTCACGCCCATCCGGGGACAGCGGTGAAACTCCTTCGTGCGGTCGAACAGGTAGCGGTAGGTCGTATGCATCTTGTGCTTGGTGGCGCATACGTAACTCTCCACCATGCGCATCATCACCGGATTGAAATCGCCGATCCACGCAAGTTCCAACGATTTGTAGGGTAACTTCGGCACCGCCTTCTCGAACTCACGAATGATTCCCGCCTCGATGCCCTTGCCGTGGAACTCGGGGGTGACTCCGAAAATCAAGCCAAGAACCCTGTCAGCCTTATGCGCCACCTTGAGCGCCCACATCAGACGCAACTTGTTCCACCAGCCGAACTTGCCGTTGAAGGAACCGATCACCCGATTCAAATCGGGCACCATGATGAAAAAGCCGATGGGTTCGTCGTTATAGTAAGCGAAATAGATCAACCGTTCGTCGATAATCGGACGCAGAATATTCATAATGCGGAACGCCTGTTCGCGATCCATCGCCTTCACGCCCGAAAACAGCGCCCACGCCTTGTTGTAAACCAGCCGGAAATCCTCAGCCACCTGCTCGAGATTCTTTTTCGAGATATGCTTGAAACAGTAACCCGGACTCTCCTCCAGACGCTTCACACGCTCGTAAACCGAATCGCTCAACTGCCCCACCTCCAACCGACGCAGATAGGTATGCTGGTTGAAGTAGTTCTGGAATCCGTAATTCTCGAACAACTCTTTATAATAAGGCGGATTGTACGTGTTCTCATAGAGGGGCTGAAATTCGTACCCGCTGACCAACAGCCCCCACCAGGAATCCCGGGGACCGAAATTGATCGGACCGTCCATCGCCTCCATACCCCGGCTGGAAAGCCACATGCGGGCCGCATCGAAAAGCTGATCGGCCAGCTCCTGGTCGTTGATAGCCTCGAAAAAGCCGCACCCTCCCGTCGGCTGCTCCTCCAGGAAAGCATGTTCCCGGTCGTAAAAAGCGGCGATACGTCCCACCACTTCTCCTTTTTTATCGCGTGCGATCCAGCGAATGGCTTCGCCATCGGAGAACATCTCGTTTTTCTTCGGATCGAAAACAGCCTGGATCGAAGGATCGAGGGGACATACCCAGTTACGATTCCCCTTATAGATTTTCCGAGGCAGATCGAGGAACTCCCGTTCCGTACGGGCATCGACGACCTCCTGCAAAATGTACTTGTCTGAACTCATTGCCTTATGAAAAAGGTTTAATCCCAACAAAGATAACGATATTTTTCCAAAATACCCGTTCATGCCCCTCAATCCGTGCGAAAACTTTTTCCTTTATAATATATACGGAAGAGTCCTGGCTCGGAAAAACCGTTCAATTTCAGTTTTTCAGACAAACAAAATCACTTTGTACGAAAAAGTAATCTTTTCATGCAAAATAAATTACAATCTATAAGAATAAATACTATCTTTGCATCAACATTAAACCACAACTTAATTTCAATATATTATGAATGTTAACAATTTAATGGCAGAATTGGAGCGTAAGCACCCGGGTGAAAACGAATACCTGCAGGCCGTACGCGAAGTACTCGAGTCCATCGAGGAAGTTTACAACCAACATCCTGAGTTCGAGAAAGCCAAGATCGTTGAGCGCCTCGTAGAGCCGGATCGTATCTTCACCTTCCGCGTAACGTGGGTGGACGACAAAGGCGAAGTTCAGACCAACCTGGGCTACCGCGTTCAGTTCAACAGCGCGATCGGTCCCTACAAAGGCGGTTTGCGTTTCCACAAGGCCGTGAACCCTTCGATGCTGAAGTTCCTCGGTTTCGAGCAGACTTTCAAGAACGCCCTGACGACCCTTCCGATGGGTGGTGCAAAGGGTGGTTCGGACTTCGATCCGACCGGCAAGTCGAACACTGAAATCATGCGTTTCTGCCAGGCTTTCATGCTTGAATTGTGGCACAATATCGGTGTCGATACCGACGTTCCCGCCGGCGACGTAGGCGTAGGCGGTCGTGAGATCGGCTTCCTGAACGGTATGTATCAGAAACTGGCTCGCAAGTACCACACCGGCGTTCTTACCGGCAAGGGCGAAACTTGGGGCGGTTCGATCCTCCGTCCGGAGGCTACCGGTTTCGGCGCACTCTATTTCGTACAGCACATGCTGCATCTGGCCGGCAAGAAACTGGAAGGCGCAAAGATCGCCATCTCGGGCTTCGGTAACGTGGCTTGGGGTGCATCGAAGAAGGCTACCGAACTGGGCGCCAAAGTGATCGCAATCTCCGGTCCCGACGGTGTAGTAACGATCCCCAACGGTATGAACGAGGAGATGATCGACTATATGCTCGAGCTCCGCGCTTCGAACCGCAATATCGTGGCTCCGTTCGCAGAGAAATTCGCAGGTACGACCTTCACTCCGGGCAAGAAGGCTTGGAGCGTGAAGTGCGACATCGCACTCCCCTGCGCATTCCAGAACGAGCTGAACGGCGACGATGCTGCCGAACTGCTGAAGAACGGCACTTGGTGCTGCGCCGAGGTTTCGAACATGGGTTGCACGCCGGAAGCTATCCACGCATTCCAGAAGGCAGGTATCCTGTTCGCACCGGGCAAGGCTGTCAATGCGGGCGGTGTAGCTACTTCGGGTCTCGAAATGACGCAGAACTGCATGCACATCTCCTGGTCGGGCAAAGAGGTGGACGAGAAACTCCACTTCATCATGGCAAGCATCCACGACGCTTGCGTGAAGTTCGGCAAGCAGAAGGACGGTCACATCGACTACGTGAAGGGCGCCAACATCGCAGGCTTCATGAAAGTCGCACAGGCTATGCTCGAGCAGGGTGTATTGTAATCCTGTTCCTTTATACGAAAAGAGGTGCGGCCGAAGGTCGCACCTCTTTCATTTTATCCGTTTCGAAGAATCGCGGTTCGGACCCGCACAAGTACTAAAAAGCGATATTCGCCGACAGACCCAAAGTCAGCGTATTAAGGTGCTGACGACTCTCGCGGACCATCGGAGGTTGCAGGTAATAAGTCGTCTGAAATCGAAGGTCGAAATTGTAGTTGGCGCGAAATGTCATGGACGTGCCGACTCCGAAAACAGGTCCTCCGCAACTCCCCAGCGTATATCCGTTCAGGGAAAAGGATTCATAATACTGATACCCGGCCAAGACCTTGCCACCGGTCCGCCAGCGTGCCGTAATCGGATATGAAAAATAGGCCCCGGCACTTGCGGCCCAACTGTCCAAACGATCCGTAGATTCGGCAACATTCAACTTGATCGGCACACTCGACACGGCCGTACGTCCTCCGAAACCGACATAAGGATTCATAAACCAAGCCCCCTCGATGCCCAGGTTCACACCTGCATTGAACTCGCCTTCGACTCCCGCAACAGGACGATACCGTCCTATCACCACATCCGTACTTACTTCCATACCGAGAAACGACGGCCGGCAATACCGATCGAAAGCAAAATCCTGCTCGAATTCCGTCAATCCCCTCTCCTTGAAAATCAAATCGGCGAACAGGTATCCCAGCTCTACGGAAAGAATACCGATCCCCGCACCTACTAATACATCGCTGAACCAATGTTTATTGTTGAGCATGCGCGAAACACCCGTTACCGTAGCCATCGAATAGCCGGCGATACTGTACCAGGGACTGCGAGGCCCGTACTCCTTATGAAGCATCGTAGCTGCCATAAAAGCCGTAGCCGTATGCCCCGACGGAAACGACTTGTTGTTCGATCCGTCGGGGCGGGGCATACGGCAGGTATATTTCAGAGAGTTGACCGCTCCGGCCATCAGCGCGACGGAAAAGGCATCCGACACCAACATCCGGCCCCACGAACTGCGCCCCCGGACTCCTCCGATTTTCAGCCCCAGCATCAACGCTGCGGGAGCATATTGCAGATAATCGTCATAATGGAGACGGAAAGACGGTACATAATCGTTCCTCAAATGACGAAATCCCCGATCCCGCTCCTGCACGACCAAACCTGCGACAATAAGGGGAACTCCGATATAGGTTATTCGATAGGCACGCGAAGAGGTTATCCGCTCCATATCCCGGACAAACGGGCTGCGGCGGAGGGGGGGGGTAATCGGACTCAATGTATCGACCTGGGCGAAAGCGCCGATCGACACCCCCAGCAGAAGGCACAGCAACAGCAATTTCTTCATTTACCAAATACAAGATTCCGACCGCATCGGAAAAACCTGTTCTCACCGCTTACCGACAGCCGGGACGGGGACGGATGCGGCGGCGGATACTCCGCACGACATCGCCCAGAATAGCGATCAGAGAGGTATAGCCGATCACTTCGAGCCATTGTACCCACGTGAGCGGCGTGGTACGGAATACCGGACCTCCGAACTCCACGATCAACACCTGTCCGACGGCAATCAACAGCAGCACCAGGAAGAACGTACGGCTTCCCCGCAGATCGTGCAGCACCGAATGACACGCTTCGAAACCTTTGGCATTGAACATATTCCAGAACTGAAGGAAGACAAATACGGAGAAGAAAACAGTCAGTTGTTCAAGGTTGGGCGCCCCTGTCGTGGCACGCCAGTAGAACAGCATACCGAGCAATACGCCGACGAAAATCGTTCCGCAGGTAAAGATCGTCCGGGCCATGGCCGGCGTGATGATAAACTCGTCTTTGGGACGCGGCGGTTCGTTCATCACCGCAGGATTGGGCGGCAGGGAAGCCATCGCCAGCGCAGCGAAAGTATCCATAATGATATTGACCCACAGAATCTGCACTACCGTAAGCGGCATCTCGGTCCCGAAAATCGAACCTACGAAAACCACGATGATCGCCGCGAAATTGATCGTCAGTTGAAACAGAACGAAGCGTTGGATGTTGCGGTAGAGCGAGCGGCCCCACATCACGGCAGCAGCGATCGACGCGAACGAATCGTCGAGCAGCGTGATATCGCTGGCATCCTTCGCCACCGACGTACCCGATCCCATCGAGAGTCCCACGTTGGCGAAGTTCAGCGCCGGGGCATCGTTCGTACCGTCACCCGTTACCGCCACGATTTCGCCCTTGCGCTGCAAAAGACGCACGAGCCGCTGCTTGTCGAGCGGTCGCGCCCGGGACATAATCTTCAGAGCCTGCACCCGTTCGAGCAGCTCCTCGTCACTCATCGCCGCGAACTCCACGCCCGTCATCTCGTTCCGCGAGGAGTCGGTTTCATCGTGCCATAAACCGATGCGGCGTGCGATCTCGCGGGCCGTGGCCGGAGTATCGCCCGTGACGATCTTAATATCGATCCCGGCCTTCATACAACGGGCTACGGCAGCCGGGACATCATCCCGTACCGGATCGGCGATCGCCGCCACGGCCACGAACAGCAACTGCGGATTCCGCAGCGCGTCTTCGCATCGTTCGGCCGTCGTTTCGGCATACGCCACCGCCAGCGTACGCATCGCACGTCCCTGGAACAGCAGCAACTGTTCGTTCACCTGGGCATCCTTGCCATCCGGCATACACATCGCCCGCACGATTTCGGGAGCACCCTTCACGCAAATCAAACGCTTTCCGGTAGTTTTGCTCTGTATAATCGTCGCCATATATTTGCGTTCGGTGGTGAAGGTCATACGATCGACGATCGGCGCCTCCTCACGCAAAGCCGCATAGTCGAATCCCTCTTCCCGCAGGCGGATCAGCAGGGCCCCTTCGGTCGGATTGCCGATGACATTTGCGTCGGCATCGAGAAAAGCGGTCGAATTGACGGCGATGATCTCGGCCAGCAACCGTTCGTCGATGGACGCATAATGGATGATCTCCTCGACCCGCATCCGGTTCTGGGTAAGCGTACCGGTCTTATCGGTACAAATCACCGTAACGGCCCCCATCGTTTCGCAGGCGTGCATCTTGCGCACCAGGTTATTCGTCTTCAACATCCGACGCATCGACAACGCCAGCGAGAGCGTGATACTCATCGGCAGCCCCTCAGGAACAGCCATCACGATCAGAGCCACCGAAACCATAAAAATCCGCAGCAGCTCCTTCGAGGTCTGCACCCAGTCGCCCGTCGAAAGCTCGCCGCCCATGTATGCCTTGGCGAGCATCGCCAAGAAGATCGCGATCGACACCGCGATACCGATCTTGCCGATCATCCGCGAAAGACGCGTCAACTGCTTGTACAGCGGTGTAGGCTCTTCGCTGGCTATGGACGACTGCTCGGTTACCCGCCCCGCTTCGGTGCGGTCGCCCACAGCCTCGACGATCATCTCGCCGTAACCGTCCACGACGGTCGTACCGCGCAACAGCGCATCGGAAGGATAGGTCGCCTCGGCATCGAAAAAGCGTTCGTCGGTAGTCTTGTCCACCTCAGGCTCGCCCGTCAGCGTCGATTCATTGATCTTGAGCGATACGGCCTTCACCAGCTTACCGTCCGCCGGGACCGTTTCGCCATTCTCGACATACACCAGGTCGCCCACGACCACATCGCGTCGGGGCACCTCGGTCATCTCCCCGTCGCGGACGACCTTGACCGGAATGTCGTCATTCACCAGATTGAGCCGCTTGAACCGCCGCATGGCGTCCAATTCGAAGAAAAAGCCGACACAAGTGGCCAAAACGATGGCGCAGATAATTCCGATGGTTTCCAGGAACTCCCCATCGATAAAAGCCATCGCCAGCGACAGCAGCGCCGCTACCAGCAATACCTGAATAATCGGATCGCGGAACTTCTCGGCAAACAGTTTCCAGGCCGAATCCCCCTTGCGGGGCGTGATGAGATTATCCCCATGCAGACGGCGGCTCTCCTCCACCTGGGCGGAAGTCAAACCTCTGTGTTGATGTTCTTTCATAAAGTCAGTCGGATATATAAATAAGGTTGTGAATGTTATCGAAAAGAATATTGCCGGGTCGAGGCATCCAGCCGGACCGCAATGAACAACATGATGGTAAAAGCCATGAGCGACGAACCACCGTAGCTGACCAACGGCAGGGGAATTCCCATCACCGGCATCAGTCCGATGGTCATCCCCACATTAACGAGCAGATGAAAAAGCAGGAATGCCGCAACGCAGTAACAGTAGATCCGTCCGAAAGGCTCCTCCTGCCGTTCGCCCATACGCATCAACCGGAATATCAACAGGCAAAAGAGCGTCAGCAGAAGCATAGCGCCCAGAAATCCCCACTCCTCGCCGATGGTACAGAAAATGAAATCGGTATGTTTCTCCGGCACGAAACCGTATTTGATCTGGGTCCCTTGCAGGAACCCTTTGCCGATCCAGCCGCCCGAACCGATAGCGATCTTGGCCTGATTGACGTTATAATCCGTACCGAGGGGATCACTGACCAGCCCCAGGAAACTTAAAATACGGTTCTGCTGATGCTCTTTGAGGATGGAATTGAAAATATAATCGGTAGTCGGAACGAAAAGCATTGCCGTCAGAAACAGTCCGATCGTAATGAAAATATTGCGCAGATTGGCGCGGAAGGCATAAATCGCCACAAAGATGAGCGACAGCAGCGTCACCACGAGCAGGCAGCGGTAGAGATCCATCGCTCCGGGTGCCGCCAACAGCATCCCGAAATAGAGAAGCAGCGTGCCCAATGCCAGCGCAGCCAGATAAACCATGCGGGACCGCCACTGTCCGTTCATCATCGCCTCGGAAAGCGTACAGACCAGAATCAGCATCACCAACAGGGTCAGCGGCGTAAAGAGGAACGAAAAAATAAAGAGTACGGCGATCAGGATCACCGGAATACAGAGCCACTTGTTCAAACCTTCGCGGTACAACACGAACAGCAGCGATACGAGCACGATACCCGATCCTGTATCGTTCTGCATGACGATAATCAACAGCGGCAGACAGATCACCAATCCCACCTTGAAAAGATCCCCCGCCCGGTTGATCGAAAACGAGCTGGAGCTCATCACGCGGGCCAGCGCCAGCGCCGTAGCGATTTTGGCGAACTCCACCGGCTGAATACGGACCGACCCGATCTCGAACCAGGCCTTCGCACCGTTCACTTCACGACCGAACAGCAGAGCGGCTACCAGGGTCAGCAATCCCAGGACATAGAACAGATAAGCCCACTTGTGATAGATGCTCGCATCGACCAGCAACACGACGACCGCTACGGCGAACGATATTCCCATCCAGACGAGCTGTTTCATATAGAAATGCGAGAAGGAAAAAATGCTCTCCGCCCCCTCTTCGTACGAAGCGGAGAGGATAGCCACGAAGCCGACCAGCACGATCAGCACATAGATCAGCACTGTCCAGCGATCGACGCCCTCGAACAATTTACCGATGCCGTTATTTTCCATAGGCCGGGTAATAAATCGTTTTCTGCTTGACCATCTCCACCAGCCAGGGCCGTGTGACGGTGTCGGTCAAATAGTACTCTTCGAGCAGACTGGCGATGGGCAAAGCGGCCGAAGCCCCGAACCCGCCGTTCTCGACATACACCGAAATAGCGATGCGGGGATTGTCCTTCGGAGCGAACGACAGGAAGGTCGAATGATCCTTGCCTCGAGGATTCTGCGCCGTACCCGTCTTGCCGCACACGTCCAGACCCGGCAGATAAGCCGTCCGGGAGGTTCCGCCCTCCTTGTGCACGCTCTGCCACATACCCTCCACGATCGGTTCGAAATATTTCGGATCGACTTTCGTATAATGTTTCTCGTAAAACCGCCGGTCCATCGAATCCCGCCCCTCTACCGAACGGACGATGTGCGGGATATAATAGTACCCGCGATTAGCGACGATAGCCGCCAGGTTAGCCATTTGCAGCGGCGTACACTCCAGCTCCCCCTGACCGATCGAGAGCGACAGCACCGTCAGCGCGTTCCACGATTTCCGATAACGCCTGTCGTAAAACTTCCGGTCGGGAACATAGCCGTTTCCCTCGCCCAGAAAATCCGAATCCAGCTTGCGGCCGAAGCCGAAACTCTCGACATACTCCCTCCATACGTCGAACCCCTCCTTGACGCTTCCGTACCGGGGATTTTCGAGAATATCGCGGAATACGTAACAGAAATAGGCGTTGCACGAAGTCGCTATGGCAAAACGCAGGTCCGCAGGCGACGTATGGGCGTGACACCTCATCTTGAGCCGTCCGACCTGATAACCCTCGTGACAGGGATAACGCATGGAAGGAGTCAGCACACCCTCCTGCATCCCGATCAGGCCCTGAACCAGTTTGAAGGTCGAACCGGGCGGATAACGGCCGCTTACGGCACGGTTGAACAGCGGCTGCCGTTTGTTATAGAGCAGCTCCATATAGTGATTGCCCCGCTGCCGTCCCACCAGTTCATCGGGATCGTACGTGGGCGAGGAAACCATCATCAGAATCTCGCCCGTCGAAGGTTAGATC
>OGYF01002418.1_pt1 | contig 14070 bp, 12 predicted proteins | sample 1576451 | NCBI WGS metagenome assembly OGYF01 (sample SAMEA3541505, study PRJEB24748) | human gut metagenome | biome: human gut; feature: human-associated habitat; material: faeces | place: China | collected 2012 | reverse complement strand
AGGCTCCAGCACCAACTTTGTCTACAGTCTGAAGCGCCCCATAGGGGGCGCTTTTGTATTCCTAAACGCTGATCTATTGCTTTTGTAAAAATGGATATGATAAAATTTAAATGTAAGTAATTATTGATTTAGTGCTTTTGCTACTAATCGCAAGTATAGAGTTATAAAAGTTTTCGCCTTTGGCGGTATAGGTAACAATCCGCTAGTGCGTGTCTCTGAATTTCTTGGCACTCAAAATATAAAAGATGAAGTCGAGGCGGTTCTATTATCATAGACCTTTAAGTAAAGCGTTACAAAATTTAATAGGTGGACGTTTTAGCACATATATGCTATGTAATGCGTTCTAAATAATTTTAGTAAGCAACCTATTATTTATTGGTTGTTTTTTTAATACATTCTTTCGGATAGAAATGCTTTAACAAGAATAGACAATAAAATATTTTTAACAGAAAGACAAAGTATATTCGGGGTAAATAACACAATGGGCAAGTGTATAACAAGCCTACGGTCTTAACATTATAAATAACAGAAGCGGCTTTGCTACGGTCGCATTGATGCGACCGGAAGCAAAGCTTCCGCTTCTGTAAAGTCTGGGAAACAAAAGAAAGGGGGTGTTATTATGGGAAGAAAAACATTACAAAATCAGATACAACATACATTAACACAAAAAGCACGAATAGGCGAGAGCCGACATCAAGCTAAAAATGAATTAAGAGAAAAACTTGGAGATAGCTATAAATTCAGTATGGCTGTTGAGGGGATACATAGCATAAAAACTTTTGATATTTATAAAGAACACTGCACCCGCTTTGCAAATTGGTGTATAGAAAATAAAGGTGTTAGCAAATATGCAAAACTGGAAGATATAAAACAATATGCGCCTGAGTATTTGAAAGAGAGAGAAGCACAAGGCAAAAGTCTCTACGGGTTGAAGGCTGAACGCTCTGCACTTGGCAAGTTGTATGGAGAACAAATAGAATATAAATTTGAAAAAGCTAGAAGCTATAAAGATGTTACACGTTCAAGACAAGAGACGACAAGAGACAAACATTTTAGTGAAGAGCGCAACAAAAACCTTGTTACTGTGTGCAAAGCAACGGGCGGACGTCGTGAGGATATATCAAAATTGACACCGCAAAACTTCTTTACGGATAGTCGAGGAAATCTGTTTGTAAAATTTGAACAGAGCAAAGGTGGTCGTGACCGTGTCGCTCCAGTTCTTCCGCAATATGAAAAAGAAATCAGAGAGTTTATTGCTACAAAGGAAAAAGATGAAAAGCTATTCGATAAGGTTCATAACGCCTGCGATGTTCACGCCTATCGCCGTGAATATGCAAAAGAATTATACAAGCTAGTTTGTGCTGATAAGAATAAACAACAAGAGTATGCTAGAGAATATGCTCCACGTTCGGAAGAAAACGTCAAGGGCAATATGTATTATAGCCATGATAAAGAACATAGCTTTAAAGGAGAACGTGACAACATATATATAGTAAGTGAAGCACTAGGGCATAACAGACTGGATGTAACGGTTAATCATTACTTGAAATAATGTCAAGGGCAAGGAGGAAGATTTTTCGCAAGAAAAATACGCTCCCCTTGACATTATCTATATAGATACAATCAAAAAAGGGGAAAGACCACAAGAGGGGCTTTCTCCTTGTTTACTCATCATCTGTAAAATAAACGATTGACTCAGCTTGACAATTTAATATTTTGCACAATCTTTCCAAGGTGTTCATTGTTATACTTCTATTCCTTTTAAGGTTCGTTATAGTATAAGGACTGAAATTGTGTTTATTGATAAGCGCATATGTTGTTATGTTCTTTTCTCGCATAGTCTGCCATAACGGCTCGTAACTAATCACAATATCACTCCTCCCTTAATAAAAAATTGTCTATGTCTATTATGATTGACAATTTGGGGATTGCATATTAACAAAGATTTGTCTATACTTTGTGAAAAAGGGGGAAATGATATGATAGATTACAAGCAACAAGCACAAGAACTCTTCAACCTGCTAATGACTGCCACGGGTATAAGTGAAGATATTCATATGTTCAATTTTCTCTGCGACAAGTATCCAGAGTTAATGGATGATTATGTTCGGAAGATTGAGGAAGAAGCTGAACAGGTCGAACTGCCTAAAATGACAGAGGAAGAAGAACAAAGACAATACAATGAATTGATGAAAAGAATTGAAGAATATGAGCAAAGTAAAAAATTAGATAATTAACTGAAAATTCAGAAAACAAAAATCAGATAGTTAATTGAAAATATTTCTAAAATTCGGGAGAATTGATTTTATTTAGCTCCGACAGTTAATTCCTTATACGTAAGAAATAAAAACAATCTAGGCGAAAAGCGGTTGTATTGATAGCATATATGTGTTATAATCTTATTCGTTAAAAGGATTATTTTTTGCTAAACGAATAAAATCGTAAGGCTTGAAAACTAGCGAAAAATAAGGAAACTATTTAAACCTTTAACGAACAAGATTATTGTTGCGGTAAAGATTGAGACTAAGGATCTTGTAGCTTTCGGGCTGTGTGGGTTCAAGTCCCATCTTCCGCATTTTTTATTTCCCTTGAAAAGGAGTCGGATTCCATTTTCAAGGGTTTTTTTATTTTCTCCCTCCGCCGATTTTCTGGCAGATTCCCGCAAAATAGCGTGACGGTTTTGATGATTTCGTTTGCTGTGCGATTGGCCTCCCTTTTTGGAAGGCTTTTTCTTCGGTATTTATGTAAGAAATAAAATTACGAAACAAGTTTAGTAAAACAATAAAATTGTAGGATGTATCGGAAAATAGTTTCGTTTCGTTGAAATATTGAAATAAAATGCACAAAATGCTAAGATTTAGAAAAATTGAAACAGGAAAACGAATCGGAAGAAGATAAGTAAAGGGAATGAGTAGATGAACATACACGACATTGCAAAACTTGCCGGTGTATCAGCCTCCACTGTATCCAAGGTCATGAACGGAAAAGATAAAGATATTAGTGACAAGACAAAGCAGAAGGTTCTGGAAGTGATCGAGCAGGAGCAGTATGTTCCTTATTTGAAGTTCCGGGAAAAGGAAGGGCTTAAAAGCCACTTGATCGGCCTGGTGATGAAGAAGTATAACCGAGAAGGCGCCCAGATCGTTAGAAGCGCTCAGAAAGAAGCGGCGGAGAAGGGGTATGGACTTTTGGTCCGCTTCGCGGATAACTTGGAGGAAATACAGGAATGTATTGACGATATGATAAAAAAGGGGGTCGCGGGGCTTCTTGTAGATTCTGAGAAACTGCTCAACACCCGGAAACTGGAGGATGTTACCGTTTATTTAAATCAGACAAAGGAGTTTGATGACCGACAGAAGGCTACTTTCTATTATCGGCTTTCAGAGGCGGGCAGACTGGCGGCGCAGCGTTTGATGCAGGAAGGCCATGAACGGATCGCCTGTGTCACCATGACAGGAGAACGGACGATCCAGGACGGTTATCAGATCGCCATGAGGGAAGCGCACCTGGCAATTCAGCCTTTGTGGGTTTACGAGGGCCGATCTTTGGAAGAAATAGAGGATTATGGAATCCAGCAGTGCCTGGAAGAAAATGTGACAGCAGTAATCTGCGGCTCCCAGGAGATTGCCGGCTGCTTCTATAAAGCGGTAGAGAGACTGCAGATCGCTATGCCGGACTCTTTGTCTATCATCGCCGTCGGAGACGGAAGATGGATGGAGATCCTGGCAGACGGGATTACAGCCGTTCGCCTTCCTGCCGAAGAAATGAGCCGGGAAGCGGTGGATTATCTGGTAGAGATGATCCAGGGGAAAAAGCAAGTGGAAGTCATGCGGAAATTCTCCCCTTCTATTGTGGAAAGAAACAGCATCATGGGATCTCCCAGAGAGAAACAGGGTGAGCGGATAGTAGTGGTGGGAAGCATGAATATGGATATTACCATCGAAGTCTCAAGGATTCCGCTGAAAGGGGAGACGCAGATCGCGGAAAAGGTCTACACGTTTCCTGGAGGAAAAGGAGGCAATCAGGCCGTGGGAGCTGGAAAGCTGGGCGGCCGGGTTTACATGATCGGCTGTGTGGGAAACGACTTGGATGGCAAACAGCTTTACAGTAGCCTGACAGAAAACCATGTCCATATGGAGGGCGTCCAGGTGAACGCCTCTGTGCCAAGCGGGAAAGCTTATATCAACGTAGACCAAAATGGAGAGAGTACCATCGTGGTATATCAGGGAGCGAACCGGAGTTTAAGTATAGAACAGATCAACCGGTGCAGATATCTGTTTCAAAGCGCCAAATACTGTCTGCTGTCTCTGGAGATCCCGGAAGTGATCGCGGAATATACGATTAAGTTTTGCCGCAGGAATGATACGAAGGTGATTTTAAAACCTTCTGCCACCGACAAGATCAAAGAGGAACTGCTGAAAGACATCGCTTATTTTGTGCCAAATGAAAATGAGCTGCACAGGTTTGTGCCGGGACGGATGTCGCTGGAAGAAAAAGCCCAGTTTCTGTTTGAGAAAGGAATTGAAAATGTAATCGTAACCCTGGGAGAAAAAGGATGTTACCTGAAGAATCAAGATTACTCCATGTATTTTGATGGAACCGGATTTGAGGCGGTGGATACGACAGGAGGGGCGGATTCCTTTATCAGCGCCCTGGCCGTTTATCTCAGCGAGGGAAGGAGTTTGATCCACGCAATTGGTTTTGCGGTGTACGCATCGGGAATCAGCGTGACCAGATATGGGGTGCAGCCGGCGCTCCCGGATCGGAAGGCGGTGGAGATCTATGAAGATGAGATTTACTCAAGATATCAAATTTAGGATAGAAAATCAGAAGAAGAGAGGAGGGAACATGGAATGAAGAAAATCGTAGTTGTAGGAAGCCTGAACATGGATTGTGTCGTGGAGACTCCGGCAATGCCAAAGGCTGGAGAGACGATAGCGGGAAGAAGCGTGGCCCAGGTGCCTGGAGGAAAAGGCGCGAATCAGGCATATGCTATCGCTAAGCTGGGCGGCGATGTCCAGATGATCGGAGCTGTGGGGACAGATAGCTGCGGAACCGCGCTCAAGGAAAATCTGGAATGTGTAGGAGTCCGCACGGAAGGTCTTGCGGTTCTGGAAGGAGAGAGCACAGGACAAGCGTTTATCACCGTGGATGATCAGGGAGAAAATTCCATTATCATCATTGCGGGTACCAATGGCCTTGTATCAAAGGAAATGATCGAGGAAAACCGCCATCTGATCGAAGAGAGCGATATCGTGATCATGCAGCTGGAAATTCCGCTGGAGGTGGTGGAATATGTCAAGGAACTGGCCGTAGAGCTTGGGAAGCTGGTGATCGTGGATCCGGCGCCGGCGGTAGAAGGGATCCCGGATCATTTCTGGAAAGGGATCGACTTCATCAAACCGAATGAGACAGAACTTGCGATCCTGACTGGACAGGAAAGGAATGGCCTGGAAGATCTTAAAGAAGGCGCGGGACAGATGCTGGACAAAGGCGTTAAGAATGTTCTGGTGAGCATGGGCGGCGAAGGATGCCTTTTGGTAAACAAAAAGGAAGCTAGATTCTTTCCGGCGCACAAGGTAAAACCGGTGGACACTACGGCGGCCGGCGACTGTTTTACCGCGGGATTTGCCCTGGCCCTGAGCCAAGGGAAGACTTGCGAGGAAGCTATTGCTTTTGGACAGAAGGCTTCCGCTATAGCGGTGACAAGAAAAGGAGCGCAGACTTCGATTCCGACTATGGAGGAAGTGGAGTCTTGCTGAGAAAAGGAGGAAGAACATGCAGAAACTGATTATTGACACAGACCCGGGAATTGACGACGCGCTGGCCCTTTTACTGGCTTTGTCAGCTAAAAGCGAACTGGAGGTTGAGGCGATCACCACGGTCAACGGAAATGTAGGCGTAGACCAGGTGACGAAAAATGTGTTCCGTATCCTGGACGTAGCCGGGAGAAGCGATATTCCAGTTTACAAAGGAAATGGAAAGCCTCTGATGCGGGAGAACGATAACTGTGAGGAATTCCATGGCGATGACGGGCTTGGGAATTTAGGCTTTAAAGAAGTGCCGGGAACTGTAAAAGAAGAACACGCTGTAGATTTTCTGATCCGGAAAGTGCGGGAGGAAAAAGGCGAGATCACACTGGTTCCCATTGGTCCTCTTACAAACATTGCTCAAGCGGTGCAGAAGGATCCGGAATTTGCTAAGAACGTCAAAGAGGTAGTGATCATGGGAGGCGCTGAGCATGGCGGCAATATGTCGCCTCATGCGGAATTTAACTTCTGGACGGATCCTGAAGCGGCGAAGATCGTCTTTCAGGCGGGATTCGAGCGCGTGACTATGGTAGGGCTGGATGCCACTAACTATGTGTTCTTAAGCCCGACCCTGAGAGAACTTTTGTATCTTATCAATACGCCGGTATCCAGATTTATCCATAAGATCACCCGGGTTTACGCAGACGGACACTGGGAGATCGAGAAGAAACTGGGCTGCGAGCTGTGTGACGTTTTGACCATCGCTTATCTCTTGGACCGGAATGTGGTAGAAAAGGTAGATGCCTTTGTAGATGTAGAGACCAGCGGGCTGTGTGACGGCGCTTCTGTAGTCTATCGGACCAAATATTATCCGGACAAGAAGAAAAACTGCGAAGTGGCGGTAAAAGCTGACACAAAGCGATTTTTTGAGATCTTTTTTGGTTATCTGTTCCCAGAGCATATGGATGTGGCAAGGGAACTGATATAGAAGGAAATGAGAAACCAAGTATAACGAAAGAGAGGAATGAAAAACATGAGCAACGAAAAAAAAGGATTAAAAGCAGACTTTAACCTGATCACGATCTTGATCATCCCGATCGCGATCGCTATCAACTTTATTGTAGGGAACCTGGTACTGACTTTGAAGCTGCCTCTTTATCTGGACAGCATTGGAACCTTCCTGGTAGCAATCCTGGCCGGGCCGTGGGTAGGAGGATTGACCGGACTCTTAAGTATCGCGATCAACTCTATCGCGGACCCATCTCTGTTCCCGTTTGCTCTTTCTGCCGCGGCGACAGCAGTCCTGGCTGGTATCCTTGCAAGAAAGAAAATGTTCACAAGTTTTGGAAAATTCGTGATCTCCGCGATCCTGGTAGCAGTTTTGGCAGTGATCATGAGTGTGATCATTTCCTATGCGTTCTTTGGAGGGTTTGATTCCAGCGGAAACTCGATCATGATCGGCGCTATGATGTCAGCGGGAATTCCGTTCTGGCCGGCTCAGGTGATCGGAAACTTTATCTCCGAGGTTCCGGACAAGTTTATCTCCCTTTTGGTGCCATACCTGGTAATCCGGGGAATGTCCGACAGGTATCTGTACAAATTCTCTAACGGCTCTGTATTCATCAATGCCAGAAAAGAGAAAAAAGAAGCAGGAAAATAATCAGAAATCAAGAGAAACGACAGAGGAGAAATGAAAATGAGTGAAAGGCAGAAAGGGGTCAAGGCCCTGAATCCATTGACGATCCTATATCTGGTCATTGCGCTGGCCGTGGTTTCTGCCATCTTTGACTATCGCGTGACCCTGGCCACAGTCGTAGTCATGATTGTGATCGCGGCAAGTGCGGGCGAGGGAGTGTCTTTTATCAAACTTTGGCTGAAATCCATCGTGCTGATCTGTGTGATCTGCTTCGTGCTCCAGTCTTTATTTATTCCGGGCGAAGAGGTGCTCTGGGAGTTCTGGGTGCTGCAGATCAAGATGGAAAGCGTGCAGAAGGCCATCGTACTGTGCTCTCGGATCATGGGGATCGGTTCCGCGATCCTTCTGGGAGGCAAGCTGATCGATATCAAGAAGCTGATGGTGATGTTGGAAAAAAGGGGAATGTCCCCTTCCGCAACCTATGTGCTGGTTTCCACTACCAATATCATCCCGCAGATGTCTAAGAAGATGAACGCGATCCTGGAGGCGCAGAAGTCCAGAGGAATTGAGACGGACAGCAACATTATCGTCAGGGCGAAAGCCTTCTTCCCATCAGTAGGCCCGCTGATCCTGAATTCACTGGTCAGCGCGGAAGAGAGGGCGATCACACTGGAGGCGAGAGCCTTTTCCGTACCCTGTAAGAAGACCACGTTGAAGGTAGTAGAAGATACACAGACAGACCGGATTATCCGCGGACTGATGATCGCGGCGGTAGTATTGGCGATTGGAGGGAAGATTGTTTTATGGATAGTATTCAGATAAAGAATTTAACATACCGGTATCCGACCTCCGAGGCAGATGTGCTGAAAGATGTTTCCTTTACCGTGAAAAAAGGCGAGCTGTGCGCCATCGTGGGCGCGAACGGAAGCGGGAAGACTACGCTTTGCAACGCCATTCGCGGATTTGTGCCAAAGTTTTACAAAGGGGAGATCTCCGGTGAGGTTTTGGTAAACGGAAGAGATGTAAAAGAAGATCCGGATGGGAAAAATGCGCTGGAGATCGGATTCGTTTTCCAGAACCCCTTTACCCAGATCAGCGGGATCGCCAGCACGGTATATGAAGAGTTGGCGTATGGCTTGGAAAACATGGGAGTGGAGCCGGAAGAGATCCGTCAGAGGATCGAGCGGATCATGGAATTGACTAAGATTCAAGAATTCCGGGACAGAGACCCCTATCAGTTATCCGGCGGTCAGCAGCAAAGAGTAGCATTGGCGGCGATTCTGGTCATGGACCAGGATGTGCTGGTGATCGATGAACCTACCTCGCAGCTGGATCCGCAGAGTACCGATGATGTATTTGAGATCATCAAATTGATGAAGAGTATGGGAAAAACGATCGTCCTGGTGGAGCACAAGATGGAACAGATCGCGGAATATGCGGATCAGATCATTGTGCTGGATGGCGGACAAGTTGTGATGGAAGGAACGCCCAAAGAGGTGTTTTCTGATCCGGACTGTCTGAAGTACCATACAAGGCTGCCTCAGAGCACCCGGATCGCGCTGGAACTTAAGAAAGAGGGCGTAAATCTTTCAGAGATTCCCGTTACGGTTGAAGAGACGGTCGGGATGATTCGGACAGCAATGGAAGAATAAGAGAAAGGGCGTAGAGAAGATGGCATTAGTAGAAGTAAAAAACATTTCATACAAATATCCAAATGGCTATCTGGCGGTCGATGATGTGAGTTTTTCCATTGAAGCGGGAGAGAATATCGCGATCGTAGGGCAGAACGGAGCAGGAAAGACCACCACGGTCAAGATGCTGAATGGTCTGACGAAACCCTGCGACGGGGATGTGCTGATCGACGGAGACTCGACAAAAAATTATACTACGGCTCAAATGGCGAGACGGGTCGGTTATGTATTCCAGAATCCGGATGATCAGATCTTTAATTCCACCGTTTACAGCGAGATCGAGTACGGGCTTAAAAAAATGAATGTGGATATGGAAGAGAGTGAGCGAAGGATCAAAGATGCGGCGGCCTTGACTGGCATGGACAAGTATCTGGAGTCGAATCCTTATGATCTGCCTCTTTCCATCCGGAAATTCGTGACCATCGCTTCTGTCATTGCCAGCAACTGTGATGTGATGATCTTTGATGAGCCTACCGCGGGACAGGATCTGGACGGCTTGGATCGGCTTTCTGAGCTGAACAAGATCCTGACAGGGCGCGGGAAGGCGATCGTGACCATAACCCACGACATGGAATTTGTGGCCGATAACTATGAAAGAGTTATCGTTATGTGCAAGAAAAAGGTATTGGCGGACGGAAGAACGGAAGATGTCTTCTTTCAGAAAGACATTATGGAACAGGCGATGCTGAAGCAGCCGGCCCTCGTTCGGATCGCTACGAAGATCGGCATGAAAGAAAACACGTTGGATGTAAAAAAGGTGGCAGACTACATTAAGGCAAAACAGAAATAAGGGAAAATACATATAAGACCGGCGGGACGAAAGTTCCGCCGGTCTTTTTCGCAAAATCTGGCGAAAGTTGTGTTTCTGGAACAGTATTTTGTGTATAATGAGGATAAGAATCAGAAACCCTAAGAATCAGGGAGAGAACGCCTGTTTATAGAGTGTTTTATCCGGGAAAGGAGAGATGTTCATGCTGGAGAAACTGGATCTGACAAAGACGGTCAGTAAATCAGAATATAAAGAGAAGATGATGGAACTGGAACCAAAGCTTGGAAAGCTGCAGCGGGAGTGCAGGGAACTGGGGATTCCGGTGATGATCGCTTTTGAAGGATATGACGCGGCGGGGAAAGGCGTTCAGATCGCAGAGCTGATAAGGGCTTTAGATCCCAGAGGATTTGAAGTCCATGCGGTGAAAAAGGAGACGAAGGAAGAGCGGATGCATCCGTTCCTTTGGAGATTTTGGATGAAAATGCCGCCGAAAGGCCGGATCGCCATTTATGACAGCAGCTGGTACCGCAAAGTCCTGATCGACCGGTTTGATAAAAAGATCCGCAAAAAGGAAGTAGAGAACGCCTATCGGTCGATCCTGTCTTTCGAAGAACAACTGACGGCAGATGGAATGGTGATCATCAAGCTCTTTCTGGCTATCGACCAGAAAGAACAAAAGAAACGGTTTGCTAAGCTTCTGGAATCCAAAGAGACCGCGTGGCGGGTGGGGAAAGGAGACTTGAAGCGCAATAAGGAGTTTCCAAGATATGAGGCTATGAATGAAGAGATGCTGGCCCGGACGGATACCGAGTACGCTCCCTGGAATATTGTAGAGGCGTCAGACCGGCGGTTTGCCGCGGTTAAGATCTATACGATCGTGGAGCGGATCTTGTCGGAGAAAATTGAGAAAGAAAAGAAGGCAAGAAGGGTTATAGCAGAGCCGGAACCGGCAGAAGAGCAGGGATCAGAACGCGGACTGGGGGAGACGATCCTCTCGAAAGCGGACCTAACCCTTTCCTATTCTAAGGAAGAGTATAAAGAACGGCTGGAAAAACTGCAGGCTAAGATCGAGAAGCTCCACGGAGAACTGTACCGCAGAAGGATTCCGGTAGTGCTGGGATTCGAAGGATGGGATGCGGGAGGAAAAGGAGGAGCGATCAAGCGGCTGACCCAGAGAATGGATCCCAGAGGCTATGTGGTCCATCCCACCGCCTCCCCCAATGATATTGAGAAGGCGCATCATTATCTGTGGCGGTTCTGGACAGATATGCCAAAGGCAGGGCACATTACTATATTTGACAGGACTTGGTACGGCCGGGTCCTGGTAGAGCGGGTGGAAGGCTTTTGCACCCGGCAGGAGTGGCAGAGGGCTTATAAAGAAATCAATGATATGGAGAAGGATCTGACAGATGGGGGCGCCATTGTGCTGAAGTTCTGGATGCAGATAGATAAAGAGGAGCAGGAACGGAGATTTAAAGCCAGAGAAGAGGATCCCCAAAAGCAGTGGAAGATCACGGAAGAAGACTGGCGCAACCGTGCGAAATGGGATCAGTACGAAGAAGCGGTAAATGAGATGCTGCTTCGGACCTCCACCCCGGAAGCGCCATGGATCGTTGTAGAAGGAAACTGCAAATATTACGCCAGGATCAAAGTCTTAGAGACGGCGGTAAAGGCGATTGAAGAAAGAATCCGGCAGGAAGAAAAGAGATAGAGGAGGGCGCGGCATGACGATCAGAGAACAGCTTGAGAAACGAGAACTGGAGTTTTTAAGTCCTTACGCGGCCTTAAGCAGCAAGTCAAAAGGCAGAAAGCGTTCAGAGAAGGAGTGTGATATCCGACCGGTTTTCCAAAGGGACCGGGACCGGATCCTGCACAGCAAAGCATTCCGGCGCTTGAAGCAAAAAACGCAGGTCTTTCTGCTGCCAAAGGGAGATCATTACCGTACCAGACTGACCCACACGCTGGAGGTGTCCCAGAATGCCAGGACCATCGCGAAAGCGCTGCGCTTAAATGAAGATCTGGTGGAAGCGGTGGCCTTAGGCCATGATCTGGGGCATACGCCTTTTGGACATGCGGGAGAGACGGCCCTGAACCGTCTGAATCCGGCGGGATTCCAGCATAATACGCAGAGTGTGCGGGTGGTGGAGTGCCTGGAAAAGCAGGGGGAAGGACTAAATCTGACCTGGGAGGTGCTGGACGGCATCCAAAACCACAAATCCTCCGGCACGCCTCATACTCTGGAAGGCCAGATCGTCCGGCTGTCAGATAAGATTGCTTATATCAACCATGATATTGACGACGCTATCCGCGGCGGGATCTTGGAAGAAGAGGATATTCCGCGCAAATATACGGATGTCCTTGGAACGTCTACCAAGATCCGCCTGGACACGATGATCCACAATGTGATCATAAACAGTATGGATCAGCCTCAGATCCGGATGTCACCGGAAGTTTATGAGGCTACCATGGGACTTCGGGGATTCCTGTTTGAGAATGTGTATAAGAATCCTACGGCAAAGGGAGAAGAAAAGAAAGCCATCAATATGATCACCAATCTGTATCAGTTTTATATAGAACATTTGGAACTGCTTCCAGAGCAGTTCCTTCAGATGATGGAAGAAAAGGGCGCGAAAAAAGAGCAGATCGTGTGTGATTATATCGCGGGGATGACGGATACATACGCGGTGAAAAAGTTTGAAGAATATTTTATTCCAGAATCTTGGAAAATTTAAAGGAAATCGGATCGTTTTGTCGAATATTATATATGAAGGCTATTTTTAAAGATAAGGAAGCGGGATATGTATTACTCCGATGAACTGATTGAAGAAGTTAGGACAAAAAATGATATCGTAGACGTAATCTCCAGTTATGTCCGGCTGCAGAAAAAAGGCAGTTCTTATTTTGGACTGTGTCCGTTCCACAATGAAAAGTCGCCTTCCTTTTCTGTAAGCAGGCAGAAGCAGATGTACTACTGTTTTGGCTGCGGAGCCGGAGGCAATGTGTTTACATTTCTGATGGAGTACGAAAACTATACGTTTTTGGAGGCTTTGAAGTATCTGGCTGACCGGGCCGGGGTGGAACTGCCCCAGCAGGATCTGTCGAAAGAAGCCAGACAGAGGGCAGATACGAAAGCGGTCCTATTGGAGATCAATAAAGCGGCCGCCCGGTATTTCTACATACAATTGAAAGGACGGCAGGGCGAGAAAGCTCTGGCATATCTGAAAGGACGCCAGTTGGGAGATGATACCATACGGGCGTTTGGACTGGGCTATGCCAATAAGTACAGTGACGATCTGTACCGCTATTTGAAAGATCAAGGCTATAAAGACGATATGATCGCCAAAGCGGGTCTGATCAGTGTGGACGAGAAGCACGGCGCCCACGATAAGTTTTGGAACCGTGTCATGTTCCCGATCATGGATGCCAACAGCCGGGTGATCGGCTTTGGAGGCCGGGTCATGGGAGACGGAAAACCCAAATATCTCAATTCCCCGGAGACGATGATCTTTGATAAGAGCCGGAACCTGTATGGCCTGAACCGGGCCAGAAGCTCCAGAAAACCATATTTCCTTCTATGCGAGGGATATATGGATGTGATTTCGCTGCATCAGGCGGGATTTACCAGCGCGGTGGCCTCTCTTGGGACGGCTCTGACTCAGGGACACGCTTCTTTGATCAAGCGCTATGTCAATGAAGTATATTTAACTTACGACAGCGATGAGGCGGGGACGAAGGCGGCCCTGAGGGCGATACCCATTTTAAGGGAAGCCGGGATCAGCGCGAAGGTCATCCGTATGGAACCGTATAAGGACCCGGATGAGTTTATCAAGAATCTGGGCAAAGAGGCTTTTGAGGAGAGGATCCGGGAAGCCAGGAATGGTTTCTTGTTTGGCCTGGAAGTGCTGGAACGGGACTATGATCTGAATTCCCCGGAGGGCAAGACGGATTTCATGAAGGAGACCGCCCGGCGGCTGAATGAATTCCGGGAAGAGATCGAGCGGAATAATTACATAGAAGCGGTTGCCCAAAAGTACCGCGTGGGATACGAAGAATTGAAGCAGCTCGTGGTCCATACAGCAGTCCAGACCGGGCTTGCGAAGCCTGTCTCGCGGCCAAGGAAGGCGGGAAAGCCGGAGAAAGAAGACGGGATCTTAAAGTCCCAGAAAATCCTGCTTACCTGGATGATCGAGGATGAGAAGATCTTCCGGCAGATCAGCGCTTATA